>Ga0116202_10000231_pt1 | contig 29664 bp, 16 predicted proteins | sample LakKivw325mmetaG_FD_94479 | JGI IMG/M metagenome (GOLD analysis project Ga0116202, IMG submission 94479) | Anoxic lake water microbial communities from Lake Kivu, Rwanda to study Microbial Dark Matter (Phase II) - Lake Kivu water 325m metaG | ecosystem: Environmental > Aquatic > Freshwater >... | reverse complement strand
GACAAGTCCGGGGTTGATCACGACGACCAAGCTGCCGGTTCGGGTCCTTCAATAGAACACGTTGAGTCCGTCAGAAGCGTAGCGTCTTCAGAAGACTCAGAGATCGCGTCACGATCATTGAAGGAGGCGGTAGCCAACAGTGAGGTTATCGCACATTCTGTTGCTCATTCCACGAATTCTGCAGGATCCGTCTCCGAAGGACCGGAAAGTGGACAGCGGTCTGGTGCTAATCCAGAACTGAGCACTCCCCGCCAAGCTGATAGAGGATGCCCGCCGAACGGCGCCTCGGCTCGCAAGTCTGACTCCCTGAAGATTACTCTCCAGGAAAGCGAAGAACGCTACCGGCTTCTCTTCAGCGCAATGACCGAGGGGTTTGCCCTTCACGAGATCATCAGTGATGAGAAAGGCGAGCCCTGCGACTACCGTTTCCTCGACATTAACCCGGCATTCGAGCGCCTAACCGGTCTCAAGCGTGATGACGTGATCGGCGCTACCCTGAGAGACCTGCTGCCTGACGATGACCCAAAGTGGGTCCAGATGTACGGCAAGGTTGCGCTAACTGGTAAGTCGGTTCATTTCGAAAACTACTCCCCGGCGCTCAACCGTCACTATGCCGTGGTTGCCTACAGCCCGGCGCCGCGTCAATTCGCGGTAATCTTCACTGACATCACGGAGCGCAAACACGCCGAAGAAGAACTCCGCAGGAGCCGGGAAGACCTTGACCGAGCTCAGGAGGTCGGACAGATCGGATCGTGGCGTCTTGACACGCAGCACAATGTTCTAACCTGGTCCGACGAGAACCACCGCATCTTCGGGGTGCCCAAGGGAACGCCTTTGACATACGAGACTTTCCTTGGAGCGATCCATCCCGATGACCGGCAGCACGTAGACGAACAGTGGAATGCGGCCCTCCGCGGCGAACCCTACAACGTCGAGCATCGAATTGTGGTGGGCGAACAGGTGAAATGGGTGCGTGAGAAGGCCTACCTGGAATTCGACGATTCCGGCAGGCTGCTGGGCGGGTTCGGAATCACCCAGGATATCACCGAGCTCAAACAGGCTGTCGAGTCGCTGTCGGAAGCGCGGGCGCGGGCCGAACGGACCGCGCAGGAGTTACAGGCTGTGTTTGAAGCGGTTCCAGCAGCAGTATGGATCGCACAGGACCCGGAGTGTGAGCACATTTCCGGCAACGCCATCGCGAATCAGTTCTATGAGGCGGAAGAAGGCGACAATGTCTCTGCCAACTCGTCGGCGGTCCGGCGTTTCTTCCGCGACGGCAGAGAGCTGCCGCCTGATGAACTGCCAATGCAGTATGCGGCAATCCACACCGTGGACACTAAGGGGGACGAGTTCGAGGTATTGTTGCCCAGCGGAGGACGACGCTACCTGCTCGGCGGTGCGACCCCCCTGCGTGGTCCCGATGGACAGGTAAGTGGGTGCGTAGGCGCGTTCGTAGACATCACCGCCCGCAAGCAGGCAGAGGAAGCGCTCGCGCAGTCACGCGCAGAAGCGCAGCGCCGTGCGGCGGAGTTGCAGTCGTTCGTTTCGAACCTCGCGGATGGCGTCAGCATGATCGATGCCGATGGCCGGGTAGTCTGGATGAACGATGGAGGCAGGGAAATCTTGCGCGTGCCCCGGGATGAGGACTTCACGGATTGGATGTCGAGATATGAAACGTTCACCCTCGATGGGAAGCCTCTGCCCGTGGAGAAGCGTGCAACCTATCGAGCGCTTCGCGGGGAGCGAGTCACGGACACGCGGTACAGGACGGTGACTCCCTATGGCGATACCATTACCGTGAGCGCCAGCGCCTCTCCGGTGTTCGATGGCCAGGGGCAGGTAATTGGAGCAACCTCCACATTCCGTGATCAGAGTGCAAGGGTCGCTTTCGAAGAGGAGAAGCAGCGGCTGCTGGACCGCGAGCATCGTATAGCGGAGATGCTCCAGCAAGCGCTTGTCCCAACCCGGATACCGCAGGTAGTGTCGGGCTGTCATTTCTCCGCCAGGTACGTGCCCGCCCTGGATGAGGCACAGGTTGGCGGAGATTTCTATGATGTCTTCGACCTTGACTGCGGCAGAGTAGGAGTGCTGATAGGCGACGTTGCGGGCAAGGGTCTTGTCGCGGCAATGCAGGTGTCTCAAATCAGGCATGCGTTCCGCAGCTACGCCTACATTGAGCCCAGACCATCGCTGGTAGTCGGCCTCGTCAACGAAGCGCTCTGCCGCGACCAGCAAAGCGAGGAGGACCTGTTCACTGCGTTCTTCGCCGTCGTAGATACGGACAACTGCCTGATCAGATACACAAACGCCGGACACGAGCCGCCGGTGGTCCGCCGTGCAAACGGCAGCCTTGAGGAACTGAGCGTGGGCGCCATGGCCCTCGGCGTTCTGCCTGGGTGCGACTATCCGGAGGGATGCCTGGAACTTGAGCCGGGAGACCTGGTTGTGCTGGTCACAGATGGCGTCACCGAAGCCCGGTCTGAGGAACACGGCATGTTCGACAAGTGCCAAATGATGGAGTTCCTTGCCAGGCAGGACGCGTCACCTCCGGAGTTGGTGGAGCGGTTGCTTCAGAAAGCGATGGAATATGGTAACGGGCTTCTAAAGGACGACGTGGCGATAGTAGCGCTGGGACTTGAGAAACCGTGCGCATAAGCACGAAATAGCGATTGAATCGGTGCGCGTCACGACGAACGGGCAGCGACCGTGAAATGCCACCTCCGACATCCGGTCAACTTGACACGGCAGACGTTGACGGGGTAATCTTTATCCAGCTTGGCTAATTGTTGCCATACTAACCCGGTCTCTTTGCAATAGTGGCCGGGGTTTTGTGCGTGTACTTTGTTCTATGAGCCTGGAAAAACTGGTAAAACTGCACCGCGAGGGGTCCAGATACTCTGATATACTGGAGTCGGTTGGTCAAGGCACGAAGCTTGTCGAAGTCCAGGGACTGACTGCGTCTGCCAAAGGATGGATGATCGCGGGCCTCTACGACCAGACACGCCGCCCGGTGCTGGTTCTAACGTACACTTACGAGCAGGCGGAGCGCATAGCGGAGGATCTGCCCCACTACGGTATATCCAAAGAGCACGTATTCTTCTTTCCCCCCAGCGACTCTCTGATCTACGAGGAAGGCTCCGAGGATCTGCGGATGTCGGGAGAGAGGCTTGCGGCCCTCCACGCACTCGCTTGCTTGCCGGGCGGACACGGAGGTCCGCCCCTACACGCAACCGCATGCCGTAGGGGCGGACCCGCGTGTCCGCCTGTCGTGATTGCGCCTGTGAACGCTGCGCTGCGACGGACGGTCACTCGTGACGAGTTGCTGGAATCGGTTATCGAGGTTGCGGTAGGGACAGACACGGACATCGACGAGATACAGGCGCGCCTGGTTGCGATGGGTTACCAGGCCACGGACGTCGTGGACAGACCGGGCGAGTTCTCCCGGCGCGGCGGGCTGGTGGATGTGTTCGCCGCCAACGAGGACAACCCGCTGAGAATTGAGCTATTCGGCGACGAGGTCGAGAGCATACGCCATTTCGACACGGCCTCTCAGCGTTCGATAGACAAGGTCGCGTCGGCACGCATACTGCCCGCCCGCGAAGTCATACTCACGAAAGGCAACTGCGCCGCAGCGGCCCAGCGGGTGCGCGCCGAACTCGCGGCTCAGATAGACGGCATCAAAGAGTCCGGCGATGCCGAGTCGATAGCCCGCCTTGTCGGAAAAGTCGAAGACGACATCACGCGTCTGGAAAACGAGGCCTACTTCCCGAACATCGAGTTTTATCTGCCGTATCTGCACACCAAAGAGCAATCCCTGCTGGACTTCCTGCCTGCCGACACGCTGATTGTCCTGGACGAGCCCGGGCAGTTGAGTGCGCAGTGGCAGACCCACGAGGAGCAGATGGTAGAGCGTCTCATCAACCGGGCCGGAAGAGGGCTGGTTCTGGCCGGTCTGCACAGTCAGCACGCGCCGTTCGACCACACGATCAAGAGCGCCCTTGCCAGGCACCAGGCAGTCAGTTTCGTCCTGCTGCCCAGGCCCATTGCCTGGGCAAGACCGGATGTGGTGTTCGAAGTAAAGAGTGCGCCCGCTGAATCGTTCAATGGTCGGATCGAAGCGTTCGCCGACCAGTTAAGAACGTGGAAACAGCACGGCATGTGCACCGTGATAGCCAGCAACCAGGACCGACGGATCGCCGAGATTCTGGCGGAGTTCGACGAGAGGGCTTTCCAACTGGATGATGTCGCGGGCCTGGACGCCGGGGTGTATGTGTCGCACGTTCCTCTGCGAAGCGGCTACAGACTCGCTGAGCTCCACCTGAACGTTATCAGCGACTCGGAAGTTTTCGGCGAGCCCAGGCTCCGCAGAGCGCGCCGCGCTTATCACGAAGGGGTGCCGATCTCCAGTGTGCTTGACCTCAAAGAAGGCGACCACGTGGTGCACGTAAACCACGGCATCGCATTCTACCGTGGCATCAAGACGATGAGAAACCTTGGCATCGAGAAGGAGTATCTCATCCTGGAGTATGCGGGCAGTGACACCCTCTACGTTCCGGCAGACCAGATAGACCGTGTGCAGAAATATATCGGGGGCGAGGACAACGGCCCGACTGTGCACAGGCTCGGCGGAAGCGACTGGCAGAAAGCGACGCAGAAGGTCAGAAAAGCCGTCTCTCAGATTGCTAAGGAGCTGGTAGAGCTGTACGCATGGAGGCAGGCGAGCGGCGGCCACGCATACCCCGCAGATACTCCCTGGCAGCAGGAGATGGAGTCTGCATTCCCCTACGTCGAGACTCCAGATCAACTGACGGCCATCCAGGACGTCAAGCGTGATCTTGAGAAACCGCGTGCCATGGATCGGCTCATCTGTGGAGACGTTGGCTACGGCAAGACCGAGGTGGCGATACGCGCCGCGTTCAAGGTGGCCTCCGAGGGCAGGCAAGTGGCCGTTCTCTCACCGACCACGGTGCTCGCCCAGCAGCACGCGAGCACGTTCCGTGAACGGCTGGCGGCGTTCCCAATACGGATAGGGCTCCTGTCAAGGTTCCGCTCCCGCGCCGAGCAGATTCAGACCGTTGAAGCCCTCAGAATCGGCGACCTCGACATAGTGATCGGAACCCACAGACTCCTCAGCAAGGATGTGCAGTTCAAAGACCTGGGACTGCTGATCGTCGATGAGGAGCAGCGCTTCGGCGTGCGGCACAAGGAAAAGCTCAAGGAACTCAAGAAAACCGTGGACGTGCTCACGATGACCGCCACTCCCATCCCTCGAACGCTGCATATGTCCCTTTCGGGAATACGCGACATGAGCGTGATCAATGACCCTCCTGAGGGTCGAATGCCAATCCAGACTTTCGTGCGCGAAGCCCAGGAGGATACGGTGCGCGCGGCCCTGGTCCGTGAGTTGGACAGGGGCGGACAGGTCTTCTTCGTGCACAATCGCGTGGAGAATATTGGGCACGTCGCCAGGCAGGTTCAGGAGCTTGTGCCGTACGCCCGGGTCGATGTTGCCCACGGTCAGATGCCTGAGTCCGAGCTGGAACGTGTGATGATGGACTTCTACGAGCGCAAGTTCGATATTCTGGTGTGCACAACGATCATCGAGAGCGGCCTGGATGTTCCGAACGCCAACACGATCGTCATCAACGAGGCGGACAAACTCGGGCTGGCACAGCTCTACCAGTTGAGAGGCAGAGTCGGCAGATCAGACAGACAGGCATACGCATATCTTCTCTACAAACCAGACAAGGCGCTCTCCGACGTGGCCGAGAAACGCCTTGAGGCAATACGCGAGTTCACCGAACTGGGCAGCGGCTTCAGGATCGCCATGCGCGACCTGGAGATACGCGGCGCGGGTAACCTGCTCGGGCAGGAGCAGAGCGGGAACATGTCCGCCGTGGGCTTTGACCTCTACTGCCAGTTGCTCTCGCGGGCCGTCGCCGAGCTCAAGGGCGAGGAGACCGCGGAAGTCGTACTTCCCCAGGTCGATCTGCCGGTGGACGCCTATATCCCGCAGAGCTATATGTCCAACGAGGCCCACAGAATACTGTTCTACAAAAAACTGGCGTCCGTGACCAACTCCGGCGACGTGCAGGCCGTCCAGGACGAGCTCGAGGACAGGTTCGGAGACCCGCCGAAATGCGTATGGAACCTGCTGGCCGTGGTCCGGCTGCGGCTGCGCCTGCACGAGCACGGCCTGGGCAGCGTGACTACGGCCCAGCAACACGTCCACATCACATACGGCAAAGACCTGCGTATGACGTTCGACGTGTGCCGCGAGCTCCAGCGCGTATACCGTCGCACCGTGTTCCAGCCGGACAAGGCTGTGATGACGCCAACATCGAACAGGGTTATCTCGGAGGTCGAAGACATGGTCGAGATCATCGCCCGAGCTTTCAGGAACGCAAGAACCAGAGTTGGGTAGAGGCATGGTGTCAATGGTGCAGTGGCGCCTCGCTTCCAGCATGCAGACAAGATGCCGCTGCCACGGTAGGCCCGACACTCCTGTCGGGTGTGCAGGGGCCCGACAGGAGTGTCGGGCCTACCGGCAAATCATCGAAAAACCTAACTAACTTTGCGCAAGAATGGAAGGAAGTCTGCGAAGAGACGTTGTAGCTAACCGGGGCAATGCTCCAACAACCGTGTATCCCTTTATCGGGGCTCGAAGAAAAGGTTATCCGTTATGAGAAACAAGACTCGCTTTATTCTGGCGTTCTCGCTGTCAGTGACGTGGGTATCCATGGCCTGTGTCTGGGCGCAGCAAAGTGCCAACTATGTCCTGCCGTCTCCCGCTGTGGTAACGACCGAGGCAGCACAACCAATCAGCAGCGCCGTAGAACAGATCCGGCCTTTTGGCCATGACTTCTTCACATCTGCGCCGGAGTCGTTCAACATCGCGCCGGACGCGCCTGTCCCGGACAGCTACGTGCTGGACGGCAACGACCGCGTGTCTATCAGATATTGGACCCCCACGCTTCCCGAAGTCTCATACGAACTGCGGGTGAATGACAAGGGCACGGTTGCATTGCCCGGCATCGGCGATTTCCGTGCTGCCGGTTATACGGTCTCGCAGTTCCGCGAACGCGTGGGAGCAAGAATAACTGAGCAGCTCAAGAGCCCGAGCTACACTGTGGATCTCATCGAGACTCGCACGATCGTGGTCTTTGTGACTGGGGCCGCCCGCAGACCCGGCCGCTACACGCTCAAGGCCGAATGCAGCCTGTTCAATGTCATATATGCGGCCGGTGGGGCGTCTGATGAGGGCACACTGCGCAAAGTCACGGTCATCCGCAAAGGCAGCCCAGTAGCCCAGACTGACGCGTATGGCTTTCTGATCAGTGGGCGAACTGACAGGGACATCGTGCTTAAGGATCAGGATGCCATATTCTTCCCGATTGCCGGCCCCAGGGTGACCGTGGCCGGCCAGGTTGTGCGACCGGCGATCTATGAGCTTGTCGATGGAACTACGATCTCCGGAGTTCTGGAGATGGCAGGCGGGTTGAGACCGTCTGCGTACAGCCGGATAGTCAGGCTGCAGCGCGTGGAAGACGGCCGGCGCGTCGAGCGCACCGTCGACGCCCGGGCCACCATTGCAGGCTTTTCAGAGAAGACCGAAGACATCGCGCTGCGAGATGGTGACGTTATCACCGTAGAAAACGTTACCGGCCGCGTCGCAGACAGGGTAAGTGTGAAAGGCTATGTCCATTATCCGGGGGACTACTCGATACTGAGGACTCCCACTGTAAAGGCTCTTCTCGACGAGGCCAAACTGAAGACCGGCGCCTATCGTGAGAGAGCGGACCTGACAAGAGTGCTGGACGACGGCACGCCTGTGGTGATTCCAATCATGCTCAGAGACCTCATGGCAGGCAAAGATGTTGAAATGCAGGACCAGGACGAAGTGGTGGTCTATGCAAACGACGAAAAGACAGTTGTCTCGCTCGTCTCAATAGAAGGCCCGGTGAGGAATCCCGCGACATACAGGCTGGCAGACGGGATGAGAGCCGGAGACTTGATATTTGCCTCGGGAGGTCTCCTGCAGGATGCTTCTCGCGATGTGGCACACCTGTACAGAAGAACTGGCCCCAACAGCTTTAGGCTGATCCGTATCTGCCCAGCCCAGTTACCGCGCGACGATGACGCGGGCAATCCGAGGTTGACCGACCAGGACAGACTCGTCGTCTACAGACAGAAGGACGTGGAGTTCAAGCGCAGCGTTCTGACTGTTCTGGGAGAGGTCCAGAAGCCCGGTGAGTTCACATTCTACGAAGGCATGACGCTTTATGATCTGCTGATTCAGGCTGGCGGGCCAACAGACATGGCATCAGGAACGGTTGAAGTCGCCAGACCGGTGGCGGCTGGGGACCAGCTCTGGGCATCGTCGGTGCGGATAATACCCCTGTCTGATGTAATGACCGGTCCTATGACCGACGAGCCAGTGAAGGCTGGAATGCTCATCTCCCTGCCCCGAAGGCAAGATAAGCTGATAGAGCCGAGGCGTGTGGAGTTGAAGGGTCAGTTCAAGCGGCCCGGGGTATATGCTCTCTTGTCCGAGGAAGAGACCCTGGACTCGCTCATAGAACGAGCAGGCGGTCTGGCGGAAAACAGCGATCCATTCGGTATCTCTTTCGTGCGGCGCACTGACCAGATGCTGTCGGCCGCCACTGGTGAGCAGATCAAGATGGTAATGCAGACGATGGATCAGCTCTTGCCTTCCGAGACAGGCACTGCCAGTCTGCAGCCGGACCCGCCCTTCGCCTCCGCTCAGGAACCGCAGGTGGATCCGTTGGACACGGCTTCAGCGCAATCGGGGGGCAGCAGCGTCTCAAGCCGAAGACTCGCGGGAAACGTTCTGCTCGTTTCTCCGAGGCGTCTGACGGGCATGCCTACAGGCAAGCGCATTGCCCTGACGCTGGAGGATAGAGGTTCCTATCTGGATCGAATCGGCAAGATGAAGCTGGCGGATGGGGACGTGGTTGAGGTGCCAAAACTCAGTGATGTTGTCCAGGTGCTCGGCGCGGTGCAATCGCCAGGTCCGGTCTTCTATGGAACCGGATTGACCGCGGGAAAGTACATCGACAGGGCAGGCGGAGGAGCTCCCGACGCGGACATGAAGCGAGCGGTGGTAATCAAAGTATCCGGAGCCGTGCAGCCCCTGGGCAGAACCAAAGTCATCGATCCGGGTGATGTGATCGTGGTCGCATCGAAATACCAGGTTGTCCAGCCCAGGATCCAGCGGACAACCGCAGACATACTTGCCGATCTCCTGGGCGTGGCCCTGGTAATACGTTCGTTCGATTAGCCGGTCCGGATGGAGTGTAAGTAGCTATGTTTAATCACAAACAGAAAAGATTCATCAAGATTCTGGCAATCGTGGCCCTTGCAGGAGCCGTTCTGGGCACAGTGCGATGGCTGCTGATCCGGCGGGAGTACACTTCCTACGCGTCCATACTCTTTCCCGGAAGCTCACGCCCTTCGGGCTCCGGCGGGTTTCCCGCTCAGAGTTCGGGGCCATCCGGGGGTGCGCCCGGCACTGGAGGAGGGTCAGTCGATCAGCCGTCACTTCCGCTGATGCAGGGCGTTCTGCAGATGCCGCAGCCCGGTTCTTCTCCGAGCACTGCGGGGATGATTCTCAAGAGCAGGAAGACGGCTACGACGCTGATAAAGAGGTTCAATCTGGCCAAGCATTGGCGCCTGAATGAAGAGAAAGCGATTCGACAGTTTCAACGCAGCTTCGTGTGCAGCGAGGGGTTGAGTGGTGACCTGAAGATCAGCATTACGGACTATGACCCAGGCCGGGCAGAGGAGATACTGACTTCGGCTATTGACATTCTTACGGAGTCCGTCGAGGCCCTGAGTCTCGATCCCGCCGGCAGGAACCTGAGTCTTCTGAAGAAGAGCCTTAATAAGGCGGAAAGTGACGCGGCAAGAGCTCAGAAGGAACTGGTTGACTTTCAGAAGTCGCTTGGAGGAGCGCCGCCGGATGTGCAACTCCGGACTATAGGAGAGATATACTCAGATACACTGAAGAATCTCTACACTGCACGGATTGAGGCGGCAGCGGCGGAATCTCACGCGAAATCGCTGTCCAGCCAGGCTGAGAAGATGATCTCATACGCACAGGATCCAATCGGCAGCGAGAAATCCATGATCTCGATAATATACAACAGAGTGGTGGAGCTTGAAACATCGCTGGCAACTCTGAGGCAGACGTATACCGAAAAAAGACCCGAGGTGGTGGCGGCAAGGGCAAACCTGAGTGTGGCAAGAGATGAGCTGAATGCTGAGATATCCAGGCAGTTGAGCGGCTTGAAGTCCGGAGCTTCTCCCTATGTAAAGGACTCCATCCTGGCTGCCGTTACCGCCAAGGCAAAGGTCCAGGGTCTGGCCAACGCGGAAACATCCGTACAGGAGAAGCTTCAGTCGCTGCCGGGAGCGCAAGCGAAATACGCGCAGTTGGAGCTAGATCTGCGGGATCAGCGCAGCCGGTTGACTCTGGTTCGCGGCGAATACGTGAAAGCGGAACTGATAGCGCAGAGCCGTGGGCCGCAATTTGTGGTGGTGGACCCTCCGGTCGTTCCCCTGAAGGCCAACGGCCTGGACATCTACTGGTGGACGCTGATCGGCGCTGCCCCCGGAGCGGTGGCACTGGTGATCACTATTGCATCGATCATGCTGGGTAATCTGATGAGGTCGCTGGGTCTGTAGCGGCCTTTGGCGCCTGTAGAAGAGGTTCGGCACGTGCGCACCGGCCATATCGTTGATGATCCTCGCCAGAACTCTCAAGGTGCCATGTGCCGAATCGGACCGATTTGTTCAATCGGTCCGATCATACGTATGTTCGCGACACAAACCGGCAATTCCAGAACCCGGACTCACCGGCACTCTTGTGTCATTTGTTCTTTCGGGATATTGGACTAGCCGGCTGCGTACCAGGAAAACGGGCTTTCCTTAACAACCATTCGCCCGGGATCCTTCGGAGCATTCTCCAGGAAGACCACGTGACCTGGCTCTTCCTTCTCTACTCCATACTTGCCCGTCTCAACCAGAGCGCCCTTGATAGCCGCCACGGCTTCGTCAAAACTGCCTTTGTTGATAATAACCGGGTGACTGGAACTGATATTCTGGAATCCGATCTTAGACTCCACCAACAGGTTCTTCACCTCTACGAAGACCTTCCCGCGGGAACTGTCGTTCTCTATTACTGGCCCAGTCTGATCTTTGGTGCCAAAGTGAGTTGATGCTCTACCGGTCTTACTTAGTTTGCCTTTTTTCTCTGCCAATTGAATCCCTCCGAGCTGCGGATTTGCGTCTACCAGGCTGCCAGAACTTGCACGCGGAATCCGCGCCCCGACGCCAGACTAGGCAATATAATACCACAGAATGCCCGTTTTTGGCAACAGAGCGTGGTTTTGCGGGATTAACCCGCACCGTTCAGAGCAACGCGAGCGTGTCGCCCGGCAGGAGTAACCGCAACTAACGACATTCGAGGTGACAGGCCGTGAGGAAATCGTGCTTGCGGGCAAACGAAGCGGGTTAAGGCGCCGCCTGGTCTTCGGAATCGGATTCGGCGCCTGGTAAGACGCCAAACATTGTGAGTCTGCGATTGATTGCCGCGAGCACGCACGCGGCGGCGGCCCGGTTCTTGTCGCCCATACGCACAATCGCTGAACCGGCGTTACGTTCGACTGAGCTTGGAGCCACATACGCGAGCACGCACGTAGTCATCTCCTCACCACCCCTGATCGCCGTGACCGCAAAGTCCTCAAGCTGGATTGCGTGCCCGGCCGGCACATACGAGCTCAGGGCATTCGCGCACGCCTCCGCCGCTACCCTCGCGATGCCGTCGGCGTGCGAATTGAACGCCGAGGCCTCACCGTCAAATGCAGCCTCGCCGGCAGATACGCGCACGCTGGCCTTTACGCTTGCGCCGGCCGTGGTTACTGTCACACTGTCGATACTCAAGCGTCCTGAAACAGGGCGGCGGGCGCGTGCATCCGCTGGCTGCACAGCAGCAAGGGGCTGGGGCGGCGCTTGCGCGGAGTCGTCCGCCACTATTTCCTCAATCTCGACAGCTTCTTGCGGAGCCTGCTGTTGTCCGACACTACTGACGCTATCGACTGAATCAGCGGGCTTTCTGGATATGCAGTCCTTACTGGCCTTGGTTATGAGGTTGTCGATGGTTGCCGCATAATGGATGTCCTGGCGTTCTTCGGTGCGTCTACCGCCGGAAATCCCGAAGGTACCACGCACTCCGTCCGGGACCTCGGCGATGCTGATTTCGGCGATACCCTGCTGAATGCTAAGAGCCATCCGCTCCGCGTCCTCGAAGCTGCGTGTTGTGACTATGGCAAACTCGTCTCCTCCGTACCTGCACGCGCAGTCCTGCTCGTAGTCAACACTCTGCCGTATCGCCCCGGCCACATCAATCAGCGCTTTGTCGCCCACGACATGACCGTACAGCTTGTTGAGCGTGCCAAACCTGTCCAGATCGAAGAAGATGATGGTGATTTCCACTCCCCGCTTCAGTGCGGCAACTGCCCACTCGCGGAAGGTGTCGGACCAGGGCAGACCAGTGAGAGGATCGTATGTCTTGCCCAGTTCAGGAACGAGGTCTCCGTAGCAGACAATCCCAACCAGTTTGGAGTTCTCCATAACCAGCAGGAAACTGGTACCCGCCTTGCGCATAATCTCCGCAGCTTCGGCTACGGTTGCGTTGGGGTCCACGGACGTAAAGTCGGTCGACATCAGCTCTGACACGGCGATGTCGTCAGGCTCCCCGAGCAGGTGATGCCGTGTAACCACACCTATCACAAGGTCGTTGCTTTCCACTATTGGCAGCACGCCTACGTTGTGACCTTTTATCAAAATGACAGCCGTGCGGACGCGAGCCGAAGGGCTTGCCGAAACCACACCTGCTGTCATCACGTCTCTTACGGTTTTCATCATGCCACCAACTCCAGTATACCTCACACGAATTCCCTTCTGCTACTGTGAGAAATACCAGAATTTGGCTCCGGACGCGATTTTCCGATACTGAGCCTTACGGGGTTCACTTCCTGTGGGGCCAACTGCGTCCCTGCAGCCGACTTTCGTACCTGGGCAAAAAGCACTTGGAGGATCTCGCAGCGGGGAGAAGGCTTTCGCCGATTCCCCGAATTCGGTGTTCTCCTGTACCAAATGTACTGCTTTCACGGAATGGTGTCAAGCCAATCTGGGTAAACTCTAATAGTAGGAATCTGACTACTCGCCCGATGGAGGAACCGCGGCGCCAAAACCCGAGTTCGGTTTGACACTGGCAGCGATGGCATGCTAAACTTCATGGGCAAATTCGGAGCCATCTGAAAGGAGTTTCCCCAGTCATGTTGATAAGTGTTAAGGGCAGAAATGTGGAACCCACTGAGGCCCTTCAGGAATATGTTAGCAAGAAAGTCCACAAACTGGAAAAGTACTTCCACGAGATCAAGGAAGCAGTGGTCACGATGTCGGTGCAACGCGGCATGCATATAGTCGAGATCCAGTTGGAGGGCGACGGCATACTTCTGCGGGGCGAGGAACGACAGGGCACGGACATGTACGGTTCAATCGATCAGGTGGTTGAAAAACTCGAGACCCGCGTCAAGAAGTTCAAGCACAGAAGATTCGGCAAGTCCGTAGAAGAGGGTCCCAAGGAAAAAGAAGATATGAAGAGCCAGATGATGAGTGAGGCTTATGGCTCTGAGCAGGAACCAACCGCTGAGGAAGAGGCAGAAGATCGCCCGACCATTGTCCGCGTCAAGCGCTTCACGATGAAGCCGATGGCGCCGGAGGAGGCGGCCCAGCAGATGGAGCTTCTCCACCACGACTTCTATCTATTCACAGACGCCGAATCTAACAACGTGTGCGTGGTCTACAAACGAGACGATGGACACTACGGCCTCATAGAACAGGCCTGATCTAACCTCAAGGAGCGCATTCGATGATCGTTACCACAAAGGATCTATTCAAACACGCGTACGGCAACTATGCTTTGGGAGCATACAACATCAACAACGCGGAGCAGACCATGGGGCTCTTCCGCGGCAATATGGATTCCAAGGCACCGTTCATTATCCAGATATCAAAGGGCGCACGCAGCTACACACACAAGCTTCTGTTGGAAGCTATGCTCCGCGCCGCAGGCGATATCTTCCCCGAGTCCATATTCGCGGTGCATCTTGACCACGGCGACGAGGAGACCTGCTACGACTGTATCGACTCCGGGTTTTACTCCTCCGTGATGATTGATGCAAGCCACGAGTCGTTCGAGAACAATATCGCCATCACAAAACGGGTCGTTGACCGTGCCCACGCGAAGGGAATCAGTGTGGAAGCCGAGTTGGGACAGTTGGGCGGCGTTGAAGAAGACATCAGTGTCGACCAGGACAAGGCCCACCTGACAGACCCCAAACAGGCCGCGGAGTTCATTGAGCGGACTGGATGCGATAGTCTGGCCTGCGCAATTGGCACAAGCCACGGAGCCTTTAAATTCTCCGGCAGTCAATCCCTGCACTTCGAGATTATCGAAGGCATACAGAAACTGGTCCCGGGCTTCCCGCTGGTCATGCACGGTTCATCATCGGTCCCGCAGGACGAGGTCGAGCGCATCAATGCTGCCGGTGGTACACTCAAAGGCGCGAGCGGGGTCGACCCCAACCAGTACCTGCCCGCAGCGAAGAAGGGTGTGTGCAAGATCAACATCGACACCGACGGACGGCTGGTGTGGACAAGAGTTCACCGCGAGATGTTCCGCGACAAACCGGAAGTATTCGATTTCCGGCCGATCGGCAAAGTATTCATCGAGGAATATGCGAAGTTCATCGCCAGCCGAAACGAGCTCCTGGGCTCTGCTGGTCAGCTCGAAGAAGTGCGGACATTCCTCGGCGGATAGCCTGCGCCGGCAAACTCAACTGAGAATGCTCGGTGGAACCGAACGCCCCTTATCGGGCGCGATTTTGCTGTGCTTCGGGACAACTGTCCCGAAGCACAGTGCATTCCATCTTCACAGCAAACGTCCGGGAAGGCACTGACAATGATCTCTACGATTACACTCAACCCCTCTCTCGACAAGACCATCTATGTCAACAAACTGGTAGCCAACGACACCAACCGTGTGCTCAAGGAAGAGATTGATGCTGGCGGCAAAGGGGTCAACTGCTCTCGCATGCTGCACGAGCTGGGGGCTTCTACCCAGGTGATCACGTTTCTAGGGGGTAAGACGGGTGACTTCATTGCCGGCGTTCTCGATAGAGAAGGTATCCCTCTCACCCGCATAGACATCGCAAAATCCACACGAACGTGCATAGCTGTCGAGGAGTCATCCGATGTGCCTCCGACCACGTTCAATGAGCTCGGAGGAAGTGTGGAGCACTCGAACCTGGTTGCCCTTCTTGAGCGTGCGAAGGACGCGTCCCGGACGAGCAGCTACATGGTTTTCGGAGGCAGCCTGCCGCCGGGCATTGGGCCGGACATCTACGACGCACTGATTCAGATTGCCGCACACGGCGGAGCGCGCGCTGTCCTGGACACCGACGGCGAGCCGTTGGTCCAAGGCCTGAAGGCGAGACCGTTTATGGTCAAGCCCAATCTCGCGGAGGCATCGCGGCTCCTGGACACTGAGTTCTCCTCAAAGGCAGACGTGGCCCGCGGAGCACTGAAAATCGCCGAAATGGGGGTTGAGCTGGCAGTGATTTCGCTGGGCAAACGTGGCTCCGTTGCCGCGTATGAAGGGGCGATCTATGACGTCTCCGCGCCAGAGGTCAAGTCCATCAGCACAATTGGCTCGGGCGACTCGATGACCGCGGGAATTCTGTGGGCTCTGGAAGAAGGCAAGTCGATCGAGGACGCCCTGAAGTACGGTTCCGCGACGGGAGCCGCCACCGCGATGAGTGACGGGACCGACATAGGCAAGAGGGCTGATGTAGAACAGTTGGTGGAGCGCGTGACTGTCAGACGGCTGACCCCGGAGCCGAACCAGGGCTGATCACGCCACCCGCAACAACGCACTCCCTGTCACTGTAGAGAACAAGCCGTTGGCCCGGCGTCGGGGCAAACTGCGGCTCGGAAAACCGCACACTCAGCTCCCGGCCATCGAAATCTTGTATTTCACACTGCGCCGGCTCGCCCTGTGATCTGATCTTCCCGTACAAATGCGTCCCGGAGACAAGCAGGTCGGGTATAAGGACGTTTACGTGGCACGCAACTACGTCGGTGGACATAGCGTCATCGGCGGTTCCCACGGTAATGGAGTTTTGTTCCGGAGATATTCGCACCACATACAGCGGCTCACGCGCGGCTATGCCTATGCCCTTGCGCTGCCCGATAGTAAAGTTTTCGATCCCCTGATGTTGCCCTATAACACGGCCAGCCGTGTCGTAAATCTCCCCTGCACGAGATTCGAGACCCAGGGCTTTGCGGTAGTCACCCTCGCCGGCGAAGCACAGTTCCATGCTGTCCGACCTTCTCGCCACCGGCAGTCTCGCGCACGCCGCCATCTGCCTGACCTGGTCCTTCGAGTAGTCCACAAGCGGAAACAGGAGGCTGGAGAGCTTCTCCGCCCGGATACCATAAAGGAAGTAACTTTGGTCGCGAGTGTGATCCCGCCCACGGCATAGACAGGCCCGTCCCTGCTCATCTCCGATGCGAGCATAGTGACCGGTAGCCAGATCGTCGATGCCGAAAGCGCCGCGCAGAAACTCCCAGGCAACACCAAACTTCACTTCGCTGTTGCAGTCGACACAGGGACTTGGGGTGCGTCCCTGGCGGTAGTCGCGGGCAAAAGGCTTGATCACCAGATCGTCGAACTCCCCCCCCACGTCAAGATAGTAGTGAGGGATTCGCAGTTCGCGGCAGACATACCCCGCCTCCATGCCGCAGCACGATCTGGAGTAGTCGCAGTCACGTGCCGTCGGGATTTTCATCGTGACTCCCACAACCTGACGGCCTGAGTCGCGCAGGAGCATTGCGGCAACGGAGCTGTCTACCCCGCCGCTCATAAGCACAATGATCGGTTTGCCGCCGTGCGGCGATGGGTCAAACGGGTCGAAGGTAGCGTCAAGCAGTTTCATAGGAGTGCCCCAGACGTGCGCTCAGGGAGTCTGCGAGTCCCAGAAAAGCAAGTGTCAGGTTCTCAGGGTTTGACGGCTGTGAGAACCTGATCGAGGGTGTCGACAACATTGAATACGGTGTTGAGCTTGGTGATGGGCAGCACACGGTCAATCGCCGCGTTGCAGGCGATCAGGTTGACCGTACCGCCTTTGGGGCGAATTCGCTTTATGGCTGACAGCAGAATTCCAAACCCGCTGCTATCGATATACGAAATCCCGGACATCTCGAGGATCAGGTGTAACTGACCTTGCGTGAGCACCTTGTCGATAGCTTCTCTGAACTGCGGAGCCGTGTAAACGTCTACCTCGCCGTTGAGCACCAGAATGGTATACCCGTCGACTTCCTTTGTGGCAGTTGCGAGACGAATGCTCTCCAAATCGGGATTCCTCCTTAAAGCTAACTATAAGATACACCAATAGCGCGCAAGTTGTCAATCCCCCCTGCGCCCGTGCGGTGAAGCACGAGGCCATCACCTGCTAGCGCGCTCTGTATACTACCAACAGGTTGAACGTGACGGACGCCGCCCAGTGCAATACGAAGCAGGGCACGAACGACTTCGCTTTCAGAGCAAGCACACCCAGTATTATACCGGCTGCAAACGACGAGGCCACCTCCATCGTAGGTTTCCCTATGTGGAGCAGACCGAATGCAACTGCCTGGACCACAACAGCAGGCCAGTAGATGGATCTGACAAGTCCAAAGAGAAGATATCCACGAAAAAAGAACTCCCAGCAGAAAAGGTACATTCCGTAGCTGACTTCGGCAAAAAGCATCGCCATCGGAACGGTGATGTATGGATTCACCCGGGGATAGGACGCGAAGAACCCGGAGAACTCAGGGTAGCGTTTGAACAATGGGTAGTAGCTCTGGAAGTCCTGCCTGCCCGCGACCGCCAGCATTGCGATGGACAGCGCTACATAAGCCGCTGCAACAAAAAGCCAGGCCGATGTTGAGGAAGACCACGCAAATCCGAATTTGGAGGGATCCGACCGAAACACAAGCAGGATGGTCAGCATCGGCACAAAGAACAGACCAACGAGGTTGCCAACCAGATACTGGTTGTAGGAGTCCGAACTGCGGTTGAACTTCCAGAGCGCGGCTACCACCGCCGCAGCGACCAAAGTCACGACTATCGTGACGAACCGACTCTTGCCCAACGACTCCACCCCCAGATCATCCAGTAAGAAGCGCAACTTCTGAGGGTGTTCCCCACAACCATTGAGTATTCCTTCTACGCAGGATGCCTCGGGCTTACAATGACAGACTGGCTGTGGAAACTCGCGACGAATATGCCGTCCTGCTCAACGCGAATCAAACCTGCAGCGACCTCTCGGAGTCGGACTCCCTAGACGACAACTTCTTCGTTGCTCTCACGCAGGCTGATCTCTCCAGCTTCGTCCAGTTGGCGGGCAACGATGACTATGCGGCCCTGCGCTGCCTCAACGTCACGCAATCGGACAGGGCCCGTGGCTTCCAGGTCCTCTTTCAGAGTCTCTGCGGCGCGCTGTGACATGTTTCGGAAGAACACATCCCTGTCTTCCGGCGATGCGCCTTTGAGGGCCAGCCGCAAGTCTTCCTGAGGCACTTCACGGAGGACTGCCTGGATCGCACGGTCATCCAGATTGAGAAGGTCTTCGAAAACAAACATCTGCTCTTTTATGCTGTTGGCAACATCTTCATCAACGCCTGTAAGATAGTCCAGAATCTTCTTTTCAGAGCTGCGGTCTATGGCGTTTAGTATCTGAACCACGGCGTCGTTTCCGCCCACCTCGGTCATCGCGGCGTTGTCTGAAGAAGCCAGCCTGAGGTGGAGGGTCTGGTTTAGATAGCGGATGACTTCCGGGTCGGTAGGCTGCATAGTTGTCAGGCGCAACACTACCTGTCCCTGAATGTCTTCCGGCAGCGCAGAAAGCACCTCCGCGGCCTGTTCCGGGGGCAGATGGCCAATTACCAGCGCCACGACCTGCGGCCGCTCGTTTCGGATGGCGTGCACGAGTTGGCGAGGGGATATGCTGCGGATCCAACGAAGCGTCCCTACGCCGCCACCGGCCGCCAGTTTTCCCAGCACTTCACGCGCTTTGGTTTCGCCGAACACCTGCGAGAGCACGGTCTGGGCATACTCCATGCCGCCGAACTCGGGACTTTCAAGAATGGTTTTGCGGCAGTCGTCAAGGACACGCCTGCGTGTCTTGGGGTCAATCTTCTTGAGGCGGAGAATCTCAGCCGCGAGTCTTTCGATCTCGTCGGGCGTGAGCTGCTGGAGTACAGCCGAAGATATCTCAGCCCCCAGTGTTATCAGCAGGACTGAGGCTTTCTCAAGACCGGACATATTCGGCTGAGTCTTTACGACTTCTTCTTCGACCAATCCTAGATTCCTTTCGCGCAGTACTTCCATGTAAATGAATCGGAAGACAGAGCCGAATAGTTTAGCCCTGGGCACGCTGCGGCCGCTCACGTGCCCCAACAACTGATTCGAGAAAGCGTAGAGGAACCAATCTGGGTCAAGGATTACGTGAGTTCACCGGCACTGCGCACGCCGTGCGTCGCGCGGATTTGACGATTTCGTCTGGCTGAGTATAATAGTAGTAGAGAGGGCCACGACGATGCTTGACGACTACAAATACAGCATAGGACGGCTCGTAGTATACGAACACTCCGACCCCAAACTGCCCAGGCAAAGCTACGGTCGGCACGGTCACGAGCGCACGCTTGGCGAGATTATCGCCGTAGATGTGATTCCTACTCCGGTCCCGCATTGGGTATACTCCATCCGCAACGTCCGCAACCAGGAATTCGTGAGGGTGGTAGAGGACAAGATCAAGTGCGCCACTTCGGCAGCCAGGATATCCAGGAAATACCCGACGCGGATTGCAGAAGGCGGTCAGGAGCAGGCGAGCCTCGCTGAGGCCATTGCCAGGGCGCTGTCCAGTCCCAACCAGAACGACTTCATCAGAAGTGCTCTGAAGGACATCCTCGCCCGGGAGGACGTGACGTCCAGAATAGCCAAGGACGGGGTTGACCTGCATCTTCAGGTCGGTGACTACATTCGCCTGCGGGGAGATCTGCGCAAGGAGAGCGAGCATCTGAGCAACTGCTATGCAAAGGTACTGGCCGTCTCGGATTCCGACATTGCCGGCATAGAGAACGCCGCCTCGAAACCCGGGCAGCCAAGGCTCTACCGCACGCTCAAGAAGTTCGGCGTAGTGACGTCCGATGGTGTCGAGACGGACATCTATGATGCGGAGATAAAAGTACTTTACACTACCCACGGACGGCGCGTCATTCTCAATTGGCGGGCGACCACTCTGCTCAGTGAACTATTCCGGGATGATCCACCATACAATCTGGAGTATGACTATCTCTCAGACCATATATTCTCGCGGGATGAACTGCAGGGAAAGAAGCGTTCTGAGATGGCCCACCTTTTGGCGTCCATACTGTATGTCAAAGGCAAGCTCAGTTGGAAGGACTACCAGCGCCGGATGCACATATTCAGGACCATCCCGAAGAGTCACGTTGTGGATGGCATTCTGGAAGCGTCCAGGTTCGATTCCCGCCACAACAGAGTCATGACGGACCAGGAGGTTGCGCAGCGCCAGAAGGATTGTTTCAAACTGCGAAGAATCCTGAAAAGCGGCTAGCTGCCAGCGTCTTCCATGTCTGAGAAGAGCGTGCCCCACAACATTGCGGACGAAGCGGATGTCCTGCGCAGGAAACTCGACCGCGCCGACTACCTCTACTACGTAAAGGACCAGCCTGACATCTCGGACGCTGAATACGACAAGCTGATGCGTCGACTTCAGGAACTTGAGCAGACGTATCCGTCCATCATAACGCCCGACTCACCTACCCAGCGAGTAGGGGCCACCGTTCAGTCCGAGCTTGCCCCGCACACACACATCGTCCCTATGCTCAGCCTCCAGAACGCGATGGGTGAGGATGAACTGCGGGCCTTTGACCAGCGTGTTAAGCGGTTCCTCGGTCTGGACCCGGACTCGGATGTCGAGTATGTCTGTGAGCTCAAATTCGACGGACTGGCTGTGTCGCTCACCTACGTCGACGGAGTGTTGGCCGCCGGGGCCACGCGAGGTGACGGCACGGTCGGCGAGAACATCACTGCCAACCTGAAGACTGTGAAGAGCGTGCCTCTCCGGATTCCAGTGGAAGCAGGAACGGGCGGAACAGACCCGATCCCGTCGACCGTTGAAGTCCGCGGGGAAGTCATTCTCTTCCACGAGGAGTTCCGCCGCATCAACGAAGACCGGGAACAGAGCGGCGAACCCACTTTTGCGAACCCCCGCAACGCTGCCGCAGGCAGTCTGAGGCAACTTGATCCCAATATCACCGCAAAACGCAGGCTGAATATGTTCTGCTACGGAATAGGAGCTTGTGAAGGCAGGGCATTCGTGACTCAGCACGAGATACTGTCCATTCTTGAGAGTTGGGGGTTTCGGGTCAACCCGAACGTATGCGTATGCGCGACGATTGACGATGTCTGCGAGTACATTGCGGGGTGGGCTGAGAAGAAGGAAACACTGCCATACGACATAGACGGCATGGTAGTGAAGGTGAACTCACTGACGCTGCAATCCGAGCTTGGCGCTGTGGCGCGCAGCCCGAGATGGGCAGTGGCGTTCAAGTATCCTGCGCAGCAGGCTACCACTGTGGTTACCGAGATACGGGTGCAGGTCGGCCGGACAGGGGCTCTGACTCCGGTTGCCATAATGGAGCCGGTCGAGGTCGGCGGGGTCACGGTATCAAGGGCTACTCTGCACAACGAGGATGAAGTCCGCAGGAAGGACGTGCGCGTGGGCGATACGGTCGTTGTGCAGCGCGCCGGAGAGGTAATACCGGAGGTTGTTGAGGTCGTCGCGGAGAAGCGCACCGGAGATGAGGTCGAGTTCGTGATGCCCGACCATTGCCCGGTGTGCGGCGCTGACGTCGAGCGAGCGGAGGGGGAGGCCGTCGCCAGGTGCGTGGGAATAGCCTGCCCAGCTAAGATTCGCGAAACCATGATTCATTTCACGTCGCGCGGCGCAATGGACATCGATGGCGTCGGGCCGGCGCTTATCGACCAGTTGATCGCGGCCAATCTCATCGGCGACCCGGCAGATATCTACTCGCTTACCGTGGAGCAGTTGTGCGCCCTTGACAGGATGGGCAGCAAGTCCGCTGAGAATGCTGTGGCCGCGATTGAGAAGAGTAAGCAGGCCCCATTGTCCAGACTCATATATGCGCTGGGAATAAGGCACGTTGGCGAACGCACCGCCGCGGCGTTGGCCCGACACTTCACAACCATAGACGCGCTTGCCGCGGCCTCGGAGAACGAATTGGCGGAGGTGCCCGATGCGGGACCAGTGGTAGCGGACAGCATAGCGCGGTTCTTCAGGCAGGATGAGACAAAGAGAGTCCTTGAGAAGCTCAGGGCAGCGGGAATAGACCCCAGAGGCGAGTCCAGAGATGAATCCGGAATGTTTGCGGGACAATCGGTGGTCTTCACTGGCGCCCTTGAGCGCCTTACCCGAGACCAGGCTGAGGCGATAGTCCGCAGACTGGGCGGGAGCCCGTCTTCTTCTGTTTCAAAGAACACCAGCCTGGTTGTCGCTGGCGAGAAGGCAGGTTCAAAGCTTGAAAAGGCGACTTCCTTGGGTGTGAAAGTGATGTCTGAGGGAGAGTTCTTGGAAATGGTTGATCCCCGATAGGGCGCGATTTCAAATCGCGCCCTATCGGGGACAATTGACAATGGAGGGACTCACCATCCTGTGCGTCTCTGAATCCCTTCAATCGTGTTCAGACTTTTTTCAGTACAACAATCCGGTTTGTGTTCGTGCCCTTGGTGTTGTTGGAGACGCCCCAGCAGTTGGCGGTCTTGGTGAAGTCCTGCTCGTTCACCATAACACACACCGGCTCATATCGCAGCCCGCTCACCGCCTCAAGAACGACCTCTTCAAGTCTGACCTTGCCGTTCCTCACTTCGCCGACCTCAAATGCTATGTGTCCACCCGGAACCAGGACTCGCTCGAGCTCCGCAAACACCGAGCGCATCTTGTCTCTCCACGCGTCGATGCCCTTTATCACGGAAATGTGTATGCTCCTGGGGTCAATTCCGCAAAACCAGCAGCGCAGCCAATTATCCTTGGCATAGTCTACTACGTCCAGAAATGGAGGCGACGTAACCACAAGTTTCACGGAGCTTTCGGCAATGGCGGGAGTACTGGCACAATCGCCTGTCAGCAGACGTGAATTACCCTCAGTCAATGCAAGCATGCGACGAGTAGACTGACGGCAGTCCTTGAGCAAAGATTGCGATTTGCGCAATATGATCGCGTCTATGTCCCGCTTCGGAGGAACCTGCTTGCGGCGAGCGTTTATCTTCCGCTGTCCTTCCGCCGAAACCGCCTGATTTGGCGGCATCGTGTACACGCTGAAGAACCCGGGTGAATGGCCTGTAAGCCTGTTAACCGAGACCATTCTTATCCACCGGTCTACCCTGTCCAGCGTTCCCTCGCGCTCCTTTCCAATGAAGTGCTCACGCAGGGCGCAGATCTCTGTCAGCGTGTCAGGGTGGTAGAAAGCCAGAAGGTCATCGGGCAGCGGCGGCAGGTGGGTTCGATCTATGGTCGTAAGCCTCTCAGCCACTTCCCTCATCTCAGGCGGCTCCAGACGCGGCGCCACCAGCACTGTGCTCAGTGGGTTCACGTCACAGCCCAGCGGCACGCGTCCAGTCAGGGCGGCTTCAATCAGCGTCGTCCCGCGTCCCATGAACGGATCGTAGACCGTGTCTCCAAGTGAGGTAAGCCGTTCTATGAAGAAGCGGGGAAGTTGGGGCTTGAAGCACGCCCGATAGCTTACTTCGTGCAGGGAGCTTGCGTCGCGCTGCTTTGCTGTCCAGAACTCGTTCACGAATACCGGCACGCCGGCCAGGTTATACTCTGTGCTTTCACGGCCAAACGTGCAGAAGCTGCGCAGCTCTTCGTTGAGCGGCTTGCCGGGCGGGTTGACTGCGGGTTCGCACAATTCGAGGGTCAGGTCATTAGGCATTGGCAGGTGTGGGACCGATGCTGAGGGCCATGCTTCGGGACGGAAACGGTCCCGAAGCATAGTGTGTAGATACTTCGCGGGCGCATGCCCCGAAGACCACTCGGCGCGGGGCTTCGGGACAAACGTCCGCGAAGCATAGTCGATGTCCATTCTGTCTATCCACGTCCACCCCGTCCATCCAAATCCCCCAGTTTGCCCTATGCCTTTTCCAGAAGCAAGGTCAGACTGGGTCTGTCGCAGACCTCGGCACAGCCAAAGTACTGGATCGGACCAGGGAACAGGTATTCGTCTTCCAGAGCCCACTTCTCGCGATGCTTTGCAAGCTCTTTGAATGGTTTGCCAGACGTATCCACGAGTGCCTTCTTGATCACCGGCACAGACTTGCCTTCGCGCGATTCCATGTTCAGCATCATCGTGACCGGAGTTCCACCCGCTACCCATTCATCAGGGTCTTTGACAAGGTTCTGCACATTTACGGTGTAGCCCGTCAGACCGCCGCGAACAAGCTGCGCGGCTGCGTAACCAAGGCAGTAGCAGTAATCGGCGTCAAAGTTCGTCGGCGCGGCACATCTACCCTCATATCCAAAGAAATGACCCAGCGCACTGAACTTCACGTCTTTGGCCTCGCCTTGTGCCTTCATTTCCCGAAGCTTATCGGAGACCAGGTCTATGATCAGGCGCTCTGTCTCGACCTGAGACAACGGCACATTGCCGTGGCTGTCGCGCACAAGCAGCACTGCCTGAATCTCAGTGGGAAGCGACGAGTAGACCTGGGCGCTGTGTGCCGTCAGTTCAGAACTGAGGTACTGCAGTCGCTCAGAATGGTCGCCGAGTTGCTGCAGATAGTCTTTCTTCTTGCCCAGAATGGCGCTGAGTTCATCAATGAGTATCTTGATGTCAGAGATAAACTCCGGCAAGCCTTCCGGCACCACAAGAATGCCATAATTCTTTCCAGCCTCCGCCCGCTTGACAATCACATCCACGATGTAGTCGACTATCTCGCCAAGCGTGGTGCCCTTCTCCTGAATCTCTTCCGAGATGAGCGTGATGTTCGGGTGTGTCTGCAGGGCGCATTCCAGTGTCACGTGGCTGGCTGCCCTGCCCATGAGCCTGACGAAATGCCAGTACTTCACAGCACTGGTGGCATCGCGGCATATATTGCCGATCAGCTCTGAGTAGGTCTTGGCGGCCGTGTCGAAACCGAACGAACACTCTATCTGTTCGTTCTTCATATCTCCGTCGATCGTTTTGGGGACGCCTATCACGCGGGTCTTGGCGTCATTGCTCGCCAGATACTCGGCCAGGACGGCGGCGTTCGTGTTGGAGTCATCGCCTCCAATCACCACCAGTCCGTCGAGATCGAGGGCTGAGAGGTTGTCCTGGCAGGCAGCGAGGTCCTCAGGCTTCTCGATCTTGTCACGCCCGCTCATGATCATATCGAAACCGCCGGTATTGCGATAGGGCGCGATAACCTCGGCGGTCAGTTCCATGTACTTGCCCTTTATGACACCTTTGGGACCTTTCAGGAAACCATATAGCCTGCTTTTAGGATTTGCGGCCTTGAGCGCATCGAACAGACCCGCGATGACGTTATGTCCTCCAGGGGCCTGGCCGCCGGACAATACCACCCCAACATTCAGAGCGGCTGTCGGCAGATCACTGGTGTCGGCAACTATCTTCGCCTCGCTTTGCCCATAGGTTCGCGGAAAAAGCTTCTTGATCTCGGCTTTATCGGTTGCGGGTTCGGTAGACGCTCCCAGCTCTATCTTGATGCTACCACCGCGCAGCGCTTTCGGAAGCTTCGGCTCATACGATGCACGGGCTCTTTGCAGGCACGAAATCTCTCTTGCCATTTTGTGAGTTCACCTCTGTGATTCGGTTAGTCTGTGAATGTTCTTCGCTGCGTGTATTATACCTCCCGAAGCCCGTTTTTGGCAAAGCCCGACCTGAGACTCGGGTGGTCGCTAGATGGCGAAGAAACCGAAAAAATGGACTTCGATACCTCTTGACAAACCAAGGCTAAACGTGCATACTACGATTATACGTCTATTCAGTGGTTTCTAGCCGTGACTTAAAGGAGACTTGATATGCATACCAGCATTTGCAGTCGATGGTTGACCGCGGTTATCTTTGCCCTGCTCACGATGACGCTGGCCGGAGCCTCAGCATCTGTGGAGATGAAGGATCTCCGGACGTTCCACCTCGACTTCAGCGGCATCGACGGCACCGAAAGCATGGCGGCCAGGACCGTCGCACTAACAACCGTCTACAGCGCGACCCCTGGTAAGGACGTCGGTTCTGTCCGGGCAAACGCCAACAAAGACGAGGTTGGCAAGGCCCTGAGTTCGCGCACGGTGCGAATGTTCGAGAACCTCGAAGGCTGGGTAGCAAGCATGTGGTTGATGATGCCCACCGGAGAGACAGACCAGGCGGTGTTGTTTGAGGCGAAGGACCGTGTGCCTTCTGACTCAGGAGCGATCACGTTCTGGTTCCGCGGTCAGGGATGGGACTACACCCAAACCGTAGACCGCACGAAAGACGTCCCTACCAGGGTGAACTTCCGCGACTGGGATGTGCACTCTCCGCTTCGCGAGACATTCTTCGAACTCCGTACCACGTCCGGAAACGTAACATTTGGGAAGCTTGAACCCGGAAAGCTGACTCTGCAGGCTCCAGGTGGGCTCGAGATTTCCTTGCCCATAGACTTCGACCCCACGCTGGTCCATATGGTTACGATCAACTACGGCAGCGGCACGGCATCTATCTGGATCGATGGCGAGCTGAAGGCCGATGGCAAGTTTGCGATGCCCGCGTCCGTGCGTGAGATCGTTGTGGGACAGGTCGGCGCAGGTGTGGAACGGTGGAATCGTTGGATAGATGATTTCTCGGTCTGGAACAAACAGTTGTCGCCCGCACAGGTGGCCGAGTTGTGGCGCAAGGAAGGAATGTTCCAGCTTCCGCTTCAGGTGGCAATCCCGAGGGCCGACACTCCTCCCGCGATTGACGGCATCATGAAGACTGGGGAGTGGGACAACGCAGCGGCCGTGACCGGCATGTCTACTCTCACACACCTGGCCGGGGTGCTCGCGGACTATGGGATGCTTGGGGAGCTCACCGATCTCAAGGACCGCGTGTTTCTAGCCTATGACTCGGACAACCTCTACGTGGCCTACCACTGTCCTCCGCCGCGCGAGATTGCCGGTAACAACGCGATGATTGCTGTCATGCTCAAGAAGAGCGTCACCGCCTTCGACGCCGCAGTAGACTTCGACGATTCATTCAAGATCTCCATACAGTATCCCAGGCCCGGAGGCGACTACTATCGGGTCTACGTTAACGGTCTGAACACTCACTATGAGTTCACTGATAATGGCTTCATCGAGGGGCGCAGACTGCCCGGGGAGCCCGGGTTCAGGAAGCTTGCATGGGACCCGGACTGGACCAGCGCGTCGACGCTCGACACGGACGGCTGGCACCTCGAGATTGCGCTGCCTCTGGACTCGTTCGACATACCCGCTCCCAAGGCCGGCGACGTGTGGTATGTGAACTTCATGCGGATTTGGCAGACAATTCGCAGCGGGATGGCGAGCTGGGCCTGGGGCAACCGTGCGCCAAGTGACGAAGGAAACGAACTACGGTGCAGCCCCGCCGGGCGCGTTGTCTTCCAGGACTCCGGCGTGACAGCAAGGCAAGTCTCAATCGGCGAGATTGGCCAGGGCAAGCCGCACTTCGTTACCGAGCTTGTAAACACTTCTGGAGAGCCCAGGACGGTGCGATGCACTGTGACAACCAACAGCGGCGAACTGAGCGATGACAAGACAGTCACCGTTCCCGCCGGTGAGAAAGTGGTCTACGAGTATGCGGGACGGATTGTCGATCCACGCACGCACACGATCACTCACAGGGTGACAGACAGTCAGACCAACGCCGATGTGCTGGTTGCGGGCTATCCGGTCCAGCGGCCGACTGAGGCGGACGTCTACTTCCGCAAGTATCCGTCCTACGACAAGGTGGCATACGAGGTAGGCTTCACCAACCACGCCATCTACGAGCCAGGGGAGATTGTCGCGGAGGTCTCGGTCAAGGACAAATCGGGCGCAAAGAAGTGGGGCGAGGTTCTGAAAGGATTCAAAGACTACCATTTTGTTCGCGACATACCCACCAAGTCTCTGCCCACCGGAACCTACACGACCACGTTCGTATTCAAGGCGCGTGGCAAAGTCATCGAGACAGCCACCCACACTTTCGATAAGAACCCTATGCCGGAGTGGTATGGAAACACGCTGGGGTTTGATGGTGAGGATGCACCTTGTCCCTGGCAGGACATCAAGGTCGACGGCAACTCCGTGAGCGTGTGGGGCCGTGTTTACGATTTTGGCGACAAGCTCTTCCCTCAGGCCGTATCTACACAGGGCAAACCGATCCTGCGTTCGCCCATTGGGATTTCACTCGAGACCTCGGAAGGGGAGCTCTCGCCGGCCGCGGTCGCCGGGGACATACGATGGACCAAAGTATCGAACACGCGCCTTGAGGGCATCAGAAGCGTGAAACTCGGAAAGCTGACCGTGGAACACAGCTTCTGGATTGAGTATGACGGTATGGTCTGGTCCAATCTCAGGCTCATACCGGATTCAAGCGTTCGAGTAAGATCGCTTGCATTTGAGATACCATACAATCCGGCGTTCAGCGATGTCATCAATGCCCGCGACTACTCGATGCGAAACACCGGCAAGCTAAAGCCCGAGGGCTTCGTCGGCTCGCCGGAGTTCATCTGGCTGGGAAACGCAATCGGCGGGATCCAGTGGTGCGCAGAGACCTCCGGGCCTTACGAAGTCACTGACGTGAACAACTGCCTGAAGGTCACCTCGTCGCCCGAGGGCGGCACAGCCCGCGTGGATTTCGTGAACAAACCGTTCACCCTGACCGAGGCCAGGGACATTCCGTTCGGTTTCATAGCAACCCCGGTCAGGCCAAAGACGCTGCGCACAGTGGAAGGCGACAGATTCCGCAGGTATGCGCACGTGGTGGGCTACTGGCAGGACCAGGAGGAGCTGTGGAGGCCGTTCCACGAGCACTGGATAAACAAGTCTTCCGTTCAGCGCGCGAGGATGTCAACCACTCTGCCGGGCGTGGAGCACAGGCCGGTACATCACACTACCCTGATGATGATGGGAGCCAGGGACGAAGCGATGCAGGAGTTCGGCGATGAGTGGCTGACCGATCAGACCGTGCGCTGGCGCGGGAAGTACTCGGTGTCGCGTGGGAGTGTGCCCGTTACCACGGAATCGAGGAGCCTGCAGGACTACATAATCTGGCGGTTCAATGAGTACTTCAAGAAAGAACCGGTGGCCGGCGGCTACTTCGACGTGAGCATGCCCTGGAGTTCCAGCAACACATACGCCGGGGCCGGATACAAGCGCGCCGACGGCACCATTGCCCCCACTTGGAGCCTGCTGGGACACAGGCAGGTTTTGAAGCGGATATACAACATACAGAACG
>Ga0116202_10000229_pt1 | contig 29750 bp, 30 predicted proteins | sample LakKivw325mmetaG_FD_94479 | JGI IMG/M metagenome (GOLD analysis project Ga0116202, IMG submission 94479) | Anoxic lake water microbial communities from Lake Kivu, Rwanda to study Microbial Dark Matter (Phase II) - Lake Kivu water 325m metaG | ecosystem: Environmental > Aquatic > Freshwater >... | reverse complement strand
GTTATATATTGTAAATTTTTTATTGAATACGATGGCAGAGTGATCTGAGTTGAAATATTTTTCCTTTTCATGATATACTGTGCCCGGTTTATACACAAAACAAGAAAAAATACTCATGTCGGACCGAGATTCCGGTGATCCCGGGAATGGGGTGCCTCTTGCTGAGTCCGACAGAGGAAAAACCGGAAGGAGTGTTGTTATGATCGTTACCATGAAGCAATTACTCGAAGCTGGGGTTCACTTTGGTCATCAGACGCGTCGTTGGAACCCAAAAATGAAACCCTATATTTTCACTGAGCGTAATAACATTTACATCATCGACCTGCAAAAGACGGTGGGACTTGTCGAAAAAGCCTATCATTTTGTTCGGGAAATAGCCCAGGAAGGTGGAACGGTCCTTTTTGTCGGGACAAAAAAGCAAGCCCAGGAAGCGATTGAACAGGAAGCAAACCGTTGTGGTATGCATTATGTGAATCAACGTTGGTTGGGAGGGATGCTGACCAACTTTGTGACGATTCAGCATAGCATTCAGAAACTGGTCAAGATAGAGAGCATGGAAGGAAAAGGAGTGCTCGATCATCTGCCAAAGAAAGAAGCCATGCAAATTCTCAAAACCAAGGCTCGGTTGGTCAAATACCTGACTGGTATCCGGAATATGACGAAGGCTCCGAATTGTGTTTTTGTGGTTGATCCCCGGCGGGAAAGAAATGCGATATTGGAAGCCAGGCGGATGGATATACCAATTGTTGGTATTGTTGATACCAATTGTGACCCGGACGAAGTTGATTATATCATCCCGGGCAACGATGATGCCATTCGAGCGATTCGCCTATTTTCTTCCATTATTGCCGATGCAGTGATTGAGGGAAAACGATACGCAACCGAAGGTCTCGAGGAAATAGCGACTGAAGGAGTGGCGGTTCCTGAAGGTGAAACTGAAGCTGCTCTTACTCCAGTGGTCGAAACTGAAAATGAAAGTCCATTGTCCATCTTAGAGGAACTGAAAAACCCTGGATTAGAAGAAATTGAATCCGATCATTCATCCGAGGAATCAAAGGAGGATCATTCATGAGTTTTGATGCCAAAGAAGTATTTGAACTCCGTAAAATGACTGGGGCAGGAGTGATGGAGTGTAAAAAAGCTCTATCAGAAACCAGTGGAAATTTAGAGAAGGCGTGCGAACTTCTACGCAAAAAAGGGATTGAAACCGCAGTTAAAAAACAAAGTCGAACCGCAAATCAAGGCTTGATCGGTTCGTATATTCATACCGATGGGAAAATTGGAGTTTTAGTTGAAGTCAATTGTGAAACTGATTTCGTTGCTCGAACTGAAGAATTTAAAAATCTGGTTAAAGAGTTAACCTTGCAGATTGCCGCTCAGGCGCCCCATTGGGTATCGACAGAAGATGTTCCCGAAGAAGTAAAAACCAAGGAGCGTGAGATCTATGCCGAGCAATTGCGGGAGAGTGGGAAACCGGAAGCGGTTCAGCAGAAAATTATTGAAGGAAAAATGAATAAATATTACGAAGAGAATTGTCTCTTAGAGCAAATATATATTCGAGATACCACGAAAAAGGTTAAAGAACTGTTGGTGGAAACCATCGCTAAAGTCGGTGAAAATATTGTCATCAAGCGTTTCGTGAGATTTAAACTTGGTGGAGAAGAGAATGGATGAGACCCTCTCACCGTTGTACCATCGGATATTACTCAAATTATCTGGAGAAGCTTTCATGGGTTCGCTTTCTTCAGGGATCGATATTAAAATTCTTGAGTATTTCACCCAGGAGATTAAACACATCCATGATCTCAATATAGAGATCGCCATTGTCGTTGGTGGAGGAAACATCTTCCGAGGGCGAACTGCTGGAGATAAGGGTATCAGCCGAGTAACAGCCGATAATATGGGAATGTTGGCCACCGTGATCAATGCGCTGGCTCTTCAAGATTTTCTTGAAAATATTAATATTCCCACCCGAGTCCAGACAGCGATTGAAATGAGGGCGGTAGCTGAGCCATATATTCGGCGTCGAGCCATTCGCCATTTAGAAAAAGGGCGGGTGGTCATTATGGCTGCCGGAACCGGTAATCCATATTTCAGCACTGATACTGCAGCAGCGCTGCGAGCAGCTGAAATACGGGCTGATGCGGTTATCAAAGCCACCAAAGTCGATGGAGTTTATGAATCGGATCCGACTCTCAATAGACGAGCCGTGAAGTATGAAACCATCAGCTACCTTGAGGTCTTGAATCGAGACCTCAAGGTCATGGATTCAACCGCGGTTTCGCTGTGCATGGATAATAATATCCCAATTATCGTTTTCAACTTTAACGAAGCGGGGAATCTTTTAAAAGTTATTTTGGGACAAAAAATCGGAACATTTATCACTCGGGAGGGAGAAAAATGGCCGAACCGTTAAAAGAACTTTTAAAGGATATTGAAAAGCGAATGAGAGCAGCAATTAGTGTCTTGAGGGAAGAATTGGCTCATATAAAAACCGGTCGGGCAACTCCAGCTTTGATCGAAAATGTCGAAGTCGATTATTATGGAAGTACTGTAGAATTGAAAACCATTGCGTCCATTAACATACCCGATGTGAAAACTATCATTATTCAACCGTGGGATAAAAAAGCACTCCAGCCGATAGAAAAAGGAATCTGGAAATCAGATTTGGGTTTCAATCCGGTCATCGATACCAATATCATTCGCATCAATGTCCCTCCTTTAACTGAAGAACGGCGTAAGGAAATTGCCAAATTTACTAAAAAATCCGTTGAAGAAGCCAAAGTAGCAGTGCGTAATCTTCGTCGCGAAGCCAATGATGGCATCAAAAAGCTGGAAAAAGATGGCTTTATCTCTGAGGATGAAAGTAAAAAAGCCGTTGCAGAGGTTCAAAAACTGACTGATGAGTTCATAAATGAAATCGAAGGCTTATGGGAGAAAAAAGAGAAAGAAATAATGAGTATTTAGGATATGGTATTCATCACATCGCCATCATCATGGATGGAAATGGCCGTTGGGCACAAAGGCATGGTCTTCCCCGCCTGGAGGGGCACAAACAGGGAGTAGAAGTGGTTCGTCGGATCGTTGCTGAAACCTGGAATGAGAAAATTCCTTTTCTAACTCTCTATTCTTTTTCGACCGAGAACTGGCGGCGGCCTGTCAATGAAATTCAGGGATTAATGCAGCTTTTTATGGAGTCCATTGACCGGTTTGGATCAGAACTGCACCAAAATCAGGTAAAAGTACGTTTTATCGGTAAGAGAGAAGGTTTTCCTGCTCATTTGATAGATCAAATGGACCGTCTGGAAGAGCTGACCGTAAAAAACACTGGACTTACTCTCAATCTGGCGTTGAATTATGGGGGTCGGGATGAAATATTGCGGTCTTTTCATAAATATCTCAATGATACCCAGTGTCGAGAAAAGAATCTGGACGAAAATATATTTCGTCTCTATCTGGATACTGGGTCGCAACCGGATCCTGATATCTTGATTCGAACCGGCGGTGAAAAGCGCTTAAGTAATTTTCTGCTATGGCAGCTGGCCTATAGTGAACTCTATTTTACTGACGTTCTCTGGCCAGATTTTAATACTGAACACTTTCACTTTGCTCTCAAAGATTTCGTGAATCGAAAAAGAAATTTTGGAGGGATTTGATTTCAGGTGGTCAATTCCTCCCGGCATACCGATTTTGAGCTCAGGATACGGAGTGTTCTCATTGCTTTACCCCCTTTTTTATTCCTCGTCATCTTTCGGGATTGGACGTTATTGGGGGTTTTTCTCGTCCTGTCTTTTATGTCTTTTCTGGAATTTATCCGAGTTGTTCTCTCGTCACCATCTCAGGGTATAACAACGTTTCTGATCGTTCTTTCTCTCTTTCTCTTTTACTGTCCCACCATTTTTCCGATTGGTGTGCCTTATTTGGGATGGTATGGATTTTTTCTCGTCCTTATCCTTTGGGGATTTCTTGATCACGGTAAAATTGCCGAACGTATCGGTTTTTTTCTATTGGGAATGGTATATTGTATCGTTCTTCCCTTTTCCTGGGTCAAAACCGGTCTTACTTTTGGACGATTCACCGTGCTCGGATTTGCTCTTTTGGTGTGGTTAAATGATATCAGCGCCTATCTGGTAGGGAAAAAGTGGGGACGGCATAAAATTATTCCCCGCATCAGTCCCGGGAAAAGTTGGGAAGGGTTAATTTCTGGGATTGCCTTTACCTGTGGAGGGGCGATTGGAGTCAGATTTCTTTTTTCCTTGAGCTGGACGGTTACACAGAGTTTGGCTATTGGTGCGATTATGGCTATGGTCGCTTTTTTAGGAGATATTTTCGAATCAGCTATTAAAAGAGAGTTTCAACTGAAAGATTCCGGTCATTTTTTGCCAGGCCATGGTGGTTTCCTCGATCGGTTTGACTCCTTTTTTTTAGCCGGACCGGTGGTTTATTTTATCAATTCCTGGTGGGGTGGATAATATGAAAGTCGCCGTGATTGGATCCACCGGTTTTTTGGGGGAACAGATTTGTGATGTTGTTTCCCAATTACCAGGTTTTGAAATCCGTTTTATATCAGCCTATCGGAATTACGAGAAACTCCTGCATCAGGCCCATGCCTATCGCGTACCGGCTGGATACTTGATTGATCATCATGCTACCTTAGCGGCAGCATCGCACCATACTGGTGAAGAGCCTTATTTTTTGAGAGAGAAAAATGAAGTGAGAGAACTGTTGATGAGTGATGCTATCGACGGTATTTTCTTTGCTTCCTCTGGAATTGATTGTATCGATCTTTTTTACGATCTCTTGACCACTGATAAAATAATATGGATGGCAAATAAGGAAATTATTGTTGCCGGGAATGAGCTCTGGAAAGGAAAGCGGGACCTGAAAACCAGGAAAAACCTTCTCGCCTTGGACAGCGAGCATAATGCGATCAGTCAACTCCTTTACAATCTGAATGATACAGATATCGCAAAGATTTATTTAACCGCATCCGGAGGGGCTTTTTATGAATGGCAGGGCAATTTGAACGAGATCACACCGGAGATGGCGCTTTCTCACCCCAACTGGAAAATGGGTGCGAAGATAACCGTCGATTCGGCGAATCTGGTGAATAAGGGACTGGAAGTGATTGAGGCGAATTGTCTTTTTGGTTTTTCTTATCAACAGATTGATGTTTTAGTCCAAAGAGAGAGTATCATTCACGCTTTAATCGAATTACAGGATGGTTTTGTCATGGCACTGTTATCCAAGCCTGACATGAAGTCAGTCATTCTTCATGCGATCTCGCCTCACCGGAAACAGGGGAATAGTACTTCCCGATTGGACTTCACACTTCTGAAAACCTTGCATTTTGATCATCCGGTACCAAACCGTTTTCGCGGGTTTTATTTAGCAGTGGAAGCCGGGCGGAGGGGAGGGGGATTTCCGGCCTTTTTTTGTGGAGCGGATGAAGCTTGTGTTCAGGCTTTTCTTAATCATCGTATTCTTTTTAACGATATTCCAGTTATTCTGGAGAAAGCAATGGATACCCAGGTTGATCGGCCGTCTTCAGTTGAAGAGGTGATTGGTCTTTTTCACCAAGGATATGTGACGGCGAAAAACCTGATTCAACAAAGGAGTTCTTTGAAATGCTGACCATTCTGGCAACCATTTTTGTCATTGGTTTATTGATTCTCTGCCATGAGTTCGGACATTATATCATGGCCCGGCTTTTTAAAGTCAGAGTGTTTAAGTTTGCCATTGGATATGGCCCCAAAATCTGGTCAACTCAACGGGACCAAACCGAATATTCGATTCGTGCTTTTCCCCTGGGCGGGTTTACCAAGATGGCTGGAATGGGAGACAATCTGATCGAAGGGTACGATGAAGCCGTCGTTCCTGATTCAGAACGCTTTGACAAAAAACCCCTTTGGCAACGAAGCATGATTGTGGTGGGTGGACCCGCCATGAATATCATATTATCAATTCTCCTGGTTTTTATCGTATTCAGTATTTTAGGAGTTCCGACCAGCAACCTGAAAATTCAAAATGTGATCCCCGACAGTCCCGCTCAAAAAGCAGGTATCCTCCCCGGTGATGTCATCGTCGCTGTGAACGGAAAAAAGCTCCAAAAAATGGAAGACCTCTCAACTCAAATTTCCCTCAATGGTGAGAAAGAACTCATTATTACCGTGCAGAGGGAAACGGAACAAGTGGATATGAAATTAACCCCACGATGGGATGATACTGAAAAACGCTACTTAATCGGTATTCTCTATGGAGTAGAAAACCAACGGGTGAACCCTCTCATTGCTCTCTATCAGAGTGTTTCTTCGGTAGTAAACTGGTTCGTGGTGAGTTTGGTCGGTCTGCTCTATATGGTTATGGGCAGAGTACCGATGGAAATGACCGGTATCGTTGGTATTGCCCGGATGTCAGGTCAGGCAGCCAGCTTTGGTTTTCTCAATCTCCTGTATTTTTCTTCCTTGATCAGCGTCGCTTTGGCACTTTTCAATTTGTTACCCATACCGGTTCTCGATGGAGGCTATTTGGTTCTTTTTCTCTATGAAAAAATCATGGGCAAACCATTAGATCCCAACAAGATCGGCTTTATATATATGATCGGAATAGCGTTCATTGTATTAATGGCGATATTTGTTACCTACCAAGATGTTTTGAGAATTATAGCCGGACAATGAAGAGAGAAGAAACCCTTCGGGTTCAGATTGGTTCAGTTGGTATAGGCGGCGATTGTCCGGTTTCGGTGGAATCGATGGGAAGAATCCATCCCAGTCGCATTGAAAACTGTCTAACTGAGATCGGAGCTGCTGCCTGTGCCGGAAGTGAGATATTCCGGATAGCAGTTCCGGATAACACCGCTCTTTCTGGTTTAATCGAAGTCAAAAAAAAGACCCCCTTGCCATTGATAGCTGATATTCACTTTCGTCCCGATATTGCTCTCCAGGCGGCTCGTGCTGGGATTGACGGAATCAGGATCAATCCTGGGACTTTCAAGGATTCCGGAAAATATGATCAGCTTATTGATATCATGCATGACAACCAGCAGGTGCTTCGTTTGGGAGCCAATACCGGTTCACTTCCTCCTCATCACCGGCAAAAAGAGAGAGTAAAAGCTCTTTTTGAAAGTATAACCGAGGCACTTGAACTCCCCGAAAAAAAAGGGTTCCGTCAGATCATTCTCTCAGCAAAATCGACTGATATTGATGAAACTATTCAGATATATGATTGGCTCGCACATTCTTTTCCATATCCGCTTCATGTAGGACTCACTGAAGCCGGCGAGGGAACCGAAGGCATCGTTAAATCGGTGATTGCTCTCGGATGCATTCTCCAAAAGGGTTTGGGAAATAATATCCGAGTGTCGCTCACCTCGTCCGATCCGGTTCTTGAATCACGTGTGGCAGTCCAGATCCTCAAGTCACTGGGGTTGCGATCCAAAGGAATTGAGGTAATTTCCTGTCCGACCTGTGCCCGAACCAAAGGAGATGTGGTATCATTTGTGAGAGAAATAAAAAAAGAAATTGCATCGATTCACTCCCCCAAACCTTTAAAACTGGCGATTATGGGGTGTGAAGTGAATGGCCCGGGGGAAGCTCGTGAAGCCGATATTGGTCTGGCTTTTGGAAAATCGACCGCCCTGTTTTTTGTTCGTGGAAAAGTCGTCAAAACCGTTCAACAACAGAACGCTCTGTTAGAATTATTGGATATGTTGAACTCGATGATAAGAAAAAATGCATAAGAACAGGAGGAACAATTGCATTGAAAATGTCAGGTTTGTTTGCGCCGACTTTGAAAGAGAATCCGACTGAAGCCGAAGTAGTCAGTCACAATCTGATGTTGCGGTCAGGAATGATACGACAGCTTTCTTCGGGTATTTATAATATACTTCCTCTGGGTCTTCGTTCTTTGGAAAAAATCATGAAGATCGTTCGCCGGGAGCTCAATCGGGTGGGGAGTCAGGAGTTGCTGATGGCAGCGATGCAACCGGGCGAACTCTGGAAGGAAACCGGCCGCTGGGAGGTCTACGGTCCGGAATTGATTCGTTTGCAGGATCGCCGGGATCGTGACTTTTGTCTGGGACCAACTCACGAAGAGGTTATTACTGATATGGCTCGCAATGAAATCCGATCCTATCGACAACTTCCTCTCCTGTTGTACCAAATTCAAACCAAATTTCGAGATGAGATCCGCCCCCGGTTTGGAATTATGCGTTCCCGGGAATTTATCATGAAAGATCTGTACAGCTTTGATCGAGATTATGAAGGTTTACAGCTGAGTTATCAGAAAATGTATGATGCCTATGGGAGAATTTTTAAAACCTGTGGACTGGAGTACGTAGCAGTACGTGCCGATTCGGGGGTGATTGGTGGCGATATCTCACATGAATTCCTGATTATCGCTGACTCAGGAGAAGAAAAAGTCATGCGCTGTCCCAAGTGTGGTTTGAGTTCAACCCAGGATATAACCGCTTGTCCGGTATGCGATGCTGAATTAGAAGAAAAAAGAGGAATCGAAGTGGGGCATATCTTCCAACTGGGAACCAAATATTCTGAACTGATGAAAGCCTATTTTGTCGATCAAGACGGGAAAGAAAAGCCCCTGATCATGGGGTGTTACGGAATTGGTATCGGCAGAACCATGGCGGCTGCCATCGAAGCCAATCATGATCAAAATGGAATTCAATGGCCGTGGAATATCGCCCCTTATGAAATGATCGTTATTCCGGTGAATGTGAAGAATCCGTCCTTTCTGAAAATTTCTGACGATCTTTATCAAAACCTGTTAACAGCTGGCTATGAAGTGGTTTGGGACGATCGAGAAGTCTCGGCAGGATATAAATTTAATGAAGCCGATTTGATCGGTTTTCCGCTACAAGTGATCGTCGGAGAAAAAACCTTGAAAAACGGCTTACTTGAAATTAAAATACGTACCAATGGAAAACGGATTGAGTTTTCTCAGGATCAACTATTAACGGTTATAAAAAAATTAAAGGACGAATTGCTCATATTGCATGGATGAATATGGTTAATCATTCTAAACCAACCAATACGAATAACGATCGAGTAACTTCGATAATTGCCGCATACAATGAGGAAAAGACCATTGGACCCATTATTGATGTTTTGAAAAGAGTCCCTCTGATTGATCAGATTGTGGTGGTGAGCGATGGATCGACCGATCGTACTGTTGATATCGCTCGCAGTCGTAATGTAGAAGTGGTTGATTTGGTGGATAATGTCGGGAAGGGGGGAGCTCTGTACCGGGGCTTGGAATATATCCGAACCGATGTGGTTTTACTCCTTGATGCCGATTTGGTCGGTTTGGATGAAGGGCATATTCTCAGCTTGGTGAAACCAGTCACCGATCGCGAAGCCGATGTGACCATCGGGGTATTTGAGGAAGGACGTTTTGCGACCGATTTTGCACAGAAGATTGCCCCTTTGCTTTCCGGGCAGCGTGCCATCCGAACCGATGTCATTCAGAATATCTCCGACATGGAAGTAGTCCGTTATGGAGTTGAAGTGGCGATCAATCGCTATATACGAAAAAGTGGCGTTACCATGAAATTAGTCAAGCTCCCGGGTCTTACTCATATTATGAAGGAAGAAAAAATGGGATTGATGAAGGGGTTTCGAGAAAGAGTGAAAATGTATTGGGAAATATTAAAAAGTTCATACGGTGGAGGAGGTTGATATATTTCTGAACCGCAAGCTGGTGTTACCCAAAGCAATGGGAATTATCTGTTGGGGCCATGAAAAGCAACCCGGATTTGCGATAGAGGATATAAAAATGGAACTCCTGGAAATCACCCGCAGCGCTGGTTTCCAGGTGGAAGAAGTGTGGGAAGTGAAACTTCCACATCCTTTCCCCTATTTCTATTTAGGCAAGGGAAAGGTGGAAGAAATTCAATCGTATTTATATCTGTCCCCTGATATTAAAAGTGTTGTTATCAATGCCGAAATATCCCCCTCGCAACAAAAACACTTAGAAGCAGTCTGGAACCTCCCGGTCTATACCAAAATTGCTCTCATTCATCGGATTTTTGCCGCCCGTGCCAGAACCTCGGAAGGAAAAATTAAGGTCGAAGTGGCTCAACTGCACTATCAACTGAGCCGGTTGGTGGGAAAGGGCAAAGAAATGTCACGGTTAGGAGGTGGAATCGGTACTCGAGGACCAGGAGAACAAAAGATCGAAGCCGAAAGAAGGCGGATCAAAGAAAAAATTGCTCAACTTAATAAAGAATTAAAGCGCATCAACCGTCACCGACTGGTGCAAAAATCACTGCGCTTGAAGCGAAATCTTCCGATAATTGCTATCGTTGGCTATACCAATGCCGGAAAATCGACGTTATTAAACAGTCTGGCCAACGCTCATGCCTATACTGAGGATCGGATGTTTGCCACCCTCGATCCATCGGCCCGCAAATCGTATCTTCCAGGAATCGGTCAGGTTATTTTTACTGATACCGTGGGATTTATTCGGGAAATGCCCGACACTCTGATCGATGCCTTTCGTGCAACCCTGGATGAAATCAACGATGCCGATTGCATATTGGAAGTACTGGATATTTCGGATCCGAATTATACCACTCATTATAAGGTTATCAATCAAATCCTTCAGGACGTGGGCATTTCTTACCGGCCAAAAATCATCATCTTTAATAAAATAGACAGAGTCGATCTCTTACCCGGGGTAGAAAAAGAATTATTCGACGAATATCCCTGGGCAATGGTTTCGGCTGAGAAAAAAATCGGTTTGGAGAACTTGCTCGAGCTGATTAAAAAGGTATTGGTCGATCAGTATGAGCATCTCCAGCTCTTGGTGAGTTATGGAGATCTTCCAACGGTGGAGAAAGAAATCTATCGGCATGGCTATATCGAGAATTTGGAATACTTGCCGGATGGAAAGATCCGGGTATGCTGTACCGTTCATAAAGGGGCAACCGGGAAACTTCGCCAGGTTGCCCGGGTAAATGTCGATCGTGTATAATTGATAGTGGTTCCCATAATGTATATTATGTAAAATTTATGATCCACCTTTTTTCTCCTCTTCTTTCTTCATTTTTTCCACATAATTCAACCGCAAATTGGTGAGTTGCATATCCATCTCTCTTTTGATATCAACCGGAAAATCGTTTTTGAGATTTTCATAAATAATGTCGAATAAATCGATGGCTCGTCGCGCTTCAGTCAGATCAAACCGGATTTCACCATTTTCCGGATGAACCATCAATCCCAGATACTGCCAGGCTTTGGCTTGCAATACGTTTAAAAAATAGAAACCGAGATCGATAATTTTTTGAGGTTCCAATTTTTCTTGGGAAGTTTCCGTCATAGTATCAACCTCCTGACTTCATCTTGAGATACCAATCAATGATTTCATCACATATTATATCGTTATTTTTTCCTTCGGTGGATATCCAATGCACTGGAACTTTCCGAAACCAGGTTTCCTGCCTTTTTAGATACTGGCCGGTACTGATAATGATGCGTTGTCTGGCTTCGGAGAAGCTTATTTTTCCCTGTATATACTGGATGATAGGTCGATAGGTAAAGTTATTCAAAGCCGGAACATCTGCTGAGTATCCTTTATTGAGCAACTGTTGAGTTTCCTGAATGAGCCCCTCAGCGAACATTTTATTGGTTCGTTCATGAATTCTTTTTTTTATTTCAATACGATTCATAAAAATTCCTATCAGGATATACCGGGAGTGTTGGTTTTGGGCAAATTGACTGCTTTTTTCAAATGATGTCGGCGGTAAACCGGTTTGGATATATATTTCCAAGGCACGAACAAGGCGTTTCCGATCGTTTTTCCCGATGTGTCGTGCCCGAGGCGGATCAACGGCTTGCAGGCTGGCATACAATTGGAGGTTGGTCAACCGTTCCAGGACGCGACGCAGGTTCACATTGGCTGGGCTTCCCTTGGCGATGAGCGGCTGATAGAGACTTTTCACATAAAACCCGGTTCCTCCCACCACCATGGGAAGGTTTTTGCGCTCACGTATAGCAGCCATGCAAGCTATAGCCTCGGCTCGAAAACGGAATGAGCTCCAGCGTTCAGTTGGCTCTAAAATGTCGATTAAATGATGAGGGACCAGAGCTCGTTGTTTGGTGGTTGGCTTGGCAGTACCAATATCCAAGTATTTATAGAGAGCCATCGAATCGGCATAGATGATCTCGATATTCCCTAATTTTTGTGCAATATGAAGGGAGAGCTCGGTTTTCCCACTGGCGGTTGGTCCCACTAAGCAAATGATGGGTTCAATGATGAGCATCGATGAGATCACCAATCAGTTTCCCCTGCTGGATATCCTTCACGATGACTGAGACTTTGGAGCCCAGGGAAAGCTGGGAATGGGTGATAAAAGAGATTCTGTGGTTGGATGAGGTCCGACCCGAAAAATACTGGTCACTTTTTTGGTCGATCAAAATCACGAATCTCTTTCCGATCAAGGTCTTGATTTTTTGCTGGTGAATTTGGGAAAGTGTGTCATTCAGAAATTGGAGTCTCCGTTTTTTTTCACTCATCGGAATCGTATCAGATAATTGAAAAGCATGGGTTCCAGGCCGGGGGGAATAGACATACGTATACGCCTGATCAAATTGAGCGCGTTGTACCACCTGGAGGGTTTCTAAAAAATCCCGGTCAGTTTCACCGGGAAAGCCGACAATGATATCGGTTCCAACCCCCGCTTCTGGCAGGGTTTCTCTGATGGTCTGAACCAGCTGTAAATAATGTTCCTGGGTGTATCCCCGGTTCATTGAATGAAGAATGATGTTGGAACCAGCTTGTAATGGCAAATGAAAATAGCGACCAATGATTGGTGAGTTTTTGACGGTAACGATGATTGATGGTCTCATGTCCCGGGGATGAGAGGTTAAATAACGGATCCAGACTGAAGTGTGACCAAACCGGCGATCGATGGCTTCAAGAAGGGTTTCAAAACCATATTTGATGTCGAGGTCTTTTCCGTAACTATTGACATTCTGTCCTAACAGAGTGATTTCTTTGAAACCCTCTTCCACGATGGTTTCCATTTCAGCCAAAATGGTGGAAAGTGGTTTGCTGCGTTGGCGACCGGTGGTATACGGGACGACACAATAACTACAGAAGTTGTCGCATCCATAGGTTATGGGGAGAAAGGTGGAAATATCGGTTCGGTTTCGTAGATACCCCTTTTCGTCAAACACCGTTGAGAATGGGTTTGGATCCAAATCCATAATCGGTGTTTTTTTCTCGACTCTATCCAGAAGGTATTGAGGCAAACGATCGATATTCTGAGTTCCGATGATGATATCGGCACGGGGAACTCTTTTTTTCAGCCGTTCACCGAGAAATTGACTGAGACATCCAAATATGACGATGATGGGATAGAGCGATGACTGCGGTTTATTATCTTCTATCGTCTTCTGGATGACGCTGATTGCCCGTTCAGAAGCGTGTTCGCGAACTGCACAGGTATTAAACAGGATGATGTCGGCGGACTCTCGGTTTTCGGCCGGTATATACCCATTTTGAACCATCACAAAGGCCAAATGATCGCTCCGGCTTTTGTTCATTTGGCATCCAAAAGTTTCAAAATAAAAAGTCATATTCTCCTCAACTTAAAAAACCACAAAGCCCTCTCTTATCTCCCTTTATCCAAAGGGAGAGGGTGAGGATGAGGGTGATTTTTAAACTGTTCACTATTCACGATTCACGACTCACTGTATTTCCAGGATAGAATTGGAATCTTCATTTTTAAAAAGGTCCGGGTATTTACCTGGCATGAATGTCTCTTCTAAAATAATAAAGCCTGTACGAATGGAGGTATTCAAGTACAGGCTTTATTCCCGTTTGGGATTACTTTTTCCAAGGTTTCACGATGAGTTTTATCGCGGTTCTTTCATCGCCATCAATGGTGATGTCGGTGAAAGCTGGGATGCATACCAAATCAACGCCGCTGGGAGCTAAGAACCCTCGAGCAATAGAAATCGCTTTTATCGCCTGGTTAACGGCACCGGCTCCGATCGCTTGTATTTCAGCAATTTGTTTTTCTCGAATGACGCCTGCTAATGCACCAGCAACTGCATTTGGATTTGATTTTGAAGAAACTTTGAGCACTTCCACCTGTGTAAACCCTCCTTATTGGAGTTTAAATGAATCTGAAGATGAACACGTCATCTCAGAGCAAATCGTGAAATCGATAGCGACTTTCCGGTTTGATCATCGACTTCAACAATGACACTGTTTAGGATGACATCCTCTTTCGCGACAGTATATTTCACGGGTATTTGAGTTAAGAACCGGCTTAAAATCTGTTTGGTTTCAATGCCGATGACTGATTGATGGGCACCGGTCATCCCGATATCGGTGATATAAGCGGTTCCACCGGGAAGAATTTTTTCATCGGCGGTGACCACATGGGTATGGGTTCCGACCACACAGGATACTCGTCCGTCACAATACCAACCAAAAGCAATTTTTTCTGAGGTTGCTTCAGCATGAAAATCGATAAGGATGATGTTAGTTTCTTTACGTAAAATTTCTAACTCTTTATCTACTGCTTGAAATGGACAATCGAGTGGTGACATGAAAACCCGTCCGCTCAAATTAATCACTGCCCACTTCTGGTGATTATTATTCAGAAGAATCGAACCATATCCAGGAACGCCGGGAGGATAATTGAGTGGGCGAAGGAGTTTTTCCTGAGTATCAATATAGGGTAAAATCTCCTTTTTATCCCAAATATGGTTCCCGGTGGTAATAACATCGATTCCGTAATGTAATAGCTCTTCACAGGTTTCGGGGGTAATCCCCAGCCCACCGGCGGAGTTTTCGCCATTGACGATCACCCCGTCGATTGCATGCTTTTTCTTTATCTCTTTGAGTTTGTCTCCCACAATCTTTCGGCCGGGTTTTCCAATGACGTCTCCTATAATGAGAAATCGCAATACAGATTCCCCCTATTTAGCATATTCTACGGCTCGGGTTTCACGAATAACGGTCACTTTAATTTGACCCGGGTATTCGAGTTCTTTTTCGATTTTTTTGACAATATCACGGGCTAACTTTGCTGACAGAATATCATCGATCCGGTCTGGTTTCACGATGATACGTACTTCACGACCTGCCTGAATGGCATATGATTTTTCTACTCCATCAAAGGAATTCGAAATTTTTTCTAATTGCTCCAATCGTTTTATATAGGCCTCCAGACTTTCTCTTCGTGCACCTGGGCGTGAAGCTGAAATCGCGTCAGCAGCCTGAATGAGAACTGCTTCAATAGTTTGCGGTTCGATATCGTTATGGTGAGCCTCGATTGCATGAACGATTTCCCATTTTTCACCATACCGCCCAACCAGTTCCGCCCCAATTTTCGCATGTGGTCCTTCGATTTCATGATCGAGTGCTTTCCCGATATCGTGGAGAAGACCGGCTCTTTTCGCCAAGTGAACATTGAGCCCGAGTTCAGCTGCCATAATACCGGCGAAATGAGTCACCTCTTTTGAATGTTGAAGTACATTTTGACCATAACTGGTTCGATAATACAATTTCCCTAAGAGCTTGACCAAATCGGTGTTGACGTTTTTCATGCCGGTATCGAACAGTGCCTGCTCCCCTTCCTGGATGATTTTTTCTTCCACCTGAGATTTGGCTCGTTCAATGAGCTCTTCAATTCGAGCCGGATGGATGCGTCCATCAACAATCAATTTCTCCAAAGCAATACGTGCGATTTCTCTTCGGATAGGATCAAATGATGATATAATAACCGCTTCCGGCGTATCATCGATAATCAGATCAACTCCGGTCATCATTTCAAAAGTGCGGATATTTCTCCCCTCTCGTCCAATGATTCTGCCTTTCATGTCATCGTTGGGGAGAGTGACGATGGAGACGGTATTTTCAGCGGTATATTCGGCGGCATATCTTTGGACTGTCTGAACCACGATCTCTCGTGCATTTTTCTCCGCTTCTTTTTTAGCGATTTCTTCAGCTTCTTTGATTTTCAAGCCGGTTTCATATATGAGGTTTTTTTCTAAACGGTCAAGCAATTCGTTTCGAGCGTCTTCTATGGTTAATCCAGCGATACGAGCCAATTCGTCCACTTCTCTGGCTTTCATTTCTTCTACTTCTTGTCGGATTCTCTGAGTTTCTTCCTGCATTTTTTGCAAGGTGTTTTCCCTTTTTTCCGCTTGATCGACGCGCCGTTCCAACATTTCTTCTCTTCTTAATAAGCGAGATTCTAAGCCTTGCAGGTCTTTCCGTTTTTTACGGATTTCTTCTTCAAGACTCTGTTTTTCTCGGAGGATCTCTTCTTTTGAGCTCAGAAGGGCTTCCTTTTTCATCGCTTCGGCTTCGCGGCTGGCATCCTGAAGCATCTCCTCAATTTTTTGCTTCACATCTTCTTTTCGTTTTTGGAGTTGCATCGTTTTATAAAATATACCGGTCCCAAATCCTACCACGGTTCCTATGACAATTCCTATGAATATATATAAAAGCAGCATTTGTGCGATCACCCCTTATTCAGTTTTCAAAGTACGAATGAAAAAACCTCTTTAAATTAAAGAAAACCAGTTCTCTGAATGGTTGTTCAAGTAGAACTGGTTGAGCAGAAAATCGATCGTTGGCAAAACGAATGAAAAGAGAGTAAACTATCTTTTAGAACCTTTCGTTTACTGTATCGATAGAACAATCGGTTCTTTGTTCTTATTTATTAATTGATGAATAATTCACCGTCGGTTGTCAAAATCCTCAAAACCAGCATACAAATTATTCTAATGAAGGATAGGAGGCAAGTCAAGGTTGCTCTTCTTCCATTGTTTCCTGGAACTGTGACCAAGATTCTTCAGCAGCATCTGAGTTAAAACCTCTTCTAACCAAACGATGAATCAATTTTATCTTTTGACTCTCACCGAATTGAGACCATTTTCGCAAAAGAGCAACCCCATCTTTCACCTCTTCAGAAAACGGATAAAATTCTGCGCGTAATCTTTCTAAATGGTTTTCTTCGATACCCAATCTTTTCAAGTCCATTTTATATGCCCAATACCCGTGGGGATGGCTTCGCCTTTTTTCTTCCAGGTAGGTTTTTATAAAATAGTCATCGTCGAGATAGCCATCGTTTGCGAACGACTCCAGGGATTCTTCAATTTCTGGATACGAATAACCCTCCTGAATCAATTTTTCCCTGAGGCCTTTTTTTGTGAATAATCGTTTGTTTAGATACCAAGCGGTCCTTTCTTGGACCGTCATCTTTTTCTTTTTCATGTCAATTCATGGCTAAATTGGGATTAACGTTCATTTTTTCAAGAGTAGCAACAAGAATTTGATTAGCTACATCAGGGTTTTCTTTAAGGAAAGCCCGGGCGTTTTCTCTTCCCTGTCCCAGGCGGTAATCTTCGAATGAGAACCAGCTTCCTGACCGTTTGATGAAACCGACATTCTCTCCCAGAGTCAGGACCTCCCCTTCTCGAGATATCCCCTCACCGTAAATAAGTTCGATCTCTACCTCTTTGAAAGGAGAAGCTACTTTATTCTTCACCACTTTCACCCGGGTTTTGGTACCGATAATTTCATTATCAGAAATCCTGATAAAATCTCTTTTGCGGACATCGATCCTGACACTGGCATAAAATTTGAGAGCTCTCCCTCCTGGAGTGGTTTCGGTCGGGCCGTAAATATTTCCGATATTCTCCCGGAGTTGATTTACAAAAATAGCGACAGTATGGGTTTTGCTAATGTATCCGGTCAGTTTCCGTAAGGCTTGAGACATGAGCCGTGCCTGCAAACCGATAGTTTGCTCACCGATGGTTCCTTCTAATTCGGCACGCGGTACCAGGGCGGCCACCGAATCCAAAACCACGACATCAACTGCTCCACTTCGAACTAAAGTATCAACAATATCCAGTGCTTCTTCGGCAGTACTGGGCTGAGATATCAGGAGTTTATCGACTTGGACTCCGATTTTTCCGGCATAAGTGGGATCTAACGCATGTTCGGCATCGATAAAGGCAGCTATCCCACCTTTTTTCTGGGCTTCGGCAATAATATGCAGAGCGATGGTGGTTTTCCCTGAGGCTTCTGGTCCATAGATTTCCACTACTCTCCCCCGGGGAATACCGCCTACACCCAGGGCTATATTGAGGAGTACCGATCCGGTTTTAATGATCTCGACATCGGCAGCCATGGTTTCCTGATTCAAGAGCATAATGGCTCCTTTTCCATATTTCTTTTCGATCATGCTGATGGCTTGTTTCACCATGTCTTCTTTTTCGCTCAATTATTTCACCTCTTTCAATGTGAAAATATCTAAAGGGGTATAGATCGGTCCCTGGGGAGTGAGCGTGCTTTGGTAAAATGATAATTGCCGAATTTGTGTCGTATAGAATGAGGGCTGAATCAGTTGCTCGGGTTGGATTGCAGTCGGATTTTTGAATCGTGCCAGAGTAATGTGAGGGGAAAATTCGTGGGTTTCATCTTCGATTTCGATGCCGCCAGTTGAGCATCCTTTTTTCAAGAGAAATGCTATCTTTTTCATCATTTTACTTGAATGGTCGTCGACTCCGATCCAAAGCACACGGACTTTTTTCCAGGATGAAAAAGCACCGAGTTGTTGGAGAGTGAATCCAAAAGCATTGAGAGGAAGCGCTATTTCCTGGAGAACCATCCTGACCTGATTGACCTGAGAAGCTGATAAAGCTGGGAAAAATTGAAGAGTGATGTGGATGCGGTTGATTGAAACCCAACGAGCATGAGGAAACCGTTTTTGATTGCTTTCAATAACCGATCGAATGTGTTCTTTCGCTTCCGTAGGGAAGTCAAAGGCGACAAAACAACGAATCACGTTATTGTCCATGGGGAATCTTCTCCTGCAGATGGAAATAGAGCATGGTTAATGCGGTTTGTGTGGAAAGGGTTTTTATCGTTAGTCGATCACCCGAAAAAAGCTGTTTCTTCACCACTGTCGATTGTTGGTTGGCAAGGGCAATATACACCAGACCCACAGGCTTTTCTTGAGAACTACCATCCGGACCGGCAATACCGGTGATGCCGATACCAAGGTCGGCTCCGGTTTTTTTTCTTACTCCTTCGGCTAAGGCGCGAGCGACTTCTTCGGATACTGCACCATGGGTGGTGATCAAAGTGGAAGAAACATCGAGATCCTCGGATTTGGCTTGATTGCTATACACGATATACCCGCGGTTAAAATAATGCGAGCTTCCGGGAATGTTGGTGAGACGATGACTCAAAAACCCCCCAGTACAGGATTCTGCGGTGGCGACGGTTAACCCCAATTTTCTCAGTAAGTTCCCACAGGCTTCTTCCAAGTTTTCACCCCAATCGGAAAAGAGATACTGTCTCCAATTGGTTTTTATTTTTTTAATGATGGTTTCTGCCTGGTTGATGAGTTCGGGATCTTTGCGGTAGGAGTAAAGATAAAACCAGACTTCACCGAAAAAGGGAAGATACGCTGGATGGAGAGATTGGGGAAGATGATTGAGCAGCGATTGAATATCGGTACCGAATTGCGATTCACCAATGCCACAGATTTTTACCATTTCAGTCCGATAGAATTGAGAATCATTTGATGGAAGCCGTTCTTCAATGAGAGGCCAGAAAAATTCAGTTTCTTTGGGAACACCAGGAACGGCAAAGATTTTTTTATTTTGAAATTGGATCATGAATCCGGGAGCGGTTCCAATCGGATTTTCTAAAAGGGCTGATCCCTCCGGGATATATGCTTGTTTTTTATTGTTTTCCGGAGGAATGGTATTTCGTAGCCGGTGATAGAATTGAACAATTTTATCCCACTCCCGCGGAATAAAAACCAGTTTTTTTCTAAACTTATCGGAGAGGATTTCTCGGGTTAAATCATCCTCGGTGGGACCGAGACCACCGGTGATGAGTATGCATTGAATTTCCTCATCGTCAAGATAAAAATCCAGCGCTTTGAGGATGGATTCAGCATGATCGGGAGCAAAAAGAATATATTTGGGGGAAAGACCAACTCTGGTCAGATTTTGAGATAAAAAGGAAGCATTGGCGTCTTTCACTAACCCGCTGGTTATTTCAGTCCCGATACAGAGAATAGCCGATTTCATGGATAAACTCCTTCCAAATCGTAGTGATCACTTTTAGTTACCATTCCGTTTAAAATATCTCCAGGACGGCAAGAAATGGTTTTGTCACGGAGGGTGAGTTTTATTCGCCCATCGACATCAGGTGCATCGCCATAGGTCCGTCCATAGAAATAAGGTTTTTTATTGGAAAAAGGACCATCATCGAGAATAAATTCCAGAGTTTTCCCTACTAATGATCGATGAAAATCACTCACGATGTCTTCCTGGATTTTCATGAGTCGATGATATCTTTCCATTTTTATACTGTCTTCGACTGGAGATGAGAGTTGGCTGGCTGGAGTTTCAGGCTGTTCAGAATAGGTGAAGCATCCTAACCGTTCAAACCGGAAAGACTTCACCGCCGATAACAATGAGTGAAATGCCGACTCGGTTTCTCCAGGGAACCCCACCATAAAGGTGGTGCGTAGAAAAATACCGGGAACCGACTGACGAAGGTGACTCAATTTTTTGAGGATAGACTCGATATCTGATGGTCGGTTCATGGCTTTGAGAATGGTGCTATCGACGTGTTGGAGAGGAACATCAAGGTATTTACAAATTTTGGTTGACGAAGCCAACACTTCAATCAATTCATCATTGATGCTATCCGGAGAGACATAGAGTAACCGGATCCAAACCCGGTTGGGAACCAATTGGTCGAAAGTACGCAATAGATTCGCTAACATTCTCTTTCCAGTCAGGTCCACCCCATAGGATCCCACATCTTGAGCGACTAAAATGATCTCTTTTACTCCCAGATTGACCAAATTGATGACTTCTTTTTGAATGGATTCGATGGGACGACTCCGTTGTTTTCCACGAATGGTAGGAATAAGACAATAGCTGCAACGATGATTACACCCTTCAGCGATTTTGATATAGGCATAGTGAGAGGGGGTAGAGAGTATACGCTCGGTTTGCTCGTTATATAAAAAGGGTGCCTGGTCAATATAGACTTTCTGATCCCGGTGGTGAGAGATGATATCGGCAATTTTAGGGAAATCGTTTACTCCAATCCAGAAGTCAATCTCGGGATATTTGTTTGGTAAATTTTTACCGAATCGTTGGACATAACATCCGAGGATAGCCAACGTTTTTTTGGGATCGGATCGTTTGAGACGGATGATTTTCTCGATCCAGGACTCGCTTTCTTCACATGCCGAAGGAATAAAAGCACAGGTATTTACAATCACCAAGTCAGCTTCCTCAGGAGTAGTAATGGTATTGTATCCAGAAGAAAGAAGTTTTCCCAAGGCAACCTCGGAATCGACCAAATTTTTGTCACATCCCAGAGTGATAAAAGCCATGCTTTTCATGGACGAAAAGTTCTTTCTGTTCTCTGATCATTATCAGCAAGATATCCAGCATCGGTACCGTTATGAATGACTTTTACTTTTGACCCATTCAGGAAAGAGAGAATGAGAGGACTGTTGCTCCGAAATGAGTATTCTTTCTGAGGAACTAAAACACCGGAAAAAATTTTACGGTTGTCGGTCGATGTCATGTCAAGATAGGCAACATCCTCAGGTCGCAATACCACCTGAAGTGCATAAGGCGGGCTGGGCGAGGGAGTGATATCCTGAACCAATGGGGTCGGTTCAGTGCCAAGAGTCACCAAGGGAGACCCCTCCGGATTACTGGTGGTGACAATGATGAGCGGTGTGGAATCGGCAATAATTCCATCTTTTCTTACTTCTATGGAAACATAGAGAGTGGTAAAAACTGCTGCAGTAATTATCAAAAAATAGAGAATTTTTTTAAATATTGAAGCGTTTACCGGAGTGAAAGCGCGGGAAGAGTTTTTGGGAGCTTCGGTTTTGGGAGGGTTGGGCATGGAGTGTTGAAATTGTTCTTTGAGGACTTTCGGGTCGCAATTCAAGATTCGTCCATAGATTTTTATGTATCCATAAATATATGAGTGACCGGGAAGATCCTCCCACCTCTCTTCTTCTAAGGCCACCAGATATTTTCTATTGATGAGGGTTTGTTGTTCGACTTCTTGAAGAGATAATCCTAATTCTTCTCGTTTACTCTTAAGCAACTTCCCTATTCCCAATAATTTTTCATCATTCATGAAATATCGTCCCCTCTATTTGCTATTACTTTTCTCGGTTTGCTTCCCTCGTAAGGACCAACCAAACCTTCTCTTTCCATCCGTTCGATTAATCGGGCAGCACGATTAAAACCAATTCGCAAACGTCGTTGTATCAAGGAAGTGGAAGCTTTGCCATTTTCAATCACGACTGACACTGCCTCTCGATACAATTCTTCATCTTCCTCTGCCGATTCGGCCACGTTTTCTTTCATAACAAAATCCATGGAATAAAAAATCTCTCCCCTCTGATTGAGCCAGTGTTCAACGATTTTTTTGGTTTCTGCAGTACTGATATATGCCCCCTGCCCTCGAATGGATTTATTCACTCCCACCGGAGAAAACAACATGTCTCCGTTCCCGAGCAGCTTTTCCGCTCCTGATCCATCCAGAATAGTTTTGGAATCAGCTTGAGAAGAAACCGCAAATGATATCCGTGAAGGGAAATTGGCTTTAATTAGCCCAGTAATAACATCCACCGAGGGACGCTGGGTGGCGACGACCAAATGAATTCCAACCGCCCGGGCCATTTGTGCCAATCGACAGATATAGGATTCAACATCAGATGGTGCGGTCATCATTAAGTCAGCGAGTTCATCGATGATGACCACCACATAGGGCAAACGCTCGTATTCCTCTACCATTTTATTATATTCTTCAATATTGCGGGTGGATAAGTCGGAAAGCATTTTATATCGAGTATCCATTTCCCGGCATAACCATTTGAGAAACTTCACCACCCAACGAACGTCTGATATCACAGGAACACAAAGATGAGGGAGATCGGTATACACCGATAGCTCAACTCGTTTTGGATCAACCATAGCAATGCGAACCTGATTGGGATCGGCTTTATAGAGCAAGCTGGCTAAAATGACATTAATGCACACACTTTTCCCGGAGCCAGTTGCTCCAGCGATGAGAAGATGAGGCATATCGCGTAGATCACAAACCAAAGGTCTTCCAATAACATCTTTCCCGATAACGATTGAAAGCGGTGAGGCGTCTTTCATAAAATGAGTGGTTTCCAACAAATCTTTTAGAGATACGATTTCCTTGTTTTCATTCGGAATTTCAATTCCGACCGCCGATCGCCCTGGAATGGGTGCCTCAATCCGTACCGCTGCTGCTGCAAAAGCAAGTGCGATATCATTGGAAAGAGCAACGATTTTATTGACTTTAATTCCCGGAGCTGGTTGGAACTCATAACGGGTGATAGTGGGACCAATGCGAACATTGACAACTTTCCCCGGGACATTAAATTCAAGGAAGGTTTGTTCCAACTTTTTTATGCCCGCGGTGATCTCATCCCGAGAAACGCGCTCGCCCCGAGAAGGATAATCATTGAGAATACTCAGATTGGGAAGACTCCACTCTGCTCCCCTTCTCTGCTTCATTTTGTGAATTGATACTCCACTCTTTTCAGGAGCGGGAGGCGCAACTACCGTTGGGAGGGGCTCGGCAGGGGGTTCGATATCGAATTCTTCGAGATGAAAGATATCATCGCCCACTTTTTGGCTCATTGGTGAGAGTGTGTCCATTTTAATCGGAGTTGGAGCGGTGGATGGTTTGGATTTAAGAACGGTAATCGCCTTGGTCATGACAGTTTTAGTTTCTTTCCTGACTGGGGGCGTCCACCCTTCTTGCAATTTATCCGCTGTTGTATACCAGGGGAAGATCTTTTTACACTGTTTGACCAGCGACAGGAAATAGCGTATCCATCTCCCCTCTCCGATGATGAAAGTACTTACAAAAGAGAACAAGAATAAAACCAAAAACAACCCGGAGGATCCGAGATAATAATTGAAAAAACCGTATAAAGTCATTCCGACCCAGCCACCGAAGTCTCCCGATTTGAGAGTAAAACCAGAATGGCTGGCTTGCCACTGGCTGACGGTCAAAAAGATGAGAAACCAGAGGGTAATCCCGGTGATTCGACTCCAGGATCGAAATCGACCGGGATGCTGGTAAATAGAGACTTCGTAGCCCAAGTAAAAGAGATAAAAGGGGATAATATAGGCACCAATACCAAATATGTAGAGGAATTTATTTTTAATCAGTTCTCCTAAGATGCCTACATCAAAAGAAGCAAGTGCTAATAAAGCATATGCCCCAAAAACGATTAGAAAAGTGTCAATGAGAATCTTGTTTTTTTTTGAAAGCATTCTTATCGATTGAACACTCTATTCATTTTCTCTTTTCGGATAATGCCTGGGCCTTTCCTTCGAGCGTGAGGTGTCTTTCGGGAATGAAGAGGCATCAGACAAAGTATCCTTATGGCTCAAGGAAATTTTACCGAAAGAATCAATGCCGATTACCTTCACTAAAATGTCATCACCGGTTTTCACCACGTCTTCGGTTTTCCGTATTCGCTCACGAGCGAGTTGAGAAATGTGACACAGCCCTTCCCTACCCGGGAAAATTTCGACAAAGGCGCCGAAATCAGTAGTTTTGGTGACTCGGCCTAAATAGACCTTTCCGATTTCAACTTCTTGAGTGATGTTTTTAATCATTTCGATGGCTTTCTCTTTGCCTTCGTCATTTCGGGAAAAAATGATGATTTTTCCGTCGTCTTGAATATCGATAATGGCTCCGGTTTCGTCAACGATTTTTTTGATAATTTTTCCACCGGGACCGATGACCGATCCGATGCGATCCGGATTGATTTCAATGATTCCGATTTTGGGAGCATAGGGAGAGAGCGACGCTTGTGGTTTGCCGATCACAGCGTCCATGATATCCAAAATATGAATTCGACCGGATTTGGCTTCTTCGAGAGCCTGGGTTAATAGTTCCCAGCTCAAACCCCGGTTTTTCACGTCGAGCTGAATAGCGGTGACTCCCTTTCGACTTCCGGCGACTTTAAAATCCATTTCGCCATAATGGTCTTCGGAGCCAAGGATATCTCTTAACAGGATGTTGGAATCCCCATTCCGCATCAATCCGATTGAGAGACCAGCACAGGCGGAACGAATTGGAACGCCGGCATTCATCAATGATAAGCTTCCTCCGCAGACGGTTGCCATGGAAGAGGAGCCATTTGATTCTAAAATTTCGGAAACGATACGAATGGCATAGGGAAATTCGGTTTCGGAAGGAATAAAGTATTCCAAAGCTCTCTCTGCCAGAGCACCATGCCCAATTTCACGTCGACCTGGCCCTCTCATCGGTTTCGCTTCACCAGTACTGTACGGGGGAAAATTATAATGGAGCATGAAACGCTTGGCTTCTTCATCCTGTAGACCGTCTACTTTTTGGCCTTCGCTGGTTGCCCCCAGGGTGGTGATGACCAGGGCTTGAGTCTGACCACGGGTAAAAAGAGCCGATCCATGGGTGCGGGGAAGAATGCCTACCTCACAAGCGATCGAACGGATTTCATCGGGACGCCTTCCATCCTGCCTGAGACCGGTGGTAAAAAGATGATCTTGGACTTTCTCCTTGACGATTTTTTCCCAGTTTAATGTAAAGCCTTGCAGGTTTTCAAAAGTGAGCGCGGCTTCCTGAGTGGCTTGGTTCAAAAGCTGGATCAAGGATTTTTGACGTTCGGATTTTTCGAAGATGGTTATGGTGTCATTGATTTTTCCTTCATAGTGACTCCGAATCCAGTCTTCGATTTGAGAAAGGAAGACCGGTGATTTCACTTCGATTTTCGATTTTCCCCACTTGGAGATAACATCCTTCTGATTATGAATCATCCGAACAATATGTTCATAACCGGTTTTAAGGGCTTGAGCAATCTCCGCTTCGGAGGTTTCCTTGGCGCCGGCTTCGATCATGGTGATGCCCTCTTCCGAACCGGCTATCACCATATCCAGACGACTCTGAGTGAGTTGTTCCAGGGAAGGATTGATGAGGTATTGATCTCCGATGAGCCCTATCCGGCACGCACCAATCGGACCGTCAAAAGGAATCTCAGAAATACCTAATGCCAGAGAAGCACCGACAATACCCAAAACCTCGGGAGGATTATTTTCGTCAACCGATAGGACAGTGGTTATGACCTGGATGTCGTTGCGAAACAACGCCGGGAAAAGAGGACGGATAGATCGATCGATAAGCCGCCCGTTCAGGATGGCATCAACCCGTGGTCTCCCTTCGCGCTTAAAAAATCCTCCGGGAATCTTCCCGGCGGCATAAAAGCGCTCTTCATAATCAACCAACAGTGGGGTAAAATCAATGTCTTCCTTTGGTTCATCGGATGCAGTAGCGGTCACCAATACGACCGTGTCGCCGTACTGGACCAAAACCGATCCCCCGGCTTGCTTGGCTAATTTTCCCTGTTCAATAATACAATTCTGTTCACCAAATTCAAGTTCTATTCTGTTTATCTTCAACAACCTCCTCTTACTTTCTCAATGATAATTTTTCAAGGATAATATAGTAACGATCGACATGATATTTCTTTAGATAATTCAATAATCTCCGACGCTGACCAACCATCATAAACAAACCACGGCGAGAATGATAATCCTTGGTATGGATTTTTAAATGTTCAGTCAATTCTCGAATTCTTTCGGTCAGTAAAGCAATTTGGACCTCAGGGGATCCGGTATCCCCATCATGATTTTTAAATTGTTCTATGAGCTCAATTTTTCTTTCTTTGGTAAGAGCCAATTTACATTACACCTCCAATTTGATTCCATTCGAATGGTAGTTTATCATACCCTGGGTATGCTGTAAATACGCGTCAAACGCGGCTTGGTCAACGGCTATTTGCTCTTTGAGCGCGTCAAGAGATGGAAATACTTTTTCTTTTCGCCAGAAGTGGACAATATTGACGTTCACCCTTTCTCGATAGAGGTATTGATGATGCCAATGGGGGATGTGAGCTTCGACGATTGGGCGTCGATTAGCGACAATGGTAGGTTTGGTACCGATATAGATAAGAGAGGGATACTCCACTCCCTCAAGATCGGTTGTTCCAAAATAGACTCCGTGAGGTGGCATGATTTTCGACGAGGAGGGGTAAAGGTTCGCCGTAGGAAAACCAATCCGGCTTCCAATTTTTTTTCCTTTGATGATACGACCCCTAATGGTGAAAGAGTAACCTAAGGCGGCATTGGCGTGAGAAATGTCACCATTTTCAATATGCTGTCGGATAATAGTACTGGAAATGACGTTTCCACTCTGATATACAGATGGAATAATGGCGGCCACAATTCCCTGCTTTTGGAAAAAAGATTGCAAAAGCAGGGAATTGCCTTTGGCCTTATATCCAAATCGGAAGTTTTCTCCAGTAAAAACCGCTAATGGTTCAAACCAATCGCAGAGAAGACGGAGGAAGGCAATCGGATTCGTATATCGAAGCTGTTTATCAAAGCGAATATAAAAAATTTCACATCCGGGATAGAACTTTTGAAGAAGATGATATTTTTCGATATAGGTGGTTAAATATTTCACCGATGGGTGGTGGCCAATAAAATTCCGGGGATGTGGATAGAACGTGACGATTCGTAAATGTTTTTTATTTTCTTGAGCTAAGATAGCTGCCCGGTTCAATACCGCTTGATGGCCGATATGAACTCCATCAAAAAAACCAAGCGCAACAATCGAATCGGTAAGGGATTTGTGGAAGCCTTTATTCAATACCATGATTGTCCTCGATCAGAATAATTTCGGGGCAGAGGATACCTCTCTCTCGATTGAGACGAGCCACACCGATAAAACCATTATGATTATAGACCTTGATTCGCTGATTCTTTTCACTAAATAGGGATTCATTCAGAGGGATGAAATTTCCCTGTCGGAGTTTGAACGCCTCCTCATCGTTCAAACGAACAGATGGAACCCAATATAAAGCCCGATCAATCGGGATGGACCGTTGAAGAAGGGTATCGCGACTGAGAAAAGGATCCGACACGTCAATGCTTTCCAACCAGGAGAAACGCCCGATTTCCTCTCTTCGCAGTGAATAAACATACCCACCGATTCCCAATTGCTCACCAATTTCGTGAGCCAGACTGCGGATATAGGTCCCACTGGAACAGGTGATACCTACCTCCACCTCAGGATAGGAACCAGATTGAACCTGTATCACTTCCAAATCATAGATTGTGATTTCTTTTTTCAACGTCGGTGTTTTCTCTCCTTTGCGGGCATATTGGTAAAGCCGACGACCCTGAAATTTAGTAGCAGAAAAAGGAGGGATGGTTTGTATTTTTTTCCCTCGATATGAAGACAGGACATTGATCAGGGTATCGATATCGATCGTTTGATCGGAAAAACTGCAAAATTGCCCTTGAACATCATAGGAATCGGTGGCAATGCCAAAGCGTATCCAGGCGTGATAGGTTTTGGGAAGTTCTTGAAAAAAGGAGGTAAAGCGAGTCCCCTTTCCCCAACACAGAAGCATATTTCCACGAGCAAATGGATCCAGCGTTCCAGTGTGACCCACCTTGAGTTTTATAATACTCCGTATTCTTTCGACCAGAGCGTGGGATGTAACGCCGACTGGTTTATAGATATGTAAGATTCCACCCTGCATGGTTTTATACGTGTAATGAATCGTGGGTAGTTGATTTTGAGGAAAGATAATCCCGGATGAAATCGATGACGATCTGACGAACCGTTGTAAAATCTCCTTTGATTTTAAAGCCGGCTGCCTTTAAATGACCTCCTCCGCCGAAAGCGTGAGCAACGGGGAGAATGTTGGTTTCATTTTGGGAGCGAAGGCTGATTTTATAGTTTTGGCTGTCGATTTCTTTGATAAAAACCGAAATTTCCGATCCGGGGATATATAAACCATAATCGACGATCCCTTCAGCGTCTTCTTCCTCGGCTCCACAGGAGCGAAAATCCTCTTGAAGCAGATGAGTGACCCCGAAATGATAATGGTGATCATAATACAGGTGATCCAAGGCAATGCCCAATAACTTTAAGGCAGTCTGGCGTCGATATTTAAAGCTATACCTCATGATGGTTGCGACTGAAGCACCCTGGTTGACCAATTCTTCAACGGTGTGTAATAAATCGCTGTTCAATTCCACATATTGAAATCCACCGGTATCGGTAATGAGACCAGTGAGGATCGCCATTGCCAGCTGGGGGTCCAATTTTGTATCGGTTTTTTTAATAAGATCATAAATTAACAATGTGGTTGCCGGATAGTGAGGATTGACATAATTTACCGTACCAAAAAATGAATTGTCGGGATGATGATCGATATTGATGATGGTGTGACATTTCTCTTTGAGCTCATTCAATCGACCTAATCTTTGTGGATTTGAACAGTCAACAGCAAAAAAAACGGTATTATCCTGAATAACCTGAAGTGGCACTTGGGCAAGGGGACGGATGTTCTCTATCTGCGGTAAGAATTGATAAAAATAGGGAATGGTTTCGTCATAAATCATCACTGGTGAAAATTTTTTTTTCACCAAAAATAAATAAAGTGAAACCATCGACCCCAAGCCATCACCATCGATACTTTGATGAGAGACGATAATCATCGGAACATTGTGATTGAGAGATTCAACTATTTGAGGTATTTCCATCCTTTAACACCCACTCTTTTTTTCAATGGTATTTAATAGTTCAATGATGTGGCAAGCCTT
>Ga0116202_10000225_pt1 | contig 29973 bp, 28 predicted proteins | sample LakKivw325mmetaG_FD_94479 | JGI IMG/M metagenome (GOLD analysis project Ga0116202, IMG submission 94479) | Anoxic lake water microbial communities from Lake Kivu, Rwanda to study Microbial Dark Matter (Phase II) - Lake Kivu water 325m metaG | ecosystem: Environmental > Aquatic > Freshwater >... | reverse complement strand
CTGCGCCAGAGGGATTTCCCGCTGGCCATTGGCAGCTTTGGCGGGCAATTCGGCTTCTTCCATACCCTACGCTACCTGCTGGGGCCAACGGACCTGCTCTACAAACTGCATGATGATGCAGAACTGGTGCAGGGCATGATGAACGATCTGACTGACTTCTGGTGCGCCTTGTGCGACCAGGTGCTGTCGCAAGTTCCGGCCGACTTTGCCTTCTACAACGAGGACATGGCCTTCAAGAACGGGCCCTTTATCTCACCCGCCATGTTCCGGCGCTTCCTGCTGCCCTGCTACCAGAAGTTGAATGCCGTCCTACGCAGCCATGGCACGCGCGTCATCTTCGTGGACAGCGATGGCGACAACTGGAAGCTGATCCCGCTCTTTCTGGAAGGGGGCGTGACGGGACTGTTTCCCCTGGAGGCTGCGGCGCACATGGATGCCTGGAAGCTGCGGCAGGCCTTCCCGCGACTGCAGATGATGGGCGGCGTGGACAAGCGCGCCGTGGCGGCCGGGAAGGCAACCATCGACCAGGTCCTGGAGGCTACCATCCGGCCTGCCCTCGCCTCAGGAGGGTACGTGCCCATGATTGACCACCTGGCGCCGCCGGACATCTCCTGGGATAACTTTTGCTACTACCGCCTGCGTTTGCGGGAGATGACTTTCAGCCCTCTGGAGAAGTGACATGCACCATAGACGAGGCGCTTCAGGCAAAGGCCCAGGCAACTGATGGCTGGTGGAGAAGAAAGCGCCAGGTCCGAAGAAGGAGCCATCGAACCATGACAGCGGCCCTGAAAGCCGTGTTGATCGCCAATGACGGCCATCCCATACCCGACTGGCTGCCCGTGCAACTGCGCGACGAGGGCGTCGAGTTCGGTGTGGCCGACTGCTACACGCGCGACGATCTCATCCAGCACGCCAGCGACGCTGACGTGCTCGTCGTCTTCTCCGGGCGGGAGTTGCTGAACGCAACCAATCTGGCAGCCTTGCCCGCCTGCAAGGCCATCGTGCGCACCGGCAGCGGTTATGACAACATAGACATAGAGGCCGCTACCCGCCGCGGAATCCTCCTAGCCAACACTCCTGACGTGCCCACCGAACCGACCGCCGACCACGCCGTCAGCCTGCTTTTTGGCGCGGCTCGCCAGATTGCGCTACAGGACCGGCAGGTCAGGTCTGGCTTGTGGATCAGCAAGCCTCACAGGCCAGCACGTGGCTTCCAGGAGGCAGCGCTGGGCCTGGTAGGCTTTGGCAGGATCGCACGCGCGGTCGTAGGCAAGCTGAGCGGTTTCCACATGAACATGCTCGCCTCTGACCCCTTTGTCGACCCGCAGGTCATGGCAGCCTTTCAGGTGCAAGCTGCCGGGTTGGATGTGCTGCTCGGTCGGGCTGACTTTGTCTCCCTGCATTGTGCGCTGACGAAGCGCACCTACCACCTGATCGGGGAGCGAGAGTTGCGGCTGATGCAGAAGCATGCTATACTCGTCAACGTTTCGCGCGGTCAACTGGTGGACGAGCGGGCCCTCTACCGGGCTCTCAGGGAAGGCTGGATCGCAGGGGCGGCCCTGGATGTCACCGAGGAAGAGCCCATCGCCCCGGACAATCCTCTGCTGACCCTGGACAACCTGGTGATCACACCGCACTCGGCAGCATATTCGAACCTGCACCCGGATTCGTTCTGGGCAGCCACGGCGCAGGCCATCATCGCCCTGGCTCACGGGCGCTGGCCCGACTCTGTGGTCAACCGCAAGGATGTGGTTCCTGCCTGGCCGCTGAGCTAGTCCTGGACACAGGACCCACTGTCTTGAAGCACTGCGTTGGCAGACGCGAGACGACTCGAGAACAAGGAGAGAGAGCCAACATGCAGCTTGCACCCGGGATTGAAGTGATCCAAGCACGTTTCTGGAACAGACCCATCAACCTGGTCCTGTTCCTGGGCAAGGACCGAAGCGCTCTGATTGACACCGGCATCCCCGGCACGCCCGCCGAGCACATCTTCCCCTACCTGCAGAAGCTGGGGATGGCCGCCAAGGACATCTCACTGGTCATCAACACACACTCGCACGCCGACCACATCGGCGGCAACTATGAGATCTGGGAGGCCTCCGGCAAACGCGCCCTCTTTGGCGCCCATCGTCTGGAGAAGTGGCTGATTGAGGACCCCTCCAACCAGGGGTCGGCCGCTTCGTGGGGGCGCTACATACCCACCGGACTCCAGACCGAGAAGGAGATCGACGCCTCGGTGCAGGCTTGTGGACAGGGTGTCAAGATGTCCTACACCTTCGATGGCGGCGAGCGCTTCGATCTGGGCGGGCTGGAATTGGAGATCTTGTTCTGCCCCGGCCACTCCGAGGGCAACCTGTCCGTCCTCGAGCGTACCCACGGCGTGCTCGTTCACGGTGAGAGCATCGCGGGCATCGCGCAATACGACACCGAGGGCAAGCTCCTGACCATGCCCTTCTACTACGACGTGGAAGGTTACCTGCGCACCCTGGGAGTGCTCGCCAGGACGGAATGGAAGACACTGATCGCCTCGCACCTGCCCATCATGGATCGCAGGCAAGGCCTGGACTTTATCCGGCAGAGTCTCGACTTCACCCTGCGCCTGGATGCCGAGGTTGGGCGCCGCATCCGCGAGAGCGGCGGCGCGGTCACAGCCCAGCAGATCTGGAAGGGCATGGACAAGCTGTGGGGCCAGTATCCCGCCGATTTCGGAATGTACACCTTGATCGAGACCCACGTCAAGAGCCTGTTGCAGAGAGGCCTGCTGACCGGCTACGTCGAGGGTCCGTTGACGTGGCGCGCGATCAAGGACCCCAAGCTCGAGTCCATCGCCGACTCGGTGCGAGCCGATCTCAACCACGCACACTAGGGAGGAATCGTATGGCAGTCGACTACCGGGAGGAATTCACGGGCAAAGTCGTGGTGGTCACGGGAGCCGGAACCGGCATCGGCAAGGGCATCGCGCTGGCCTTTGGCGAGCAGGGCGCCACCGTGGTGGCGACCTACGAACACAGCCAGAAGGGCGCGCTGGAGGCAGAGGCGCGCTTGCGCCAGGCCAATCCCAACAGCTTTGCCATGCGCACCAACTTGCGCGACCTGGCTGAGATACACACACTGTTCGAGACCGTGCTGCAGCGTCTCGGCCGCGTCGACATCCTGGTGAACAACAGTGGCGTGACGCTGGAGACACCCTTTTTCGAGATGACGGTCGAGGACTGGGACATGCTGCATGAGATCAACCTGCGCGGCATGTTCTTCTGCACGCAGGCTGCCGCGCGAGACATGCTCAAGCGACGTTGGGGTCGAGTCATCAACCTGAGCTCGCTGAACGCCCATTGCACCTTCCCCAGTTACGCGGCCTATGCGGCTACCAAGGGTGGTATCAACAGCATGACCCGTGCCATGGCCCTGGACCTGGCGCCGCTGGGCATCACCGTGAACGCCATCGGGCCCGGCTGCATCGAAGTGGAGAAATATGCCACCCTGCCCAACTATACGCGGGAATCCATGGCTCTTCAGATCCCCATGCAGCGCGTCGGCTTTCCGCCTGACATCGCGGCTACGGCGTTGTTTCTGGCCTCCGAGGGCGCGGGCTGGCTGACGGGTCAGGTGATCTACCACGATGGCGGCCAGACGGCGCGTACATCCGCGACCAATGCCTTCCTGGACTCTTACGCGGCCAGCATTCAAACGTGGGCTGACCAGGAAGCCAAGAGGAGCAAGTAGCCGAGGCGTCGCAGCCCTGGAGCGGTCCGCACCATGCTTCTCACTGGCGACACCCCGGCATCGCATGGCTCACTCCGTTCTTGACGAAACGCCGCGGGCGGCATATACTGAACATGTAGAACCACCTTATGGGTGACTCACCCTACGATGCTCGATGGCTTTGTCACAGCGGCGGAATGGAGGCGGAGATGAGCACACCTGACCCTGAGCCATTGGCCTTCCAAAGACTGGAGAGGCCGCGCCTCTCCCAAATGGTTGCGCAACAACTGGAAGAAACCATTCTATCAGGCGCGTTTGCCAGGGGCAGCAAGCTGCCGTCGGAACAGGCCCTGGCCGACCAATTCGGGGTGAGCCGGAACGTCGTGCGCGAGGCATTCAAGATTCTGGAGGAACGCGGGCTGGTGCAGGTCATCGGCGGCAGTGGGACCTTTGTGTGCGAGCCCAGCGCCGAGACAACCAAGGATGCGTTTGGACGCTACATCCGCTTCATTGGCGAGGATGCATCCAGCATGCCCCTGTTGGAGGCCCGCTTGATCCTGGAGAGCGCCACTGCGCGCCTGGCTGCCCAGAGGGCAGAGGACGCCGATTTGGCGGCGATGGCCGAGTACTTGGAGCGCATGCGGCAGAATATGGATTGCGCCGAAGCATGGACCGAGGCAGACCTGCAACTGCATCTGGCGGTGGCCAAGGCGACCCACAATCCATTCCTGATGGTGCTCCTCGAGCCGCTCGTGGGTCAGGTGCGTAACATGATTGCTCAAGAGACTGTGGCCCACGGTGCGACGCACGCTGCTGTGAAGGCGCACGAGTTACTGTATGACTGCATCAAACGCGGCGACGCCGAGGGCGCGCAGCAAGCCATGGAGGACCACCTGCGCGCCATCGAAGAGCACCAAGCTTCGCACAAAGGCCAATAGATCGAGGATATCGGGGCCGTCCGCTTGACCCCCAGGGGGAACGGCAGCCAGCCACGACAAGAGACCGCACACGCTCGCAGCATTCGAGAGAGACTATGCACATGCAGCAGCTATCGCATCGAGCAAGGGTGCTCAAAGCCTTGAATCACCAGGAGCCTGATAAGGAGGTCGGTGTGGGCATATACTCTGAACCGCAGCGTATGGAACGACACCGCGCGTTCCTAGACAAGGGGCCTGCAGACCGTCCATTGGTGGGGTGCAATATAGGCTTCTTCATGCACGAGGCTTTTCCCAACTTTGTGAAGAGACTGCCGCCTGGGCCAGTCACCCCAGATATGATCCTAGCAGAGCCCTTTCTCGAAGACTGCGAGCGCCTATACCAGGCCTATCGTCAGCTCGACGATGACTACCCCTTCATCGCCGCGGCGTTCATCTACGTGCCCTGGACCGAAGCCATCATGGGCTGCCCGATCGCCACATCTGGGACGACCATGTGGGCTGAGCCCTGCGTCAACGACTGGGGGACGTGGCGCTGGAAGAAGCCGTCCCTCGACAGCAACCCCTGGGCGCAGAAGCTGCTCGAACTGATGCAGGCACTGGTGGAGCACTCGAAAGGGCGCTATCCCGTGGCACCCACGCTAATGCGCGGGCCAGCCGACATGTTGTCCGCTATGCGCGGAGCCAGCCGCTTTGCCATGGACTTCCTGGATTGCCCGGACGCCATGCGCCGCGCCGCCGCGCTGTGCTCTGAGCTGTGGATCGACCTGGGCAAGGCACAGTTGCGGCTGGTGCCCAGGTCAGAACAGGGCTACTTTGCAGGAGCTCACGGACTGCGCTTCTGGGCGCCAGACAAGAGCATCTGGCTACAGGAAGATGCCATGGCCCTGCTTTCGCCCAGGCTCTTCCGTGAGTTCATCCTGCCATTGGATGATGCCATCAGCCAGGAGTTTCCGTATGTGGGCTTTCACCTGCACGGGTCGGCCCTGTGGGCCGTGGGTGACCTGGTCAAGGTACCTGGCCTGGACGTGATTGAGCTGAACATGGAGGCGGCGCGCTGCGATGTCGAAGCCACCTTCAAGGGTTGGAGAAAGATCCAGGAAAACAAGCCACTGGTCATCTGGGGCCCCTATGACCTCGAGGGCTGGATCAATAGGGTCTGGAGGGAGTTCCCGGCGCAGGGGCTATCCATCCAGACCACGGCCGCGGATCTTGTCGGCGCCCTGGAGGTCAAGGCGGCCTTCGCATCCATGCCCTGACCATTTATAGTGTGCTACTCTCAGCAATCCGCTCGTCCACGGGTTGCTGTGACAGCGAGCCATTCTGGACAACAATGAAGGGAGATCTGCGATGGGTACTGTAGAAGAACTACGAGAAGCAATCATCAATGGAGACAGGACCGCTGCCAAGAACTCCGTTGAGCAGGCCCTCAAGGAGGGCTCGGACGCCAGCAAGCTCCTGAGCGGCGTGCTGATCCCCGCCATGACCGAGGTCGGCGACCGCTTTGAGCGCCAAGAGTTCTTTGTGCCAGAGATGCTGGTAGCGGCCCGCGCCATGCAGGAAGCCTTGGCGGTGCTCAAGCCACGGCTGCAAGCAGCCGACGTCAAGCCAGCCGGCAAATTGGTACTGGCCACCGTCAAGGGGGATCTGCACGACATCGGCAAGAACCTGGTGGCGATCATGATGGAAGGAGCCGGCCTAGAAGTCGTGGACTTGGGCGTTGATGCCGCGCCGGACAGTGTCGTGGCAGCGGTCAAGGAGCACAAGCCTGACCTGGTCGGGCTTTCGGCGCTGCTCACCACCACCATGCCCATGATGAAGGAAGTGATCGAGGCCCTGAAGCAGGCCGGCATCCGCGACAGCGTGAAGGTCATCGTCGGCGGCGCCCCGCTGACCGAGGAGTATGCCAAGAGCATCGGCGCTGACCTGTATGCGGCCGACGCCGCATCAGCGGCAAGGGTTGCGGTGAAGGCGCTGGGCAATTAAGTACCGGGGCGCTACTGGCTCCCCGTGGTCGTTCCGGACTTGCTTATGATCGCCCAAGTTGGGCGACGTCTGCCAGCAAAGTCTGAGGGAGGGGTGAAGCTCCCCTCCCTCTAGCAGTTGCGACCCCTACCATCGAGGGCCCGAGACTTGGCTCGAGGCAGCTATGGCGTCGACAGTCCACCGTCGATGTTGAAGGCCTGACCGGTGACGGCAGCAGAGTCTGCGCTCGCCAGGTACACGGCGAGCGGCCCGATCTCCTCCGGCTGGATGCGGCGACCCAGAGGAGTGGCGGTCGCATCGAGCTCTTCTAAGGATCTACCCAGTCGCTGCGCGTCGTACGCCATGCGTTGATCGTTCGAACGGGTGCGCGTCGGCCCGGGGCAGATGGCGTTCACCGTGACCCCGGTCTTGGCAACCTCCAGCGCGAGTGAGCGCGTGAAGCCCAGCAGCCCATGCTTGCTCGCCGCATATGCCGCGCCATGCAGCAGGCCAGTCCTGCCAGCCACCGAGGCAATGCTGATGACCCTGCCGAAGCGACGCTCAATCATGCCCGGCAGCGCTCTCTTGCTCAGCAAGTAGGGGACCGTCAGGTTGAGACGGAGAGTAAGCTCCCAGAGCCGGTCGTCGAAATCCGCCACCGCTGCCGGCCCCGCAGAGCTGCCTACCCCGGCGGCGTTCATCAGGATATCGACGCGACCCAGGTCGGCTCGGCAACGATCGAACACACGCTCACAAGCCCCAGGTTCCACCAGGTCTTCAACGATCAGCACACAGCGCCTGCCCAGATTCGCCACGGAGCTCTGCACTTGGCACAGCGCATCGCTGGACCGTCCGACAATGGCAAGATCGGCGCCCTCCCTGGCGAACGCCAGAGCGATGGCCTTCCCGATTCCACGGCTCGCCCCCGTCACCAGCGCCACTCGGCCCGCAAGTCTCATTGCCGACGTTTTCTCCACAGCATCCACCTGATTCTGTGCAGGGGATACGTTAGCGGCCCAATTCCTTCAGGTAGCTACGCGCCACGCCGGACCACATCGACTTGACCTGGGTGGAAATCAGGAGACAACCATCCGCGATCATCTTCTTCGCAGTGACCGCGTCGGCTGGCTCGCCGATCAGAACCTTGCCTGCCGCGACGACCTTGCGACGACCTTCGGCCAGCGCCGCCTGGACATCGGGATGATCGCTTCGACCAGGCAGGCCCATGGACAGCGCCAGGTCTCCCGGACCAAAGTGCACGGCATCGATGCCAGGCACTTGCAGAATCGCGTCCAGGTTCTTCATGGCTTCGACTTCTTCCAGCCACACTGCCACCAGAACCTCTCGGTTCGAATGCGCAAAGTAGTCAGCTTGCGACTCTAACAGATTGTATCCTGAGGAGCGGTACCCCACGTCGCAACCACGTTGCCCCTCCGGATAGTAGCGCGCCGCACGCACCACTGCCTCCGCCTGTTCCGGAGTATTGATGTGTGGCACGGCAATGCCCCCGACGCCAGTCTGTAAGTAGGTCATGATCAATGCGTGGTCCAGTTTGAAAATGCGCACGATTGACCCCATACCACAGGCATCACATGCCCGAGCCATGTCCTGACACTCGCGCCAGCCAAGCGGGCCGTGCTCGGCATCGATGAATATCCACTCGAAACCCATGTAACCGCAGAACTCGACCAGTTCCGGCGAGGGAAAGCCAATCGCTGCGCCAATGGATGGCTCCCCGCGCAGCACCTTCTCTTTGACCAAATTGCGCTGCATGGTCAGACCTCCTAAGTAAGCTTCGCACGCGGCAACAAGAAGTCGTCCGCAGACGGCAGCCCCCGGCAGCCAGGAGCACTGCCGTCCGCGCGATCAGGCTACTGTCTACCGCCTACTGTCGTACCATCACTTTCACATCGAGCAGTTTCGCTGCACGGTGGAAGGCGTCAATGCTGTGATCCAGGTCATAGCGTGCGGTGACTAACGGCAGCAGATTCACACGCTTGGCAGCCAGCAGACGAATCACCGAGGGAAAGACGTCCCGTCCCGAGTGGCCCACCGAGCCATGGATGTGCAGCATCTGCCACTGCATGCGCAGTACGGAGACAGGCACGCGCTCGCTGCCCATGCCGCACTGCACAATCTTGCCGTTCGGAGTCAGTACCTCTTCAAAAATGGGGTAGGTCTTCGGGCCGGCGGCTGCGGCCTCAACGCACATCTTGACGCCGTCTCCGCGCGTCTCCTGCATGACGATATCGGCCGGGCGCGTGCCATCCTTTTCGGCTGCGACCGGGTCAAAGGCGAAATCCGCGCCCATCGTCATGGCCATTTCGCGCCGCGGGGCTGAAGGCTCCATCACCAGGATCTTGGCGGCGCCTGCAGCGCGCGCCAGGGCGATGGCCATCAGACCCACAGGGCCGCAGCCCGCCACCAGCACGTGCCCACCCGGCTGAAAGCCCTCGGCCGAGATGAAGAGCCCGTTGTACGCCACACTGCACGGCTCTACCATCGCGCCGGCCTCGTACATCTTGTCCTCGTCTCCGTATGCCTCGCCAATGGCGTCAATCTTCCAGCAGTACTTGGCTTTGCACACGACGTATTCCGCGAACGCCCCCTGGTAGGTCAGGCCGATCTCCTCCAAGTTCTGGCACTGGTTGACCAGACCGGCGCGACAGGGTGTGCATTCGCCGCACCATGACATCTCCTCGACAGAGACAGGATCACCCACCTGGAGCGCCGTGACGCCCGGGCCTACTTCGGTAACCTGACCTGACCATTCGTGTCCCAACACGGCAGGAAGCTTGACGTGGCCGGGATACACGATGTAGCCATCTGCGTCCTTCTGGAAGCAGTGCACATCGGTGCCGCACACGCCCGTGGCCTTGACTTTCACCAGTACCTCGCCCGGTCCGGGCTTTGGCACCGGGATGTCGATCATCTTGAGCTCCGGATTGTAAAAGGTCTGGTTCCCATTGGCACTGGCTCTGGTTCTTTTCTCATGCTCGCTCAGGCGGTACCCTTCGCGAGGTCTCCATTCCGCATCGAGTAACAAGGCTTTCATTGACTACCTCCTTCTTTGGGTGATATGTTTACGAGCCATTCCATTCTTGATCCAGAGTGCAACGGGCTTGCCGCCGGCGCACTCACTCGGACACGCAGTATTGCGGGCCGTGTTACAGCTCACCTACTCTGGCAGAATGCCAGCGCGGATCGCTAGGCCGGTTGGCGATAGGTTCTCCAGTAACAGGTCCAGTTCGGAGCGTTTCAGCGGCCCACCGATGTAGAGCGACTTGCCAGCTTCTTGCACGAGCTTGAATCGCGGCAACAACTGCGGCGGTGGAGGGCCGTAGGGCGCCGGATCCAAAGCAACTTCGATCGCTCGCAAGCCAGGTTCCTCCACCAGTACCGGCAGGATGTGCGAGGAACCTGAATGGGTGTGAATGATTGAGAACTCGAACCCCTCTATGATCTCGCGGTCGATCTCGACCAGGAATTCGCGATACTTGGCCGGTGAGAGATTGCGCGAGGCGTCGGCCTGGAATTGTATGGTGGGGCCAGGCGCCCATAGCCCCCATTCGTAGCGCACCATGTAGCCGCCATGCCATGGCGGCGTCTGCGCCAATCGGCGCTTGCCCACATCCACAAAGACCTTGGCGCACAAGTGCAGCAGCTTGCGCAACTGAGCCGGATTCTCGTAGAAGCCAGCGTACAGCAACGCCGATGGAAGCACCCCCTCGGCCATGTCCAGTGGCCCGCGCATCAGCGGCTGGCAGACAGGATAGACGCCTGCGCTCTCTTGAACCAGCCACTGATTGATCGCCAGCAACTCGTCCAGCCACGGGCTGTTCCCCGCCCATGCCAGGCCATCGACGGCAGCCCAGTCCTCGATGAAAGGCTCGGACCAAACCGAGGGCCCGCCGCGCAGCACACGGCAACCCATGATGGCTTCCGTCCAGCACAAGTCAAGCGGCCCCCAACCGCAAACAAAGTCCGCGTCCAGCATCTGCTGCGGACGGCCAGGCTCCAAGTTGGCGGCCATGGCCAGGAGGCCCGGCTTGATCTCCGCGCCGTGGGGCAGAATGGAACCGTCACGGCGCACAAAGGCCGCGTACGGTTTCCATTCTTCGTATGGCACGATGCGCAACAGCGGCCGGTCTACTGGCGCGCGCAGCCAGAAGGCGCGATGTCGTTCCAGTACCGCAGTCAACTCATCGTGCTGGCTGGCTGCGGCCATGGGGTCACTGTGGGCAGTAGCGCTCAACATACTCTCTCACCCTATTGCGATAGTAGCAAAAGTCATCCCACGAGATCTCGGGTGGAACCATGTGATCAATATAGGGGATGTACCCTCCCTGGGACAGCATGGTCGGCAACTTGGCAGACAGCTCGGCATCGATTGCGTCCCTGCCTTGCGCCACCTGGAGTTTGTTTAGACCACCCTGGATGTTCAGTTGCGGGAATTTCTTGCGCACCTCTACGATATCCATACCGGCCTGCACTTCAAACGGATAGAGGCCTGTCACGCCAGCCTCCAAGAATCCGGGGATCAACAGCCAGCAATCCCCATCGGTGTCCACGAAGGTGATTTCGATCCCGTGGGCGTGCAGGAAACTGGTGATTCGTTTGTAGTAGGGCACGACGAATTCTTTGAATGCCTTGGGAGACATGAGCGGGCCGTTCTTGAAAGCCATGTCCTCCCAGAAGTAGACAAAGTCGAGATTCACTTTGGACACAGCTTCCTCGAGCATGGCGAGCCACAACGTGCACAGATGGTCGTTGATGTCATGCATCAACTGGGGGTCGTCATAGTACATCATCAGTTGGTTCTGAACGCCCAGCAGCTCGCGCGGCATGCTGAAGAAACCATCCATCGACAGTCCCACAGGGTAGTCGTGATCGCGGTAGGTGGCCGCAACCGTCTGCCAACGGTCTGGGAAGCGCGGCAGGACCTGCATGCCAAAGCGTTCCCGCTTAAGCTGCTCCCAGGTCGGGCGGTCACGCACAGGCCAGGCGAGTTCCTGAGGCAGCGAGTCGCTCGCCTTCTTGACCCTGATCTTGACCCCATCGACGTTCACCAACAGGCGGGTCGTCTCGGTTTCCTCGAGAACAGTCTCGGCGAACTGGGGGCACATGCGCCAGTTCAAGGGAATGCGCACCACACCATCATCGTGGCCAAGCGCCCGGTTTATGTCGACGTCGCGGTAACGCCAGATGCCTGGCTGGTGCGGGAAGGGTATCCCCTCTCCAAAGACGCCTGCTCCCGCGGGAAAGCCCGGCGGGGGCGCATAGGGACTACGGCGCAGCCCCTCCAGGTACCAGCGCTCAACGGTCGCCGCCCAGTAGCCAAACTCCCACAGCAGGGTGCGCACGCCAGGCTCGCGACGCATGACCGCGTGGTATCGCTCACGAACGCTCATCTCGGACAAGTTCCAATCCTCCTCTGCGTGCCGTCCCGCTCAGCTCAGGCCGGTCTCCAGGATTCCAGCGGCAGCCAGCCGCTCTCGCTGAACTGCGATAGCGTCCGCTGAGTGACGCCGTAAGTGATAAAGTCCTCCGGGGACATGCCATCTGGCTCGTAGGCGCGCACGAACTCGGGCACAGTCTGCAAGCGTTGGATCACATCGGGTGCCACAGGCGCATCGATCCCGGTTTCGCGCGGCAGACCGGGCTGCAAGAGCATGTCCTGAATCTTGGGATGGATGGACATGATCAAACGCGCGCCGGCCAATTCCGTCATGTGGTACGTGCCGCGCAGTGCAGCGACCAGCAGAACGGCTTCATAGCCACGCTGCTGGAAGATGGCGTAAGCCCGCTTGACAACCGCCATGCCTGACTGGCGTATGTCAGCCTCGCTGACCTTCGCCTTGCGGTCCTTGGCTACGTCGCGCAGGTAGTCATCCAGCCTTCCGATCATGATCACGGCGAAACACTGACCTGGTCTTCTGCTCTGTTTGAGTGCGCGCGCCCGGCCGCGTCGGTAGCGCTCTGCCACCCAAATAACTTGCGGCAGAGTGAAACTGACCGTGGCGGTGACGGTCATGCCCTCAGCAGCGCAGTCTTCCAGCACATCCAGTCCAGCAGCCGTCACCGGCAGCTTCACCGCTATGTTCGGCGCCCAGGCATGAAAACGCTGCGCCATGAGCCACATCTGTTCGCGGTCTCCCGCCCCAGCCGGATTTACCTGGGCGCAGGCATAGCCTTGTTTGCCTTCCAGGCGCGCGTGAACGGGCAGCAGAGCCTCCGCCACTCTGCTCACCACACCCTGCATCAGCGCCTGCCCGCGCTCTTCTCGCTTCAGGTCCTGGGGCAGAGACTGCCATAGTGCAGCCCATTTCTGGGGGTAGATGCGCAGCGCCGTGTACGCCAGCACAGGGTTGGTCGTGGCGCCGGTGGCCCCGTTGGCCATACCACGCTTAAGTTCGTCCGGATCCGCGGAATCGTGCCACCAGGACGTAGGCGTTGCCCGCACCAGCCACTGCAGGTAGCTCTCTTCGGTCATCGCCGCACCTCCGCGTCACAGCCTCGGCGCCCGGCCTCGTCCCGCCCCGGCGCAGCGCGCGTATTGTGCTCAGCAGTACGGATCGCCGACTTCATAGGCGCTCCTTTGCATGTCCACCAGGTGTTCCATCTCTTTCATGTAGTGGATCGAGTGCTCGAGGATAGGCTGCAATGGGAGCCGAAGCCGCAGTTGCTCTGCGCTTGCCTCCCCGGACTGGCCATAACCCCGGCCTGCGAGCTGGGCCAACTCCTGGCTGACGAGTGGTAGGTAGATCGCACAGTACCCGTCAAACCCAATCTCGCGCAGCACCCTGACGATCGCCTTATAGTCCGCGTGTCCAGTTCCCAGCGGGCGGCGGTTGGTCTCGTTCACGTGCATGTGCCGCACGTGCTTACCTCCCAGCCGCAGCGCGTCGGGGACAGAGGATTCGCTCACGTACATGTGATAGATGTCGGGCTGCAGGCCCAGATTGGGCATGCCCAGCGCTTTGATCAGAGCCAGGGCCTCCTCAATCGTCGTCAGCAGGCCGGGGTATGCTTCATACCTATTCAGAGGCTCGAACAGAACGGCAATGTCACGCTCCGCAGCGTACAGGCAGACTTCCCTGGTGGCATCCAGGAAGAGTGTCCGCAGATGCTTGATCGGCAGCCGAGGAAACGGCACTTGAGGCACCATGGCCTGCGCGGCGCAGATCTCAAAGAAGCGCGCGCCCATTTCGACGCAGAGATCGATGCCCTGCTTGGAGTACTGTATCCCCCGCTTGCGTTCCTCTTCGTCGGCGCTTGCCAGGCTCCTGGCCTCCTTGGCATGGTGGTAGGCCCAGGCCCCCAGCAGCTCTGGCACCTCCAAATCAAAGCACTCAAGCATCGCGCGCAACCGCTTGGTGTCCATTCCCCCGGGTCTGCAGGGCAGATCGGCACCGTCGTATCCGGCGTCCTTGATGGCGCGCAGAACGATCTCTGGCTCCTCCAGCACATCATACCCAACGTAACCCAATGAGTCACAAACCACCGTGTAGCGAAATGCCACGCGCAGCCTCCCTGATCCGTGCCTAGTACGTGGCGTTGCAGCCGATCAGCTCGTCACACGGGAACTTGGTGATCACATCGTGGCCGTCTGCGGTGACCACCAGCTCCTGTTCGATGCGCGCTCCGTCCGTGCCCTGCCCGCAGTAGGTTTCGAGAGCGATCACCATGCCTTCCTTTAGTTCAACCGGGTGCTCCAGGCTGTACAGACGCGAGACAATCGGGCGCTCCCACAGGCCCACGCCGATGCCGTGACCAAAGGCCAGCCCGAACGCCTCGGCCTCGTTCTTGAAGCCCCAGTACTCGGCGCTGGGCCAGGTTCTGACGATGTCGGCCGTCGTGGCCCCAGGCCGCACCACTGCCATGCCGGCGCAGAGCATGTCATACGTCTGCTTGTAGATGTCCTTCTGCTTCTGAGTCGGCTTGCCGCAACACAGCGTGCGGTAGTAGCAGGTATGGTAGCCATTCAACAACGTGTCGATGTCCAGAAACACGAGATCACCAGGCTGCAAGAGGCGGTCGGAGCTCAGGTGAGGATGGGGATGCGTCCTGGACCCACTGGTTACCTGTATGTTGATGACCCACTGGCTACCCAGCGCATGCAAGATGCGCGATGCCTCCGCCTGGATGTCGTTCTCGCGCACGCCGGCGCGGATGAGACGCGCTACGCCATCAAAGGCCGCATCAACGGTCGCGGCCGCGTTGCGTAGGATCTGGATTTCGTCGTCGGTCTTGAGCATGCGCGCGCTGAGCATCACGTCTTGCCCATCGCCAAGGCGAAAGCCCGCTTCCTGCAAAGCCAAAATGAGCTGCGAATCCAACACATCGACGCCGATGGGTTCCTTGGGACCGATGCCGTGCCGGTCCAGCACCATGCGCAGGTCCCTCAGAAAGTTCTGCGTCGCTCCATAGCCCTGCGGCAGCGCGCCGAACATTGTGGTATGCGCCGGAAAGGCCCTGTCAGCGATCCATGGGCAATGCAGCTTTTCGGAAGCGACTTCAGAGCCAAAACCGAAGATGTACGGTTCGCCATTGCGGGGCACGATGGCATAGCGGCCCATGTTGTCCACGGATGGCGAGCACACCGCCGTCGACGTGGCATAGCGTTTGTTCCCGCTGTCAAAGAGCAGCAGGCACCCCAGATCAGTCTTCTGCAGCTCTGCCATGATCTTGGCAACCCGCTCCCTGCGCATGCGGTCAAAATCGATCCGTTCCTCATAGTCAACGGCCATCATTCCTTGTGTACCGAATCTCATCGTCAGGCCTCCCGTATACTTGAGTTGGCTCGCAAGACGCCTTCAAGGGCGCCCCAGGCTGGGCCGCCGCATGGGCCTCGCGAACTGCGAGAAGCAGACTGCGCTGCCTCGCTTCTAGTGAACTTCGATTCCGCCCGTGATGTTGACGGCCTGGCCGGTCATCATGCTGGCCTGGTCAGAGGCCAGGAATACCACCAGATTGGCCGCGTCCTGCACTGTCAGTTCCCGTGGCAGGCGGAACGACGACTTGATCTTCTTGCGCAGGTCCTCGGCCTTGATCCCAAAGTACTGACTGCGTTCTCGATACACCTTTTCCATCAGATCCGTGTCCATGGCCGCGGGGCAGACGGCATTGACGTTGATGCCGTACCTACCCAACTCCGCAGCCAAGCTCTGCGTCAAGTTATGGGCTGCGGCTTTGGTGGCGGAGTAGACGCCGTTGAACTCCTCTCCGGTCTTGGCCGCGCAGGAAGACACATTGATGATCTTGCCGCTCTTCTGAGCCATCATGTGCGGAGCGACTGCCTTGCAGCACAAGTACATACCCCTAAAGTTCACGCCCACCACATGGTCAAAGCCTTCCTCGGGCAGGTCCACCCAGGGACCCTGCGGGCCCACGACCCCGGCGTTGTTCACCAGGATATCAATGTGCCCGAACGCGCTCAGGCTCTTGTCCACCATGGTTTGCACCTGCTTGTACCTGGTCACATCCGTCTTGAGCGCCAGGGCCGTGCCACCTCGGTGTTGTATCTCAGCTACCACTCGCTTAGCCTCATCCAGTTTCGTGTCCGCCACCACAACGCACGCGCCCTCTGCTGCCAGCGAGAAGGCGATCGCTCGTCCCAGACCCAATGCCGCACCCGTGACAATGGCCACCTTGCCCTTCAAGCCTGTGTCCATCGTGAACTCCCTTCTGTGTGATAGCTCCTCTAGAACAGCATGTACTTGAGCGTATCCTTCAGCAGGCGCGCCGTCTCCCAGGGGTCCAGCTCCCAGTGCTTGGGACTGAAGAGCTCGCATGCCCACCAACCGTCAAAGCCGGTGGCAAGCACTGCGTCCACCCATTCCTTCAGCGGTATGTGCCCCCCGCCCGTCCACACCCGACGTCCCGGCTGGGTCGCACTGCCACGACTTCCGTGCCTTTCGAGCGAATCGCAAAAGTGCGCGCCATAGATGAGCTTGCGATCGAGCTTGGCCACCTGATCCGGCGTCGTGCCGCAATCCCACTGGTGCCAGAAATCGACCACCAGCCCGACGTTGTCGCGGCCCGCCGCGTCAATCAACTCCAGCGTCTGCTGCAGGGAATGCAGTGGCACCCAGTTGAGCGGCTCCAGATAGAAGCGCACGTGATGCTGCGCGCCGATGTCGGCAATCGCGGCGAGGTTCTTGGCAACCAGCTTGCGCAGCTCGGGCCAGGGCATCTCCGGCAACCCTTTGTAGGGGCCGCTTGGATCGAGCGGGCCAGTCAGCAACTGCACCATCGGACAGCTCAACTTCTCGGCAAGGGAGATCATCTTCTCGCTCTCTTGCAGCAGCGCCGCATAATCGTCAGGCTCCTGACGCTCGATGTCCTGCACAAAGCCCAGCGCAACTACCGGGAAACCTTGAAGTTGCGACTTGAGATGCTCCAGAGTGAGGCCTTGATCCAGGTACCGGTACAGCTTGGAGCCGATGATCTCGATCGCATCGTAACCAGTCTCTTTGGCAATGCGAATGTCCGTCAGCAAATTGCAGTACATCGTCGCGGTTCCGTTCAATGCGATGATCATGTGTGCGCCTCCTTTTCGAGACTCGTTACGGGGTCTATCTGCCCTGGCTACTCTACGTGAAAGTGCGGAGAAAGCACGCGCATGGCCGCGTCATGCGCCTTGGCTGCCAGTTGATAGGGATCCCACTCCCAGTACTCCTCCCGGAACAGCTCCACCGAGCACAGGCCGTCGTAGCCGATCTTTTTCAGGCGCGCGCAGATGGCATCCAGTGGAACGACACCCAATCCAGGCAGCAACCGACGGCTGTCCGTGATGGCTTCCTTGGGGATGTCCTCCATGTCGTCCAGGTGGAAGCTGTAGATCTTGGCCGGATCAATCCGATCAATCTCACTTAGCTCTCCGCCACCACCATAGAAATGGCAAGCATCGAAGTTGATGCCTACGTTGTCGCACCCTGCCGCCTGCACGATTTGCCATGCTCCCAGGGGGGTGCGGACCGACGACCAGGCGAAGCCCAAGAACTCGAAGGTGAGTTTGGCGCCGTGCGGCCTGGCGATGCTGCTCAGATCGCGAAGCACGTTCACATACTCCTCAACGATCTTCTCCCAGGGGTAGAACAGGTCGAGGACTTTGCCTGCGCTCACGCTAGGCGTAGGGCTGGGCACAAGGACGATGATGGGGCACTCGATGGCCTCACAGACCTCGCTCAAACGTCGACAGCGTTCTTGAATCTGGGGATATTCCGCGCCGCGGAAGGCGATGAACTCGATCGAACTGATGGAGGTGGGCTGTACACGCTTCTGGATAAAGAGCTCACGGAGCTCGGCCAGGGAATGGCTGCGGAGATAGTCGTCAACCTTGGCGCCCCACAGCTCCAGCCCGCTGAAGCCAGCGCGTGCACTGACGTCCACGTCGGTAACCAGGTCCGTCTTGATGCTAGTAGCGCCATGATAGGCAAGCTTCATTCTCCCTTTCTCCTTTTTGGGCAGTCTGTGTGATTGTGAAATGTCCTCGAATGTGCCTTCAACCGATCGCGACGTGCCTAATCAACCAGGCTACCGGCCGCCCGATACATGGCCAGGGTGTTTTCCACAGGCGTATCCGGTTGGATCAGGTGCGACGGGCCCAGGATCAGACCGCCATCGGCGAAAAGCGTGCGCCGCAATTCTACCTCCGCCGCGATCTGCTCGGGACTCGACTTGGGCAACGTGGTCTGCACGCACATCGTACCGCAGAAGCCCAGGTCACGGCCAAATTCAGCATGCAGCTCCCGGATGCCCATATTCGCTGCCGACGTCTGCACGACATCGAGCACGTCCAGCCCCACGTCAATCAGGCTGGGCAGCAGGCTGCGCGCGCTGCCGCAACAATGCAGCATGACCCTGGCGCCATGCCGGTGCACCATGTCCATGAAAGCGCGGTACTTGGCCGCGTACAGCTTCTTGAACTTGGCTGGACGGATCAGTGGCCCCAGTTGGGTGCCCAGGTCTTCGCCCGTCTGCACGAGGTCGATCAGGCCGCCTGCTGCTTGCAGCGTGCGCTCGATCATCTCATAGTGATATGAGAACTTTTTCTCCATCAGCGCCAAATACACTGGCTCTTCCAACGCGATGTCCATGAAGACGCGCTCGATGCCGCGACTGTGCGAGATGCCATTGACAAAGTCGAGCACGCCGGGTGTGCCGGTGACGATGGCGTAGCCCTGCAGCCGCTCGCATTCCGCTCGCACTGCCGAGTAGTCGATCCAATCAGCGGTGGGAAAGGCGATGCCCTCCAACTCCCTCGTATCGGCAATATCCGCAAACGGCCGGTAGACGGCCTCAGTATACACCCCTTGACTGTAAGCTACATCCTTGTAGCGCGTTGGGACTGGCCAACCCCGGTCGGGCCAGACCAGTTCGCGACTGCCGTCCGGGAAGCTGCGCGGCGCAGGGCCGCGGTACTTGGGTTGCACGTAACGCAGGTCATCCCCAAGCCGATCCAGCAGGGCCGGGTAGTCCTTCGCTCCCAAGTGTTCCATCAACCTCGAGTGCACCACGGGCTCGCCCATGTAGCGCACGGGCAAGCGGTCATAGCCCCGGTGCGCCAGAGCGCTAAGAACGCGTTCCTTGTGCCCCATTTGCTTACTCACACGCCCTCACCCCTGTCCATCCAATCCAAAGAGCCTGGCTGCGTTGCCGCCGAGGATGAGTCCTTTCTCGCACTCTGATAGGAAGTTGCAGTGCAGCCGGATGTAGTCGATGGCCTGCCGGTAGGTGCACCACTCCGCTCCAAACGGCATGTCCGAGCCCCACAGCAGCTTCTCGACGCCCAGCCCGTCGCACAGGCGCTTCAGCAGCTCCTGGCCCTGCGGATAAGGGTACTCTGGGAACTTGGCTGGCATCAGCACTTCGAGGTATGTATTGGCATGCTTCAGCAGGGACCAGACCTCTGGCGGCATGCCAATCTGGTGGATGATCGCGGCCGGCACAGCGCCATGCGTGATCACCGCTACGATGTCGGGGTGTTTCTGCGCCCAGTGGTCCGCCTCCGCGGCACAGCGCATGAAGCTGCCAACGCGATCGCGCTTGCGGGCATCCAGGTAGAAAAACACTGGCACATGCAGTCGCCGCACGAGATCCCACAGCGGCTCAAACACCGCGTCGTCCAGGCGCGGCGCACGCTTGTCCTGTTCAAGCACCTCGACCGTGAAGTACAGGCCTTGGCAGCCCTGTTGGAGGACTGCCGCTTCCAGCCGCGCGAGCTGACGCGGCCGGTACGCCTCAGGCTCCTCGATCTGCGCCAGCGCGATGAAGCGCCCCGGAAATCGTCGCAGTGCGTCGGCGTAGTACTCGTTCAGAGTGGGGCCATACGCATGGTCGCTCTGAAGTACTGCAGTCTCCACCCCAGCGCCATTCATCTCGGCGACCACTCGCTCTGGAGCCGCCGCGAGATCCTCGAGACCTGGTGGGACTACCTGGGCGTAGTAGTCCACTCCGTCCAGGCTAAACTCGGCCTGCCCATACCTGCCCAGACGGAAGCCCAGATCGGGCATCTCCTCGATGTCGTCAGATGGAAAGTCCAGTAGCCTCTGCTCTATCAGAACGTGATCGCTCTTTCTCCAGAAGCGGGTGGCGTCGCGCAAGTGGTACTGCCACAGCTTCAAGACGCGTCTTTTGTCCTCGACGCGAGGCGCAGTGCCAAGTCGAGGAAAGATGTGCGAATGCGCGTCGATGATTCTGTTTGCTGCTCGCTTCGCCATTGAATTCAGCCTAGTCGCGGTGTGCGGATGATGCGGCACGCGCTGTGCGCCAGCGGATCAACAGTCCAGGCGTTCTATGGTCACGCACCAGCGCGGCGCACGCCGCCCTGCCTGTCAATGCTCGAGACATGCTCGCTGCCTTCGTAGATCACAGCCCTCAACTCCACAGTGCGGCGCTGGCCTGGATCAAAGCCGATTTGGGTGCCGGTCGTCTGGATGACATTCGTCAGCCCAATCGCAGGATAGCTGCTGTTGGGCTCAATCATGGCATGGTAGCAGCGGCCGTAGTAGGGATAACCCTGCAGGCCTCCCGCCTCAATGTACATGCACACGTAGGGCAGCACTGAACCGTCCCATACAATCCCCGCTCCCAAGCCCAGCACGGGATTGGTCAAGGCATACCAGGATTCTCGCAGATCCTTCAACCACACCAGGTACGAGTGCCTGGACCCTGGAGCGGGCATGCGCGAGAGATCCACAGACTGGCCATGCTTGTCGCGCACATGGGGCCAGCTCCAGACGCGGCCCTTCGGCAGGTCATAGTGAGCTCCCTCGGTGACGTCATCGGTGATCACCGTGTCCGCCGGGACATCGAGGAAGCTATCCGCGGACAGAAGCGGCGCTCCGAAAGCTGGGTGGTGGCCCCACATGGCTTCCATGCGTTCGGGTCCGAGATTCGTGATGGTCTCGCGCAGGCTGAGAACAGGCTGACCCTGTTGCAGTGAGAGCACCCTCTCAATGCGAAACGGCGTCCTCAGCAGCTCAACATGCAGGCATACCTGAGCGCTGGTGGAATCCGCATCTATGCTGTCCACTTCCCAAGCAGTCCGGGCAGCCTCGCCATGGAAGGGCAGAGGCGCGCCTTTGTATTCCACGGGCGGCCCAAAATTCGGGAAGATGAGCTGCCAGCCGCCACGATAGTGGCTGAGCCACTGCATGCTGGAATCGCCGCATGGCGGAGGGCCCACGCCTGGCTCGCGCACAGCAAAGGGGTACTTCCACATGACGTCCACGTTCTTGGGCTTGTACACTAAGCAGTGAATGTCCGCCCCCTGATCCACCAGCACAGTAACGGACAGCAACTCATTCTCCAGAACCAATGCGCGCAGGGCCCGGCCGATCGTCTTCTCGGTTACTTTGGGTCCACTTGCTCCTGCCCTAGCCATTGCCTTCTTCCTCCGCCAAATGAGTCCCTGTACATGGTCAAGCGTGCCGGCGGGGCTTCAAGGGGCCCCAGCGCGGGACGACCTGCGGGTTGACGCACGAACGCGGCCAGTAACCCTCCTTGAGATCAATCATGGCTTCTACTGTGTGCCTGCACATGTCCTCTGGATAGCTGTCGGCGTAACCAGAGAGGTGGGGAGTGAGGATCACGTTGTCCAAGCCAAGCAATGGATTGTCCGGCTGAATCGGCTCGTGTTCAAAAACGTCCAGAGCCGCCCCAGCGATGCGCTTCTCTTTGAGTGCTTCCGCCAAGGCTGCCTCATCCACCAGAGCTCCTCGCGCGGTGTTGATCAGCACGGCGTGCGGCTGCATCATGCGCAGCGCTTGCGCATCGAGCAGGTAACGCGTATCCTCGTTCAGCGGAGCATTCACAGACACATAGTCCGACAAGCGCAGCAGTTCCTCCAGCGACACCTTCTTCACGCCCTGCGCGGCCATGCTTTCAGCAGACACGTAGGGGTCAAAGGATAGGAACTTTATCTCAAAGCCGGCCAGCTTGCTGACGATGCGCCGCGGGATGCGGCCAAAGCCGATCAGACCCAAAGTGGCGCCGCAGAAACGGCGCAGCGGTCGCACCTGAAACTGCTCCCACCGTCCAGCTCGCAGGTGACGGTCCTGGACGGCAATTTGCCTCACCAGGCTGAAGAGCAGCGAGATCGTATGGTCCACCACTGGATCGGTCACAGCATCGGGGGTGTTGGCCACCAATATGCCCAGCTCAGTGCAGGTGCGGATATCGACGTTATCCGTGCCACTGCCCGTACGCACGATCGCGCCGCAACGCTTGAGCACCTTCAGATTCTCGCCTTTGAGCAGACCATGCCGCCCGCCGTATGACCACACGATGTCCGCATCACTGGCGTTGCGGGCCAACTCGGCCACATCCCAGGAAGTGGCCACTGTCAGCTCAAGCCCAGCCTTTTCCAATTCCTGGGGGACCCAGTCCGGCATCGGGTTCCCGTCTCGAATGACCTGGATCACTTTGAAATCGCCCACCTGCATCCTCCCAGGATCGCCTAGATCATACCCACACGCAGCGGTGCAACTGTGCTTATGCAATCAGTTCCAGGAAGTGCTCAAACTCCTGGCTGGAAATCCGGGCCGTGTTTGGGTCGGATGGGTACTCGCCTTTGGCAACGGCCTCTTTGAACCGCAGCATGGCCTGCAACTGCATGCCATAGAGATCATCATACTGCTTGGATAGGCGCGGCTTGACGGGCTGAGGCAAGCTCCACACGTCCTGTGTCATCAGGCCCTGACCATCGCAGCCTGTGCCAGACCCGGTGCCCATGGTCAGCACGCGCAGGCGTTTGGTGATCACTTCTGCCACGCGCCACGGAACGCACTCGAGTTCAATCATCCACACCCCGGCATCCTGCAGCAGCATAGCGTCCTTGAAGACACGCTGCGCCTCAGCCGCCGTACGACCTATGGCGCGATACCCGCCCGTCAGATGGATCTGCTGAGGCGCCATGCCCACGTGGCCCATGCAGGGAATCCCGGCGCTGGTGATGGCATGGATGCGCTCGATCACGCGCCCGGTGCCCTCAACCTTTACACTGTCCACGCCAGCCTGCATGTACTGCACAGCCGCGCGCAGCGCTTCCTGGTTCGAGACTTGATAGGTGCCATAGGGCAAGGTAGCCGACAGTAGAGCGCGCTTCAGAGCGCAGGCAATGGGTCGCAGGTAGAGCAGAACCTGCTCAAGCGTGGCCGGGATGGGACTGGAGTGACCCTGAATGACCATGGCCGCAACCGTGGCGCCCGCTCCCGTCATATCGACGTCCGACGCATCGATGATGGCGGCCATCGAGACGTCCATCACAGAACTGTTGATGATCTTGCGCTGGCCCTTGAGGGCGAGCAGGTCGCGAACGGTGACTTTCTTGCTTTGCATGGCCTAGCCCTCGCCCATCTGTTGCAGGAAAGCTCGGAACTCCTGGGCATCGATCTCGAACGTGTGCTCCTGAGTCGGAAACTGGAGCGCCTGCACCTCAGCGCAGTGACGGTTCAGCGCAACCAGCGCGCGTTCAAAGAAGTCTGCGTATGGCTCGGAGAAAAGGGGCCGGATGTGCTGGGGCCAGCCCGTCAGGTCATGCGTCTGCACCAGGTACCCGGCGCAACCGCGCGTCCCTCCTGCGCCCATCGTAATCAAATGCGTGCGCGTTGTGACCTGATGAGCTACTGGCTCTGGAACGTTCTGCAAGACCACGCCCCAGGCACCCGCGGCCTGCAGCGCCAGCGCATCGCGGTAGAACTGGGCAGCTTCCTCTGACGTGTCGCCTACCACGCGCTCTGCACCCAGACGCTTGGCCTGTTGAGGCATGTATCCCAGATGCCCTGCAACAGGGATGCCCATCTCCGCCAGCGCTCGAATCCGTTCGATGCTTGGCCCGGCACCCTGCAGCTTGACCGAGTCCGCGCCCGCCTTGATCAACCTCGCCGCGTTTCGAATCGCGTCCTCATCTGAAACCTCATAGCTGCCAAATGGCAGCGGCGCCAAGATGAAAGCGCGTTGCACCAGGCGTCCAAGCGCCTGTACATAGAATAGCAGGTGCTCGATTGTGACCCCTTCGGCGCCAGGCTGGCCCAGTAGCGTCGTGGCCATGGCCCAGTCATCCGGGACGAGCATGTCAATGCCAGCCTCCTCGACCAAACGGATGCTGGCATAGTCATAAGCAGTGGCCGCAGCAATCGGCTGGCCAGCCGCCTTCATGCCTTTCAGATCGCGCAGGGTGGTCTTTCTTGCCAGCACCTTCTCAGACATAGCTGCCATACTTGTGTCCAGCCTCCACGAATGCGCGCAGGTTTTCAGACGGGGTGTTGACTTCCAGGTAATCACTGGTTCCCAGGATAAAGTTGCCACGCGCCTTCACCGCCGTGGCCACCTGACGCACACGCTCGGACACTTCTTGCGGCGTGGCCTTGCGCAGAAAGTCAATCTGATCCAGGTTGCCCCACAAGATCCAATGCGTGGGCACCTTGCGTAGAGCCTCCTCCAACACGGTATCTCCGTGTGGCGCCGGTGTGAGGTAGCCCCAACCCTGGTGATGCAGCATAGGATAGACGTCCAGGTGGTTTGCGGCATAACCGCACTGGTGCAGAAGGCCCACCACCCCCTGATCCTGGATGAAATCCACGAAGCGGTTCTCGTAGGGCAACATGTGCTTGACCCAGAAGGCCGGACTGACCAGCTTGGCGTTGGCCACGTTGGCTCCGATGTCGATCAGCGGCACTCCCGCGTCGATGATCTGCTGCGTGTACTTCATCACCCTGGCCATGAAATACTCGATCATGCGCTGGTAGAACTCGGGATTGACCACGATGTCCGTCAGTAGATCGTCCAGCTTGCGATAGCAGTAGACCAGAGTGTTGAAAGGCCCATGCACGGAAGGGTTCACGATCCCATCGTCAGCGATGATCTGCTTGGCCCGCTGCAAGATAGTTGTATCCAGAGGTGGCACGGGGGGCTGGTATTCGACGAAGAGCTCAAAGTCACGCTCGGTCTTGATGGGGTACTCGGTGAGCGCTGTCTCGATCTCCCACTTGCCGGTCTGGGTGGTGGAGAAGACGCGCCGAAGCTCGCCCCCCGGCGTTTTGACCGTGACGATGTCATACCTGGTGTTGCCCTTGGTTTCTTGTGCAATCACGGGCGTCCAGTTTGGACCCTCGATGTTCAGGTCCTCGTACGGCGGCGTGCAGCTCCAGTCGATGATGTCAAAGCCGAAATGCCGGCAGTACTTGGCTGTGCCCTCCACCACATCCACATCCGTACGCTGCAGGAACTCAAAGACCACGTTCTGAAAGACCCGCGGTGCCACCGGCATGCGGTCGATCGGCTGCCCCTGCAGCAGTCTGAGCACACGTTCCCTGCTGGTCAATTCGTTCACGCGTCGCCTCCTGGCGCCAACTGCACTTTGATTGCCTGGCTCTTGCGCCTGGTGATCATGTCAAAGGCCAGTTCCCATTGTTCCATCGGGAATACGTGCGTCACAAGCGGTTTGACGTCAACCAGCCCGCTGGCGATCAGATCCAGGGCCCTGACAAAGTCAGGAGTCACCCATCCGCAGATGCCGAGCAAGCGCGCCGAGCGCCGCATCAGCAGGTCGTACGGCGAGATCGGTATCGTCTCTTGTGTGTCGAACGCGCCTTCGACGGCAATGCGCCCCCTCCAACCGACGATCTCCATGGCAAGCTCAAGCGCGCTGCGCGCACCCGCGCACTCCATGACCACGTCGGCCCCTTTTCCCCCCAGAACCTGCTTCAGGCCATCTTTCGCCCCGGGCTCCAAGACGTTGATGGTATGGGTCGCACCGAAGCGCTTGCCAAATGCCAGACGTTCGTCGCGCGTCCCGGTTAACACCAGGACCGAAGGGTGCGCCAGCCGCGCTACTTGCAGAGCCAGCAGGCCAATCGGGCCAGGGCCCATCACCACCACGCGCTCGCCCAGCTTGACGTCGGCTTGTCGCACCATCGACACCGCGTTGGCCAGCGGTTCGATCATCGCTGCCTGCTCCAGCGAAACGTGGTCCGGCAGCTTGAACAGATGGCGGGCCGGGACCGTACAGTACTCCGCAAAGCCTCCATCGCGTTTTGAGCCCAGCTCGTCGTAATGCTCACACCCGGCCACATCGCCCATGCGACAGGGCAAGCATTCGCCACACGCCAGGATGGTGTGAACTGCCACGCGGTCGCCGGGATGGATGTACTTGACCTCAGAACCGCATTCCTCGACCACGCCCGAGAACTCGTGACCCGGGATCACCGGGTAGTTCACGTGGCCAGCCTTTCCGCTGGTGATGATCACGTCGGTGTGGCACAGTGCGGCGCGCCCCACTCTGACCAACGCCTCGTCTGGCTTCGGCTGCGGCTTGGGGCGTTCTACGAGGCCGAACTCACTTGGGGATGCCAGGTAGAGTGCTTTCATGTCCAGTCAGACTCCCTTGGCCCAAGCGGGCCGATATGAACGCGCCTCGTCGAACATGGCCAGGACGTTGGCGGCGGGCACGTCCTCTTGCACGATGTGCGAGTTGGCCAGAATGAAACGGCCGCCCTTGGAAAAGATGTCGATCAGCCGGCGCACCTCGCTCCGCACCCGCTCCTCAGTTCCAAACGGCAGGATACTCTGCACGTCCAGCGTTCCGTAGAAGACCAAGTGGGATCCGAACTCACGCTTCAGTACGGCTGGGTCCATGCCCTCGGCCGAGAGTTGCACGACTTCGAAGATATCCAGGCCAGCGTCGATCAGGTCGCCCAGCACGGATTGCACCGCCCCGCAACTATGCAGCAGCGCCTTCATGCCATACTGGTGGGGAATGGCAAAGAGCTTCTCCCACAAGGGCAGGAAGTACTCGCGCCATTTCCTGGGGTGCAGCAGCATGCCGCGCTGACCGGCAAAGTCGTCGCCCATGGCGATGGCGTCGATGTGGCCGCGGCCGGCCTGCGCGATGCGCCGGTAGTATTGCTCCATGTACTCGCCGATGTGCGCCACCATGGCATGAATCACGGGGGGATTGGCCGCCAAGAGGAGCAGACCCCGTTGCATGCCGCACAACTCCATGATACGACTGAAAATCGGGTCAAAGCCGCCCACGATACGCAGGTACTGCGATCTTTGCGCCGCCCATTCAGCCACGGGTGCATACTGCTCCGGGCTCTCCTCCAGCCAGCCGATGCGTCCATAGTCGAACCAGTCTGGGTTGGGCCACTTGTGCGCTTCTACATCGGCCACTGTTTCGACATCTCTGAGAGGACGAATGAGCTCGTCAGTGTAGCTGTTTGCCCCCGACCATCCGCCCCAGATGCTACGCGTGACGATCTTGTTGGGGAAGCTACTCGGCACGGAAAAGGGCGCAGGCTCCAGGGGCGGTCCGATGTATGCCGGCTTGCCCCAGCGGGTGTGTACTCCCAGCGCACTCAGCAGCCCTTCGTGATCCCCTTCCGCCAGTCCAAAATGACGGAGCAACCCTCCCTCTGGGACAGGGTGGATGAGGTTCTCCATCAGGTCAAAGGGGACCGAAACCTGCTCTTGACCGCCAATGGCTGCGAGCGCTCGATCCCGTGGCGTCATTGGACCTCCTCTGAGGCAAGCCGTCTACGAGACTATCTAGCTCTGTAGGTTGCCTCCTCGAGACAGCCTCGCGGCGCCTTGGGCCAATGGTTCAATGGAGCAATGGCCGAACCAATTCGCATGCATACTATACCACGGAAGCATTGCCCTGTCAAGCACCCGTCAGTAGCGACCGTATTCGCGACCAGCGCGCGTCAGGGTCTCCAGATTGCCTGGCGCCGCCTCAAAGACCTGGCCACAGGTGCGAAGCACGTAGCGCCCACCAGCGGCGGCGACGTTCAGGCAGCGCTGCACGTGCTCGCGGACTTGCTGCGGCGTGCCGCTGGCCAGCACACGCTCGTTGAAGCCGCCGTTCAGCGTAATCCTGCCGCCCACCCTGCGCTTGACCTCCGCGAGGTCAAAGTCGCCGCTGTTCTCCTTGGGGGTCAACGGCTCCAGGGCATTCGCGCCGGTGGAGACCATGTCCTCGAGGAAGAGCATGCCCCGGCCGCAATTGTGATAACTGACGAGAAGGCCCGCTTGAATGGCAGCCTGTACCACTCTCCGATCATACGGCAGCATGAACTCACGGTAGACTGCCGGCGAGAAACCAAGCCCCACCCAGCTCTGATCGTAAATAACCGAATGAATTCCGCTCTTGGCCAGATGTGCCACACGCCGGATCGCGCGTTCTGTCAGGAACTCGCTCAGCCTGTGCACGAACTGCGGTCGTTCATAGATGTCCATCGCAATGTTGCTGAGGCCGCGCATGTTGGCCGCTTCGCCCCACACGCCGATCAGGTTCAGCGCCACAAAGGCACGCTCGCCTGCAGTCCGCACCATCGCCACCAGGCGATCAAGATGCATGTCTTCTGGCGCAGGCATGTACTGGATGCGATCCAGGTCAGTCTCTTCTTTGAGAGGACGTTCCTTGGCGTGCACCTGGGCTGCCCGCACTTCGTAGCCCCACGTGAGTGGGCCCTGGGGGGTCTCGGCCACAAAGCGATAGTCGGCGAAGCCGTCGCCTTTGGCCAGAACCTCCTGGTGCACCCGCCACGTACGCAGTGCAGCCTCGGACCAGGAGTAGAGCAGACGCCAGTAGCGATGCATGGAGAACCAACGCTCGTCTGTGGGCAGAAGGACCGGATCCAGGCCCAGGCCTTCCTGGAGGCGAATGATCTCCAAAGGATTCGAAACCGATTCCTTGAGCAGCGCCAGTGGGCTCTTGCCGGTCATGCGCTGAAGCAGGGGGATGCCGAGCCAAACATAGATGGGCACACGGTCCAAGGTTTGGCCCAGGAACGCGGCCCGGTAGCGTTCGACGGTATTCATGCTAGCTTTCGCGCTCTCTGCCGGCCGGAAAACGCGGCCAGCGTCTAGACTTGCTGTTGTGGACGGCGCCCTGGGATGGAACGAATCAACAACTGGGTGTAGGGATGGGCAGGCTGTGTGAACACCTGCAGCGTGGGCCCGGACTCAACGATGTCACCTTTCTGCATGACATACACGCGCGAGGTCAGGTAACGAATCAGGCTCAAGTCGTGCGAGATGAAGATGATGGCCAAGCGACGCTCTTCCTGCAGATGCCGCAACAGGTTGAGCAGTTGCGCCTGGGCAGATTGGTCAATGGACGAAGTGGGCTCGTCAGCAATCAGAATCCTGGGCTTGGGCGCCAGGGCCCGCGCCACGCTCACCCGTTGCCGCTGCCCGCCCGACAGATTCTTCGGAAAGTGCTCAGCCTGATCCCCGGTGATACCTACGGTGTTCAGCAGCGCGTACGCCTCGTCCTTGGCTTGCCCTGGTGTAAGCCCGCCCCACACCTGCAGTGCCTCGGCTACCGTCTGCCAGGCCTTCAGGCGTGGATTCAAGGAGGAGTACGGGTCCTGAAAGATCATCTGCACCTTCCAACGGTCAGAGCGCGGGAAGTTGGCCTCACGGCCGGCCGCAAAGCAGCAACTGCCCTCGAACACGACCTCACCGCGCGTGGGCTTCTGCAGACCCACCAGCACGCGAGCCAATGTGGTCTTGCCGCTGCCGCTCTCTCCGACGATTCCGATCGCCTCCCCCGGCAATGTCTCGATAGTCGCGTCATGCACCGCGTCGAAGGAATGCAGCCAGTCGCCAAAGGTCACCGTGATGTTGTTCGCCGCAAGCAGAGCGTCCGTCATCGCGATTCCTCCATCTGCTCCGCGTGAATGCAGGCCGACTGCTGCTCACCCAGTGACCTCAGAGCGGGCTGCGGCCCCTCTCGGCATGCGTCATCAGCCAGAGGGCAACGCGGGGCGAAGCGACAGCCCACAGGCCAGTTGCCCACGGAGAGCGGCTCTCCCACAACGGTCTCTATGTCCTGACCAGGCGTGGCAGTGTCAATCCG
>Ga0116202_10000224_pt1 | contig 29992 bp, 27 predicted proteins | sample LakKivw325mmetaG_FD_94479 | JGI IMG/M metagenome (GOLD analysis project Ga0116202, IMG submission 94479) | Anoxic lake water microbial communities from Lake Kivu, Rwanda to study Microbial Dark Matter (Phase II) - Lake Kivu water 325m metaG | ecosystem: Environmental > Aquatic > Freshwater >... | reverse complement strand
TGCTGCGCATGCGCAGCACCTTGCCGGGCTGGATGCCACCAGGGATTTTCAGCTTGGCCGGTCCATCCACGGTAGGCACTTCCACCTCTGCCCCCAGGGCAGCCTGGGCGATATTGATGTTCAAATCCAGCAAGATATCGTTTTCGCGCCTGCGAAAATACTTGTGCGATTGCACCCGGATGATGATATACAAGTTACCATTTGGCCCGCCATTTTCCCCCGGCTGCCCCTCACCAGCCAGCCTGATCTGATTGCCGTTATCCACCCCGGCGGGGATTGCGACCACTTTTTTGCGCGTCTTGCGCACCAGGCCACGCCCGCCACAGGTATGGCATGGCGTCCCGATGGTTTCTCCTTGTCCATTGCACACCGGGCAAGTGGAAACCTGCACCATAGAGCCCAACAAGGTCTGTCTCACCTGGCGTACCTCACCGGTGCCATTGCAAGTGGAGCACCTCACCGGGTGGGTGCCGGGTTCTGCTTTGCTTCCCCCACACGTCTCACATACCTCGTCACGGGTGATTTCGATTTCTTTTTCGACCCCAAAGATTGACTCTTCGAATGTCAGGTCGACATTATACTGAAGGTCTACTCCCCTGCGTGGGACATTACGAGCTCTCCTGCTGGCACTTCTCCCAAAACCTCCAAAACTGCCGAAAATCTCCTCAAATATATCCTGGAAGTCAACCGTGAAATCAGGCGCACCCCCCATATTTTGCACGCCCGCGTGGCCAAAGCGGTCATAGGCCGCTCGCTTGTCAGTATCCGATAAAACCGCGTAGGCCTCATTGATCTCTTTAAAACGTTCTTCTGCATTAGCTTCCTGGCTCACGTCAGGATGATACTGCCGTGCTAATTTGCGAAATGCCGCTTTGATCTCATCAGTCGAGGCATTGCGCGGCACTCCCAGAACTTCATAATAATCACGTTGAGCCATATATTTCGTTCCACGTTTAAGCGTTAGAACGTTTAAACGTTATATACAATCCCCTCATCCCGAATCACATTTGGCAGGCGTTTTCGGCATTGAATAAAACCAGCGTTTTGGTGACTACATTTCAGGCATTCCTGAATTCACCATCCACCACATCACCATCATCTGGCGGCTTTTGTCCACCATCCTCAGGCGGTTGCTCACCATCCGCCGATGGGCCTGCCGCAGGGCCACTTTGCTGGTAAACCGATGCCCCAATCTGCTGGATCACCTGGAACAATTGCTCGGTGGCGCTTTTTATCTTTCCGGTATCATCACCTTCCAGGGCCTTCTTGACATTGGCAACCTCTGTATCCACTTTGCTCTTGACATCCGCAGGTACTTTATCGCCCAGGTCACGCAGGGTTTTCTCAGCCGTGTATATGGCATTATCCGCCGTATTGCGTGCCTCAATCGTCTCCTTGCGCTTCTTATCCTCATCGGCGTGGGCTTCTGCTTCGCGCCGCATGCGCTCCACTTCAGCATCGCTCAGTCCAGATGAAGCTGTGATGGTGATATGCTGGCTGCGCTGGGTGGCTTTGTCTTGGGCGGTGACGTTCAAGATGCCGTTGGCATCAATATCAAAGGTAACCTCAATTTGCGGCATTCCACGCGGCGCCGGTGGGATGCCATCCAGGATGAATTTCCCCAGGCTCTTATTGTCGACAGCCATCGGTCGCTCACCCTGCAAGACGTTAATCTCCACCTGTGGCTGTGAATCAGAGGCAGTGGAAAAGATTTGGCTCTTCTTAATCGGGATGGCGGAGTTTCGCTCAATCAAAGGCGTTGCCACCCCGCCCAATGTCTCCACCGAGAGCGTTAGGGGGGTAACATCCACCAGCACAATGCCGCCCACATCGCCGCCCAGCACACCAGCCTGGATCGCCGCACCAACTGCCACCACTTCATCGGGATTAACCCCTTTATGCGGTTCCTTATTGAACAGTTTCCGTACTGCTTCTTGCACGGCTGGCATGCGGGTCATACCGCCCACCAGAACAACTTCATTGATCTTGGTCGTATCCGCATCTGCATCCCGCAATGCGTTTCTTACCGGACCTAGCGATCGATCTATTAAATCTCCTGTCAGTTGTTCCAGTTTTGAGCGCGTTAAGTTCATCACCAGGTGCTTCGGACCCGTCGCATCTGCAGTGATGTACGGCAGATTGATTTCGGTCTGCATCATGGTGGATAACTCGATCTTAGCTTTTTCTGCAGCTTCCTTTAACCGCTGAAGAGATTGCCGGTCTTGCCGCAGGTCGATGCCATTATTTGCCTTGAACTCATCTGCCAGGTAATCGATCAGGCGCATGTCAAAATCGTCACCACCTAAGAAAGTATCTCCACTGGTTGAACGCACCTGGAACACCCCATCGCCCACGTCCAGGATAGAAATATCGAATGTACCTCCACCCAGGTCATACACCGCGATGGTTTCGTCTTTCTTTTTATCCAGGCCATAAGCCAGTGATGAGGCCGTCGGCTCATTAATAATTCGCAGCACATCCAGTCCGGCGATCTTACCGGCATCTTTGGTGGCATTTCGTTGGGCATCATTGAAGTAGGCCGGTACGGTAATCACTGCCTGGGTCACCGTTTCACCCAGGTATGCTTCAGCATCAGCCTTAAGTTTAGCCAGTATCATGGCTGAAATTTCGGGTGGTGAGTATTCGCGCCCGTCCAAGATTACCCGCACATCCCCATTTGGCGCTTTTGCCACCTTATAGGGCACGCGTTCCAGGGCTTTCTTTACTTCAGGGTCATCAAACTTGCGCCCCATAAAACGCTTAATTGAAAAGATTGTGTTTTCAGGGTTGACCACTGCCTGGTTGCGTGCCACGCGTCCCACCAATCGCTCGTGGTTCTTGTTCACCGCCACCACCGATGGCACCAATCGTTCTCCTTCCGCGCTGGATATTACGGTTGGCTCGCCACCTTCCATCACCGCCACAACCGAGTTGGTCGTACCCAGGTCAATTCCGATTATTTTTCCCATTGTGTTACTCTCCTTGTGCTTTAATGGATGTGCAATGATTCAGATTAGTGCTGATTAAATTCATCTTGCTACTCTCACTCGTGCCGGGCGGATCACCCGCTCGCCAATCATGTATCCCGGTTGTACCACATCAATGATTTGTCCACTCTCGTGATCCGGGCTATCTTCATGAGAAATGGCTTCGTGGATATTCGGGTCAAAAAACTTCCCGTCAGTTTCGATCATCTTCACCCCATCGGCTTCGAATGCAGCCAGCATTTTCCGGTGAATCAGGTCGATCCCTTCGGCCCAAACTGCCCCATTCCCCTCCCTGGGACGATTCTTGTCGTTTAAAGCGCGCCCCAGGTCATCTGCAATATCCAGGTATCTGCGGATGGCATTTCCAAGGGCATTCAAACCGCCCAGCGATTGTTCACGCTCGATGCGCTTTTTATAATTGATGAATTCCGCCCTCTCCCGCTGCCAACCAGACAGATATTCGTTCGACTTGGCCAGTGCCTGGTCCAGCTCGGAACGCAACTGCTCGATCTCTTCCTCTGGAACGATGACAGGTACTTCAACGACCTCATCAGGTTGTTCCTGCGGCGCAGCTTGCTCGAGTGGTTCTTCTGCTGATACTTTTTCCTCTTCTATATTTTTAGCTTCTTTTTTTTGTTTTCTTGGCGTCATTGTTCTGTCACTCTCCCTAGGTTTCCTCAGCCAACATGTCGATAACCAGGTCGCTTAACATGCCTGCAACAAAGCGTACCGTGGATACTGTGCGCCCATAAGCCATGCGTGTCGGCCCAAGCACTCCCAATGCCCCCGTCACCAGGCCTGGCGCTCCATAACGACCCAAAACCATGGAGCAATCACGTAAATCCTCCCAGGTTCCTTCACCACCAATCAACACCTGGACATCATCCATCCCTCCGGTCAACACCGTGCGTGAGAGCAGGTCTTCCAACAACGATCGCTCTTCGAATACCCGCAATGCTTTACGAGCTGATTCCGATTCAGCAAATTCCGGTTCTGCCAGCACATTGGTGAGGCCATCGCGGTAGACTTCGCCGGATACGAATTGTTTCATCCGCTCCAGCTCCTCCCGAATTAGCTTGATCATGTCCTGTTCCAGGGCATCGAATACGGTGCTCAATGCAGCAATTCCGTCTGCATCCAGCCCCGCGCACACCAGATTGATATGCCCGGCTGCCATGCTCAGCTGCTCTTGAGAGACGGGTTCTGCCAGGGTGAGCATTTGTTGCCGCACCTGCCCACCCGACCATACCATCACCATCAGCACCTGCCTTCCATGGGTCGAGATCAGGCTCAGGTGTTTGAACCGCGCTGATTCAGGTCTGGGTGAAGTCACCAGCGAGGCGCCTTGTGATTGGTGCGCCAACACCGAGGCTGCCAGCCGCATCCACCGGTTGACATCCCTGCCTGCCTGGTAAAACTGGTGGGTAATTGTGCGGCGTGTGTTCATCGGCAGATCTGTCTGGCCCATCAGCTGGCGAACGAAATACCGGTAACCTTCCTCGGTAGGCACCCGCCCGGCTGAGGTATACGGTTGGCGTAAATATCCTGCTTCAGTCAGCTCCACCATCTCATTACGGATCGTGGCTGAGCTGGTGTCTAATTTATAGCGCTCAATTAAGGCTTTTGATCCCACGGGCTGTGCTGTCTCCACGTAAGTATGGATGATCAGCGCCAGGATCAATCTTTGTCGTTCAGTAAGTGTGGCCATTCGATTTACCTATAATTTAGCACTCTCAATGCGAGAGTGCTAAATTTTACAGTAGTATGATACCATGACGGGTGGGCTAAGTCAAGCGGCGTAAAATGGTTCTTATAAAATTCTAACAAGCTCGGTGTTGATTTTTTACTGGTCTGTGGTTATAATCATGGAACATCGAAAGAAACCTTCGGGGCTGGGTGACAACGGTAATGCCGTTCATTCCCGACCGGTGGTAAAGCCCACGAGCCAAGTGTATTGGTATGACCCGGTGAAATTCCGGAGCCGACGGTAAAGTCCGGATGAAAGAAGGCATTCGACTATTTCAGATGTACTTGTTGTGCGCATAGCACAACGGGTTCCCTGAGAGTAACTGCAATTGCCCCGAAGCACTCTTCGGGGCAATTGTTATTAATATGATATCAAAACCCTGGCTTATTATTTTTTCACTGATAATTTTATTGCTGGTATGGCAGCTACTCGTCTGGTTCGGTGGTTTTCCGGCTTTCATCCTACCTTCTCCTTCGCAGGTGTGGTTTCGTTTCATTCAATCGGTAGAGGACGGCACATTAATCACCAATACACTGGTCACCCTGTCTGAAGTCCTGGCAGGTTTGGCTTTAGGTGTGAGTGTCGCCAGCGTACTCGGCTATCTCCTGGCCCGCTCGCTCCATCTTGAGCGCCTGCTCTCGCCATATATCGTCGCCAGCCAATCCATCCCGGTGGTTGCTATCGCCCCATTACTGGTCATCTGGTTTGGACCCGGCTTATTCTCCAAGATATTGATCTGCGCCCTGATTGTCTTTTTCCCGGTGCTGGTGAATACGGTGGTAGGTGTAAGGTCAGTCCCTGAAGACCTGCGCGATCTCATGCGCTCACTCCAGGCCACGCGCTGGCAAACCTTGAAAAACCTGGAGCTTCCAGCGGCTTTGCCTGTTTTCCTGGGGGGTCTTCGCGTAGGGGCAACCTTATCTGTCATCGGGGCAGTTGTGGGCGAGTTTGTGGGAGCCAAGAGCGGTCTCGGTTTTTTAGTCAACGTGGGACGGGGCGTCTACGATACCGCCCTGGTATTCGTGGCCGTATTTACCCTGATTGCCATGGCTCTCATCCTCTACGGCAGCGTATCATTGATCGAAAAACGCTTGCTGAGATGGCAGCAGAGGCCCGAAAATCGTATTTTGTTGAGCAATGAAATACCCCTTGAAGCGTGAAAGCTATATTATCAGAAGGCTGAGGAGAGGAAAATGAAAAGTCTGGTCTCAATCGTCCTAATTCTGGTCGTAATCATGACCGCTGCATGTGCAAGCGCCACCGTCAATCCCACTGCTGTATCGAGCCCTGTGGCAACCGCCATAGGGAGCACACAACCTCTGAAGCCAACCGGGGCGCAGGCTGGCACCTCTTCGCTCGTCCATGTTCGTCTGCCCCTGGGGTACATCCCTAATGTCCAATTTGCCCCCCTGTATGTGGCTGTCGAGAAGGGATACTTCACCCAACAGGGGATCGACATTGAATTCGATTACAGTATGGAGACCGATGCGGTCGCACTGGTGGGTGCCAATACGATACAGTTTGCGGTTGTTTCAGGAGATCAGGTTTTATTGGCCCGCGCCCAGGGTCTGCCGGCCGTGTATGTGTTGGCATGGTACCAGGATTATCCCGTATCGGTGGTATCGATGGCTGGCCAGGGCATCTTAGAACCTGCGGATCTAAAAGGTAAGAAGATAGGCTTGCCAGGTCTTTACGGTGCCAGTTATATAGGCTTGCGCGCTTTATTGAGTGTAGGAGGCTTGAAAGAGAGTGATGTGACCCTTGATTCGATTGGATATAGCCAGGTGGAAGTTCTGATTTCAAAACAAGACCAGGCCGTAGTCGTCTATACCGCCAATGAGCCAATCCAATTACGCGCCATGGGTTACCAGCTGGATGAAGTTCGCGTGAAAGATTATGTCCATCTTGTTTCCAATGGCTTGATCACCAACCAGGATACCATTGATACAAACCCCGATCTGATCCGAAAGATGGATAAAGCCATCTTGATGGGTATCTCCGACACGATCGCTAATCCTGATCAGGCCTATAATATCACCCTCAATTATGTGGAAGGGCTTGCTCAGGCAAACCAGGCAGTCCAGAAACAGGTGTTGACCACATCCATCGAATTCTGGAAAGCACCCCACCTGGGTTATTCTGACCCCACAGCCTGGCAGAATATGCAGCAGGTTCTATTAGATATCGGCTTCCTGACCCAACCTCAGGATGTTAACCAGGCATTCAGCAACAATTTTCTTCCTACGCCATGATCACCACGGAACACAGCGACCTTTCCGTCAAAAAACAAGCCAATGGTGAGCCTATTCTTCAGGTGAGGCACCTGACTACCATTTTCCCTGATGGCAGTCGCGGTTTGCATGCCCTGGAGGATATTTCATTTACAGTTTTCCCAGAGCAATTTATATGTGTATTGGGTCCTTCGGGTTCGGGTAAAACCACGCTGTTGCGGAATCTCGCCGGCCTGTTACCTCCCACACGTGGAGAAGTGTCGTTTGGTAATCCCCCATCCGCGAAAAATGGTCACCGTGTGGGAATGGTCTTTCAAAAAGCTAACCTAATGCCCTGGCGCACGGTTTTGGAAAATATCCTGCTGCCATTGGAAATCCAGCATGTCCCTCACGCCATTGCCATGCAGCAGGCACAGAGCCTGATAGAGCTGGTGGGATTAGAAGGATTCGAACACTCGTTCCCTCGTGATTTATCAGGTGGCATGGCACAGCGTGTCGCCATTGCCCGTGCCTTGATCCATGAACCTGACCTGTTATTGCTGGACGAGCCTTTTGGCTCCTTGGATGCCCTCACTCGTGAGCGCATGGGTACCGAACTGACACGCATCTGGCAGGCCAGGCGTAAAACGGTCATAATGGTGACCCACTCGATCAGTGAATCGCTTTTCCTGGCAGACCGTGTGCTGGTGCTCAGCCAGCGGCCAGGCCGGTTGCGCTTGGACCTGCGTGTTGATTTGCCCCGCCCCAGGGAGGAAGATATCCACTATTCCGAGGAATTTTCAAAGCTGGAGCGCCAGGTGCGTGCCGCCATCGAATGAGGATACTTCCGAGGTCACTTTTCGATATCATTTACTCCCTACTAGGTAAGAAAATCATCCATTGCCTCTCGCAACAGGTCGGCTTCATTTACACTGCGTTCCTCAGCCAGTTTTGATAGCCGCTCAAGCTGGGTGATTGTATAATGCGTGGTTTTGGGGATCATGCGCTCTTCATATGCCAGCTTAATCTGCCTCCGGCTGTTGGTCTTTGCCCTGTAAAGAGCCTGGTCAGCTTTTTTGAAAAGCTCATTTTCCGTCCTGCCATCCATGGGGTAGAAGGCTACCCCATCACTGATGAATCCCCCTCGTATTGCGTCCCCATTGTCTGCGTTCAGCCCAATTTGGCTGAGCGCCTGGCGTATTTGCTCCACTTTAAGAAATGCCTGCTCACGCTCATCACCTGATGAAACAATGGCAAATTCATCCCCACCGTAACGACCTGCCACCATTTTATCCCTGCCATATTCTTGTAACATGTTGGCCACTTCTACCAGCAGCTCATCACCAATGGCGTGCCCCTATTCATCATTGACCTGGATGAATTCATCCACATCCAGCAACACCAATGAAAACGGCGTTTCTCGTGAGCCCATCTTCACCCATTCCAGAATTTTCTGGAAGCCTTCCTTGAATGCCTGGCAATAGTCCTGAAAACAGCCAGTCTATTCCCCCAATCAGCCGGGCATGGTAAGATATGCTTGTTTATGAAGAAATTCTCTATACAAAAATGGGCTATTGCTCTTCTATTGATTTTTTCCATGCTGCTGGCATTCCAGGCGCACGCGCAGGATGCATTATCCTTGAGCTCGATGCTGATACAAATCTGGCCTGAATATGACAAACCCGGCGTGCTGGTCATTTATCGCATGACCTTATCTTCATCCACGACATTTCCTGCCAGCTTATCCATTCGCATACCCACGACGGCAGGGGAGCCAAATGCTGTTGCCGAGCGCCAGGTGAATGGCTCACTTTTTTCAATCAACTATAGCCGCCAGGTAATTGGAAATTGGGCCATCATCCGCTTCACCAGCACTGAATCTGAGGTTCAGCTCGAGTATTATGATCCCGGTCTGGTAAAAAATGGCGCTCATCGCCATTTCCAATACACCTGGCCGGGAGATTATGTGATAGCCCAGCTAACCATCCAGGTGCAGCAACCTTTGGGCGCCAATGACATGCGCATATCGCCCAGCCTGGGGCCTGGCGAGCTGGGTAGCGATGGCATGTTCTACTACACGCAGGATCTTGGGGCGGTGCCTGCTGATCAAAGCCTGCAAATTATCATCGATTATGCAAAATCCACCAATGCACTCAGTATAGAAAGCCTGCCAGTCGAGCCCAGCTCACCCATTCCGCAGAACGATGAATTCCATCTTAATTTTTCCACTGCATTACCCTGGATCCTGGGAGTTGTAGGCGCGGGATTAATCATCGGTGGCATCATTTGGTTCTGGCAATCTGGTCGGCAACGGCCTGGCTCTTTCACACATCGCCAGCGCACCAAGTCTGAAAGCTATCAGTCAGAAACCATAGAGCAAGCCGAAGAAGAGGTTGTTTATTGTTCGCAATGTGGTAAACGGGCCCTTCCGGGCGATCAATTTTGCCGTTATTGCGGGTCTGCCCTTCGCAACCATTGATGATTATTGATAATTCACCATGCCCCATGTACATGCCCACTGAGTGTTCATTCTCACCCTATTATTGGCGTTATCTCACCTTGTATTAATCTAATCATGTAAAAATTTATAAGCTTCTATTTGCAAGGCCTCTTTTTCAAAGGAGAAGATTCAATGCAATACGCTTCACGAGCGTTCCCGTGGTTTAGGGGGCGGGTGAAATTTATAATAGGTGGGTTATTGATACTGGCTGCAATTATCTTCTTGATCATCTCCTCCACCAAAGCCAATGCACTGTATTACTACACGATTGATGAGCTGCTTTCTCGTGGGCCAGATATGGTTGAACAACCCGTTCGCATTTTAGGTGCAGTGATTGGCGATTCGATCCAATATGATCCCCAAGCGCTTTCCTTGCATTTCACGATCGCCAATATCCCCGCCGATAACCAGGAAATCGAAGCCCAAGGTGGCCTATCCGCGGTTCTCCATACTGCTGTCACCGATACTTCGCACACCCGTTTGCAAGTTAAATACCAGGGTCCCAAGCCCGATTTGCTTCGTGATGAAGCCCAGGCTGTGATGACCGGCTATATTGATGGCAATGGGGTGTTCCAGGCCAGCGAGCTGTTGTTAAAATGCCCCACAAAGTACGAAGCAGCTGCACCTAGCCAGGCGGCACCCTGAGCTTAGGAGCAGAATATGCTGGCTGACCTTGGATACGGCTCTCTCATAATCACCCTTTTCATTTCAATCTATGGGGCTTCGGCTGCCTATTTCGGCTCACGCAGGGGTAAACCTGCCTGGGTGGATAGTGCGCGTAATGCCATGCTGCTCACTTTCCCACTGCTCACCATCACTACCTTAAGCCTGCTCTATCTTCTGGTGAATGCCCACTATGAATTCCCTTTTGTCAGCCAGGTCATCAGCAACACTATGCCCGCCACCCTGCGCATTACGGCGCTCTGGGCAGGGCAAGCTGGCTCGCTCATCCTATGGTCATGGCTTATGTCGGCATTTGCCTGCGCAGTGATGCTGAGAAAATGGGATCGCGATCGGGAATTCCTCCCCTGGGTGATCGTGGTCACCCTGGTCACCCTGGCTTTCTTCCTGATTATCAGCATCTTCGTTGAGAATCCCTTCCTCCGCTATTGGCAATCACCTGCCGGCAGCGTCGTCACCGCCATGTTCCAACCTGGCGGTATGCAATTGTTTGCCCCTTTGAATGGCAATGGGATGGATCCATTGCTGCGCCACCCAGGTATGATCCTGCACCCCCCAATGTTATACCTGGGCTACGTTTCCTTTGTGATCCCTTATGCCTTCGCCATCGCCTCATTGGTCACCGGGCGCTCCGATGACCGGTGGATCCGCATTACCCGCCGCTGGGCGCTGGTGGCATGGCTTTTTCTCTCCTTGGGCCTGGTGCTTGGGATGTGGTGGTCGTATGGCGTCTTGGGATGGGGCGGCTATTGGAATTGGGATCCCGTCGAGACCGCTTCCTTCATGCCCTGGCTCACTGGAACGGCTTTCCTGCATTCGGTGATGATCCAGGAGAAGCGCGGTATTCTTAAGCAATGGAACATGTTGCTCATCATTCTCACCTACTGCGCAGTTATCCTGGGCACCTTCCTCACGCGCTCCGGGATCGCCAGCTCGGTTCACGCATTTCTACAAAGCGCCCTGGGGCCCTTATTCTTCATTTTTATTGGCCTGACCTTCATCTTCTCTTTATGGCTGCTCATCAAACGCTGGAATGACCTGAAATCAACCACCGAGATGACCTCGTTATTCTCACGCGAGGCCCTGTTCCTGCTTAATAACTTGCTTTTTGTCGGCTTTTTTGTGGTTTGTTTCTGGGGCGTGATGTTTCCCATCATCACCGATGCTGTGGGATCCATCTGGCAGAAGCTCCCTGCCCTTTCGAACCTTTTTACCATCCAAAAGATTGATATTCGCTCAGACTATTACACTCTGCCGGCAGCGTTATTATCGGCTGGGTTAATCCTTTTAATGGGCCTGGCTCCCCTATCCGCATGGAAATCTTCCACTTTCAAGACGTTGGCACGTGCCGCCATAAAGCCATTTGCGGCCTCCTTGCTGTTGGTGCCCATCTTGCTCTTGGGTGGAATGCGCTCCTGGGTGGCGATTCTTGGCTTCTGGATCTGTGGCTTTGCTACGCTGGTAACCTTGAATGAATTCTGGAGGGCAGCGCGGGCACGCCATAGAGCTCAGGGCGAATCACTTCCTGTAGCATTATGGCGCTTGGCAGGTAAGAACCGCCGGCGCTATGGCGGATACATCGTACATATAGGCGTGGTATTGATGGCCATCGGCATCATTGGCACAAAAGTATACACCACCGAGACCCAACAGACTATTTCTCAGGGCGGTGAGATCACACTTGGCCAATATACCGTCCAATTTGAATCGTTATCCGCATTCAACACTTCCGATGGTCGTAACATCGCCCGGGCAGTGATCAGGGTGTCGAAAAATGGCGCCTATGTTGGTGAGCTTTACCCACGCCGCGATTATTATTACGAATCACAGCAGGCTGTAACCATTCCTGGAGTGCGCAGCACTCTGGCTGATGACCTGTACATCGTCCTGGCAGACTGGCAGCCTTTATCCACCACTTCGGCTACATTCAAGGTTTACCACAACCCATTGGTCAACTGGCTTTGGATCGGCGGTTTCTTCGTATTCACCTTGGGCATGTTATGGGCAGCCTGGCCTGAAAGAGAATCGCAAGCCATCCCTTTCCGTAAGCCTGTGCAGCTCACCAGGGAGATGAATGGACCATGAAAGCTAAGAATTTCCTGGTTGAAGCCGGGTTGGCCCTCATAGCCAGCTTATTATTTGCTGGCCTGGTCAGTGCTCAACAACCTCAGCCCACTCCCTCTGATGACCAGGTAAATGCCATTGCCAGGCAGCTCTATTGCCCGGTTTGTGAGAATACTCCTCTGGATGTGTGCCCGACTACGGCATGTGCCCAATGGCGAGACTTGATCCGCCAAAAGTTGATGGAAGGCATGACCAACCAGGAGATCAAAGATTATTTTGTCGAATATTATGGCGCCCGTGTGCTTGGAGCCCCTCCCGCGGCAGGATTTTACTGGCTGGCATATGTGGTGCCACCCATTATCATACTGGCAGGAGCGTATGTGCTGCTGCGTGCTTTGCGCTCCTGGAAAAAAACCACCTCGCCTCCAGAAAATCCACCCCCACAAACCTTATCGCCTCCACCCCAAGAGACTGGAAAAAATGAATACATCCAGCGACTGGAGGATGAGGTTCGCAGAGGGTAAAGGTTGCGCATCCTTATGAACCAGACCACGCTGCCTTCTCTTGACTATCCAGCAAATTTGTGGAAATGCCCGAACTGTGGTCACGAGAATCAAACCACTGATCCAGCCTGCAAAAATTGTGGCGCGGCAATGGACTATCAGCCAACATGGATTGAGTCGACCCAAGCAGCTCCACCAGCCGCGCCTGAGGAACAGGAGGCTGTTAGGGTAAAACTCCACCTTGGACGGATCCTGGCTTGGGTCCTGTTATTCTTTTTGCTGGGATTCATCGCCGCGGTGTTGCTGTTGAAACAGCAAGGCCCAATCTCCATCGGCCATAAACCACCATCGTTCGATATCACCACTTTCGACGGGCAGCAGATCAGCTCTGCCAATCTAACAGGAAAAGTGGTGCTGGTGAATTTTTGGGCTTCCTGGTGCGTCACCTGCGAGCAGGAAGCCGTGGACCTGGAATCAGCATGGCAGTATTACCAGCCGCGTGGGGATGTTGTGTTCTTGGGAATTGCCTGGACAGATACTGAAAATAAATCCCTGGCATATATTCAGCAACATGGTATTACATATCCTAATGGACCTGACCTGGGCACAAGGATATCCCAGGCTTACCGCATCACCGGTGTACCTGAAACCTATATCATTGATAAGCAAGGTAAATTGGCATCGCTTAAGCTCAGCCCTTATGATTCACTAGATGAAATTAAGTCTGCCATTGAACCGTTATTAAGACCATAATCCCGTGAATTGATCAGCCTGCCTATGGAAATTGGTTCAATCTTTCTCATCCTCGCTTTGTTGGTACCCGTGGTGATTTTTATCAGCCAGCCGTTGATGGAGCGCGGTACGGTACTCATCACCCACGCCGAAAGTGGCCTATCATCATTGCTGGCAAAACGTGACCAGGTGATCTCCTCCATCCAGGATCTCGACGAGGATTATCGTCTGGGTAAAATCCCTGAAGAGGATTATCATGACCAGCGTACCTCGCTGGTAGAGGAAGGAGTTGTCATTCTGCAACAAATTGATGGCTACCACGCCTCAATCGCAGGCATTCCCGCGGCTGAGCCATTGCCGGCGGCAGCCCATCCCAGCAATTTGCCCAATGAAGCCACCCCACAGGCGAATAAAAACGCCTGCGCTGTCCCGCCTGTGCCTGATGATGAGCTCGAGCAGCGTATTGCTGCTCGGCGCCGCAGCATGCATGAGAAAGCAGGTGGTTTTTGCCCCAAATGCGGGAAACCTGTGCAGCTCACCGACCGTTTTTGCCCTAAGTGTGGCGCTCCACTAGAATAATCCTGTTTATTCAATGTTTATGTCTAAGACGGTTGGAATAATTCTCCTGGTCACCACTTCACTTGCCTTGTCTGCTTGTAGCTTTTCGCTGGCAGGTGATGTCCCCCCTCCTCCTGGGTCCGAGCTGCCTTACGTACAAGAAACTTCCCAGAGTATTCCTTTCAACGTTTTATATCCCATCCTGCCCCCCGATTTGGTGAATGGAGCCCAAATCTACAACCAGGAATGTACCCAATGCCATGGTCCCCGGGGGCTGGGAGACGGTCCGCAAGCCGCGGATTTACCCGTGCCTGTCGCAGCTTTGGGATTGACTGATTCAGCCGCACAATCCACCCCGGCCGAATGGTTTACCATCGTCACCCAGGGAAACATGGAAAAGTACATGCCCGATTTTTCCAACCTGACCGATCGCCAGAGATGGGATGTAGTATCTTATGCCATGAACCTGAGCATCCCACAATCTGTGGTTCACCAGGGGCAGATTCTCTACCAGCAAAACTGTGCCGCCTGCCACGGGCAAAACGGGAAAGGGAATGGACCTGAAGCCGGTGGCTTATCTGCTAAACCTGCCGACCTTACCAACCAGTCGTTTATGGCACAAATCTCCTCTGCCACTCTATACCAGCTGATTACCTCGGGGATCGAACCAGATATGCCTGCATATGGGGTTACTCTGGATGATAATTCGCGCCAGGCTATCGTGGCTTATCTTCGCTCCCTCACTTACGCCAACCCCCCACCCTCCACGAATGCATATCCTGCTCCTTCGGGGAAGCCCAGCGGTAGCGTATCTGCTACAACATATCCCGAGCCTCAATCCCATCCAAATCCTACACCCACTACCGCAGCTATGGCTGCCAGCAACGCACCCTCTGCTGGCGCGGTCACCATCCAGCTGGTCAATGGCTCGGGTAGTGCCGCACCTTCCGATGCAACCGTCACCCTTTATGGATTCGACAACTTGCAAAATACCTACTCTGATACCCTAACCTCTGGCACGGGCGGGGTATATACCTTCACCAATGTCATCATGCCCGAAGGCAGAACTTTCCTTGCCCTGGCAGAATATGCAGGCGGTACGTATAGCTCGGACGAGGCGGTTGTCGATACAGACAACCCCAATCTCAGCTTGCAAACCACCGTTTATGACCCCACGACGGATGTTTCGGTGTTAACCACCGACCGCGTCCATATCCTGCTGGACTTTTCTGACCCTCAAAACATGTACGTGGTGGAAGTCTTTATCATCACCAATCCATCGAACCAGGCTGTCGTCCCGCTCAGGAAATACGGCCCGGTGGTTACTTTTCCCTTACCCCCAGGATATAGTAATCTACAATTCGAGCAAGGTGAGCTCGGCGGCAGATATGTTGCGGTTTCCCAGGGCTTCGCCGATACCATGACGGTTAATCCCGGGGTACGCGAGTACCAGGTTATTTTCGCTTTCCAGATGCCTTACAACCAGAAACTCAAATTTTCGCAGCCCATGTTCCTGCCAACCAGTGCAGCAATCGTATTGGTGCCCGATAACGGCGTAAAGGTGACCAGCGACATGCTCCAGGAGGGCGAAACACGGAATTATCAGGATACCACCTACCGGGTATTTAACGGCAGCAGCCTGATCGCGGGAAGCTCTCTGGAGTTTACCCTTTCCGGGGCACCCCGTAAAACTTCCAGCTCGCTCCTCTCCCTTGGAAACACGCAAAACCTTGAGATTGGCCTCGGGTTGTTTGGCATTGCCCTCGCTTTTGGAGGGCTGTGGTTTTACCGTAAAAACCAGCAGAAAGGTATACTATCGGCAGCACCTTACTCCAGTGATATCGCCTCACCAGCAACCGAGCTGGAACCCTCACAGGAAAGTGAGAACACCCTGATGGATGCCATCATCGCTCTGGATGACCAGTTCCATGCCGGAAACCTGCCAAAAGAGGCATACCTCAAGCGCAGGGCCAACCTGAAGGAGAAACTGGGCAGGATGAACCAGGGTCGGGGTTAGAAGCTAATCGATCATGTTGCATTGTCATAATCTATGATCCAGGTCCACAAACTCGTTAAACGCTTCGGGCTAAAGACCATCTTGCGCGGGATTGACTTCTCGGTGGCAGCGGGGGAATTCGTTGCCCTCATTGGCCCGAACGGCGCCGGCAAGACCACTTTCCTGCGTATCCTGGCGTCGCTATCACGTCCAACGCTGGGCAGTGTGCAGATCGCCGGGTACCGGCTGCCAGCCCAGGCGGCCTCCGTGCGCAGCCGGTTGGGGGTCGTCTCTCACCTACCCTTGCTGTATGCCGACCTGACCGCCGAGGAAAACCTGCGTTTTTACGCACAGATGTACGGGCTTTCACAGGCCGGAAGGCGCATCACAGAGGTGCTGGAACTGGTAGGGCTGGCTGCACGGCGGGGTGACCTGGTGCGGACCTATTCGCGCGGCCTCACGCAGCGCCTGGCCATCGCTCGCGCTGTGCTGCATGACCCTGAGGTGATGCTATTCGACGAGCCGCACACCGGGCTTGACCAGGATGCTTGCCAGATGCTCGACACGGTGCTGCGCCAGGTGGCGGCGCGCGGCCGCACAGTGGTGATGACCTCGCACGACCTGGGGCGCATTACCGGCCTGGCCTCCCGTATCGACGTGCTTTCGCGCGGCACGATTGTGGCTTCCGTCCAATGCTCGCAAGTGGAACCGGATAGCCTGCCAGCGTTCTACCGGCAGGCATTAGCCGAGGCTTAGCATGCACACAGTTCCCCAAACCGAGAAACCGCTCGTCACCCAGAAGGATGCTTCGTCGGCCGCCAGGTTCACCCACAGCGTGTGGGCCATTGTATGGAAAGACTTGGCCGCCGAGCTTCGTAGCCGCGAGCTGCTTTCCTCTATGCTGGTGTTCGCCCTGCTGGTCATCCTGGTCTTCAACTTCGCTCTCGAGCTGGATGCCCAGGCACGAGCCACTATAACCGGGGGGGTGCTGTGGGTCACCTTCGCCTTTGCCGGCACGCTGGGCCTCAACCGCTCGATGGCCGTAGAGAAAGACCGTGGTTGCTTGGATGGATTACTACTCGCCCCGGTGGACCGCAGCGCTATCTATTTCGGCAAAGCCGCCGGCAACCTGATTTTTATGCTTATCGTTGAAGCGATTGTATTGCCGGTATATAGCGTGTTATACAACGTGAACCTGTTCATCCCTGGCTTGCTGGCGGTGATCCTTCTGGGCTCGGTGGGTTATGTGGCGGTTGGCACCCTGCTTTCCAGCATGGCGGTGCAAACCCGCACCCGCGATGTGTTGCTGCCCATCCTGCTCTTCCCGCTGGTCATCCCGGTGCTCATTGCGGCGGTGAAAGCCAGCACCGGCTACCTGCAAGGGATGCTGTACGCAGATATCCAGCCATGGATCAACCTGCTGATTGTTTATGATGTGATCTTCATCGCCGTGGCATTCATGGTATTCGACTACATTGTTGAGGAGTGACACATGGAATCCAGGCCTCGAGCTCTAACCATTCTGGATATTGCCACCATCCTGCTGTTCATCATCGCCGTTGGCCTGGTCTTCTTCTATGCGCCCATGGAAGCGGTGATGGGTCAGGTGCAGCGCGTGTTTTACTTTCACGTGGCCAACGCCTGGGTGGGCATGCTGGGCTTCCTGGTAGCAGCAATCGCAGGGGTGGCTTTCCTGCGCACGAGCAACCGCAAATGGGATATCGTCGGGCTGGCCGCCATTGAGATCAGCTTCGTCTTTTTCTTTATCGCCATCGCCTCCGGGTCGATATGGGCTCGCGGCTCGTGGGGCACCTGGTGGACATGGGATCCGCGCCTCACCACTTCTGCTATCGTCGAGCTGGTGTACGCGGCCTACTTCATGCTGCGCCAGGGCATTGAAGACCCCGACCGCCGGGCGCGCTTCGGGGCCGTGTACGCTGTGCTGAGCTTCATCAGCGTGCCCATCACCTTCATCTCGATCCGGATTTTCCGCACCATTCACCCGGTGATCCTTGGCATCGGGTCTGCCGGGGCGGAAGGCAGCTTCGACATGACCCCGAAAATGCTGCTCACCTTCATGTTCAGCCTGCTCACCTTCTCATTTGTCTTCGCCGATTTGTTGTGGCACCGCATTCGCCTGGGCAGCCTGGCAGACCAGGCTGAAAACCTGAAGATGAAAGTGCTTGAATAGGAATTCCGCATATGTTGATCGCCATCTTGCAAGAAGCGCCTGCTGAAACCACCGGCTACATGATCGCCGGGTATGGCGTGATCTTTTCCATCATGCTGATCTACATTGCCAGCATCTTCATCCGCAGGCGCAATCTCAAGCGCCGCATGGCAATGCTGGAGGAAATGCAAGGGAAGCAGGAGTAAAGCGACGCCAGCCACCCGGCGTTTGCTCATGGGGGCTTCGCCGAAGCAGGGGGATGGCTGGTTTATAGAGGCTTCAGAATCAAGCTATAAAATTTTACTCAAGAAAGCCTGGGTGCGCTCTTCGCGCGGGTTGTTGAAAAATGAATCAGGGGAGCCCTCTTCAATCATCCTGCCTTGATCCATGAACAAGATACGGTCGGCTGCGGCACGCACGAAGCCCATCTCGTGCGACACCACCACCATGGTCATGCCACCTTTGGCCAGCTCCACCATCACATCCAGCACTTCTTTGATCATCTCGGGGTCGAGAGCCGAGGTAGGCTCATCGAACAGCATGATCCGCGGGTTCATGGCCAGCGACCGGGCGATGGCCACCCGCTGCTGCTGCCCACCGGATAGCTGGGCGGGGAAGGCGTCCGCTTTTTCGGGGATGCCCACGTACTTCAATTGCTGGAGAGCCACCTGTTTGGCCTCTTCCGGTTTGCGCTTGCGCACGATGCGCTGGGCCAGCATGATATTCTCGAGCACCGATAGGTGCGGAAACAGGTTGAATTGCTGGAACACGATGCCCACCTCTGCCCGCACCTGGTTGATGTTGGTATCTTTGTGCATCACCGAAAGCCCATCCACCACGATGTTTCCGCTGTCGGGATGCTCCAGCATGTTGATACAGCGCAGCAGGGTTGATTTTCCCGAGCCGCTGGGGCCGATGATCACCAGCACTTCACCCCGCGTGACGGTGGTGCTGACGCCCTGCAAAGCTTTGATCTTGCCAAAGTTCTTGAATACGTTGTCGATCTGGATGATGGGGTCAGGACTGGTGCTCACGGCTCATTCTCCTCTCAATGAACTTGACCAGCATTGATAAGGATAGCGTCATGCTCAGGTATAAAAACGCCATGGTGTTGTAGGCTTCGAAAGAGCGGAATGAGCGGGCACGGTACAGCTTGCCCAGCTGGGTGATATCACGCACCGCCAAAACCGAGATCAGCGATGAGTCTTTCAGCATGGCGATCAGGTCATTGCCCAGGGGCGGCAGCACCCGGCGCAGAGCCTGCGGGAGGATCACGTGTTGCATGGCCTGGAAATAGGTCATCCCCAGCGAGCGGGCGGCTTCCATCTGGCCTTTCTCAATGGATTGGATGCCGGCTCGAAACACTTCGGCTTCGAAGGCCGCGTAGCCCATGGCCAGGCCCGCCGTGGCGCGGGAAGCCATGTCCACCTGCTGGATGTTGAAGCTTTGAAGAGCATTGCCGAAGCCGGCGAGCGGTGCGAACCCGGCCAGCCATGCCCCCAACCCGTTGAGCAGGTCGAGCGATAGCGGCACCACCACGAAAGCGCCGTACAAGATGATCACCAGCATGGGAATGCCGCGCACCACTTCCACGTACAGCGTAGACAGGTTGTAGTAGACGACGTTCTTGGATACCCGGCCCAATCCTAAGATCAACCCGCCCACCATGGATAGGCCGTAGGCGATGATGGTGACCCGGATGGTGGTGAGGACGCCCTCCTTGATGAAATTAAAGGCATCCTGGTAAAAAGGCGAGGTGATGATGGCAAAAATGATCAGCACTGCTGCCAGGGCGATGGCCAGTATCCACCAGGGCCATTTTTCCAGCTTGCTGGTTGCTGATAGTAACCGGCTTTCACCAATTTTTTGGGGGATGGCGGTCAAAGTCTACCTCCGGGGTAAGGCAAGGGCTTGCCAGCAGATTTCACAATCCGGCAAGCCCCATGTTCAATTAGCGGATAGGGTTATATTCCAACTTATTCGCCCGGCCACCACTTGGCATACAGGCTGTCCAGGGTGCCATCAGATTTCATGGCTGCCAGGGCTGCATTTACCGGGGCAACCAGGTCGCTGCCCTGAGGGAAGACGAAACCCAGCTCGTCGCCCTGCAATTTTTCAGATAATGTTTTCATCTTGCCTTCATTGGCCGCCATGAAGCCCTTGGCAGGTTCCTCGTCCAGCACCACTGCATCAGCATCACCGCTGAGCAAGGCCAGCACGGCGCCATCGAAGGTATCGAATTCATGCACGCGGGTTTCGCCCACAATCTCCTTGGCCTTGATTGCATTGGTGGTGCCCAGCTGGGTGGCAACGACCAGGCTGGTATCTGCTGCCAGAGATGCAGAATCGGTGAAGCGGTTTTCATCAACGCGTACCAGCAGAACCTGGATAATGCTCATGTATGGGTCAGAGAAGGCCACGGTCTTCTTGCGCTCGTCGGTGATGGTGACCCCATCGGCTACCACGTCATACTGTCCAGCGGCGGTAGCCTCGAAGATGCCCTCCCAGGCAGCCTCGGTGAAGACGGGCGTGCAATTCAAGCGTTTGCAAATTTCGGTTAATGCATCATAGTCCCACCCGATGCCGTTGCCACTTTCGTCAACCGAGTTAAAGGGTGGGTAGGCGTTTTCAACTGCCACGATGACTTCCTTACCGCCCAGGTCTGGCAGCGTGCCGCCGGCACCCGGGCCGGTTGCTCCGGAAGGTTGGGTTGCAGCCGGTGCACAGGCTACAGCCAGGAAAGCAAATATCAATACACAAGCGAACAATCGATAGGCTTTCATCTTATTCTCCTTTGTAGATTTTCATGAATTTTGGCGAGTTGTTAGCCTGATTATACATTAAATTTATATAAATTCGCAGGCCCAGGCAAATCCGTGAGATTAATATCTTAACGCCAGGTATCCCTTTCTAATTGATGACTGGGTGGCCTTATTCCTTCGTGCATGTTATGATTCCCGAGTGCGTGATCCTCACAACACTGAAAGGGGCGCTCATCATGCTCATTCGCCGGCTGACTCAAATCATCCTCGCCATCTATGCCTTGCTCATCGTCTATACCCTGCTGAGCCTGGTATTCGGGGTGGCATTCAACCCGGTCTTCACGCCCATGCTCACCCTGCTGGCTTTTCTCTTTGCCGTGCTGCATGGCTGGCAATACCTGGGCTGGAAGCACACCCTGCTGCTGCTCGTGCTCACCTTCACCGTCAGCCTGCTGTTTGAAAGCGTGGGGGTGGCCACGGGAGCCATCTATGGCCCCTACCACTACACCGACGAGCTGGGCCCCAAGTTCCTGGGGCTGGTTCCCTGGCTGATCCCGGTGGCGTGGTTCATGATGACCTACCCCTCTTACGTGATTGCCCGGCGCATCACCCCGGCTATCGAACATGCCTGGGCCTGGCGCCTGCTGGTGGCAGCGCTGGGCGGGGTTATCATGACCGCCTGGGACCTGGCGATGGACCCCATGATGGTGGCAGGAGGCCACTGGGTGTGGGAGCAGCAGGGGGCGTATTTCGGCATCCCGCTTCAGAATTTCTGGGGCTGGTGGCTGACCATTTTCGTCACCTTCTGGCTATTCATGACCCTGGCGGGCATCAGGCCCTCAGCGCAGGCCTCCACGGGCGCTTATTCCCGCCTGGCAGCCTGGAGCTATTCTCTCACCGGGGTGAGCAGCCTGCTCACCGATTTTATCTTCGGCTTAGACGGCCCAGCGCTGGTTGGCATCTTCGCCATGCTGCCTTGGGTGGTGATGGGAGGGATGGCGACAGATAAAGATCGGTGAGTAACGGTAGGAGCCCTTCATTGTGTGCTCTGTAGCCGGGACCGGTGATATTGGATACCTAGGGGCGTGAATGATTCCGGTGGGATCGCGCATGGTATCTGCGCCAGGAAAATAGAGGGGAATTGAATCGCGCAAGCTGCTCATTAAATTAATTCGGAGATTGCTTCATAGAAAAGCTCTTTTAAATTCAATTACATTCAATTAATCTTCCATTCATCTTTTCCGAGATGGATATTTTTAATACAGGAGATGGGCAGGGTGAGAGCATGGTAGAAGGAAGGATGTATAGATCAGAGATGAGGTGCTGATTTAAGGATCATTCTATGATAGATGAGGTAGTTTGAACCGCAGATAGCACTGATGAACAGATTTCGCTGATTAGAGAATGGTCATTGCGAAGCGGGCGTTGACGATTTCAAGGTAAATTTTATTAGTTATGAAGCCCGCTGAAGCAATCCTTTCTTTTTTATCATATTCCATGCACCCACCAGAGGTTGAGGACAATTACTCTTTATCGGTGTAAACCAAGCGGCTCGATGTAAAACAATCGATCTGGAAGACCACCCATATACGGATGCGTTCATCATAATCTTTATTGAAGGGCGTCTCATGTAATTACTCACCATGTTGCATTACTTGCTAAATCCTTGCTATCAAAATTGGGTATTACGGCATTGATGTTATTGCGAGAAGCGAAGCGACCCAGCCCCAGCTCTTTTGGGGGAAGCAATCTGATCTCAAGTCTGGATTCATGGAGATAAAAAGCAGATTGCTTCGGCAAAAACCGCCTCGCAATGACAACGCGGGGCTTGTGGTGAGTATTTACTATCTAATGTAATTACTCACACCCCCACCCCTTATCAATGAAATATCATGAAGAAGATGAGTCATTTGGTAGCCGTGAGTAATTACTATCTAATTATAGCACAAATGTGCTAATCTACAAGGGGTTTAACTGACCTTCGGACGAAAGTTCGGACAAAGGTCCAGAAAATGCAATAGAGACCTCAGCTTGAGTAAGCAAGCCGACACAAGCAACTCAAGAGGAGGTCTCCGTGAACAAGTTTATCAACATTTCAGGATTATGTAGATACTTATTTGATGATGAGAAGCTTGAGAAACAAGCAGCGAAGATCATCCGAGCCATACTTGAAGCGCAATCGCCGCGCTTGAGCAATATTGTTGAAAAGATGCCCGGAAATAGTAGCAGCAATTACAAAACAATCCAACGTTTTCTAACACGGATCGACTTAAAACAAGTCCTACTCCGTTTTTACCAAGAAGATGCCAAATTCGTGATCGGTGATCCGACCGAAATGGAGCGTTTTCGAGCCCCGAAAACATCCTATGTGGGCACCTTGAGTGATGGAAAGACAGCTGGATACTGGTTATTAATGCTCTCGATGCCATATCGAGGCAGATCGATACCCTTTTCCTTTGTGGTTTATTCATCTCGAACGATCGGAGAACAGATCTCATCCCGGAATCTAGAACATTATCGTTGTTTTGAAGAAGTCAAACATTTACTCGGCAACCGGCCATTGGTGCTGGATCGAGAATTTAGTTATTGTGATCTGATGGAGATCTTGACTCTGGAGCACATTAATTTTGTGATCCGTCTCAATGCAAGTACGGGGGTACGTATCCTGGATGCTTGCGGAAAGCCAATCGATTTATCCATCCAGCCGGGGCAAAAAATCATCCGCACCAACGTTAATTATCTGGGCAAAATAAAAGTCAACCTGATTGGCTTTATGAAGAAGGGTTTATCCAAACCTTTGTGGGTGATCACCACCATGCCACCTGAAAAAGGACTAAAAATCTATCAACAACGCATGAAGATTGAACAGACGTTTCGCAATTGTAAAGATTTGCTCCATTTACCTAAGCTCATGAATAAACTTCAGAAGCACTTGGAGCAGATGATCGCTCTGACGCTAATCGCTTTCAACATCGGATTATGGTATGGAGAAGCGCTGCGCGATGTGGCTTATGGGCAAATACACCCTAAGCAATTACAAGATAGTCTTGCGGGTAAAGTAGATGTTGATACAAAACGTCACCCGAAATGGCTGATATTTTCTGGCCTGTTCGTCTTGTTAAAACAAAAATTGAAGATGCCTCAAAATGTAATCCTGCTCATCTCTCGGGAAGTGTGTAAAGCTTTTGAGACATTTATTTATGGAAATGTCCGATCTTTTGTCCAAACCTAAGGTTTAAGCGGGAAGTTGAATATTTTAAGGTTGCGAAATATTGGAAATGCCACGGGTTGAAACCCATGGCTATTGATAGCAAGAAACTCACTGAAGCGGGTTAGAGAGAACGCTAACCGTAAGTGCAGGTCATCGATGGTTTGCGAAAGAAGGCGGGGGGTAGCTGGCAGGATCAGGAGCTGGTCTTTCCATCCGTGGTAGGGACTCCTCTCCAGCCATATCGACCTTCACATGAATTTCCAGCTCTGGCCAGGCAGGCCCGCCTACCGATGATCCGTTTCCTTAGCCGACAATACTGTCTCAACGATCGTGCTTTCACAGGGGATCTCGCCGGTGATCCTGGTTGGGGTTACGCCACTTGCCAGATTTCTAGGCGGCTACCATAATTTTGGGCGGATGCCGGGTCATTCAATCTAAATCCGGCTAGTCACTGATACTCATTTCATCCACATCTAAAAATATGATCAATGCAAGCGAAACCAAATCTTTCTCTTTAATTCGATATCAGAAAATTGAGAATGCGCGCGTTGATTAATTCTGGCTGGTCGCTGTTTAGAATATGACTGGCGTTTTGAATGAGTTCAGTCTTGAGATTGGGAATCAACTGGGTTGCACAATTAAGCGCCTTGTGGGGTTCATACATTATTTCGTGGTCACCAATAAGCAAAAGGGTCGGCACTAGCATCTGTTTTAATTCCTCATCTGTAAATACAGGTCGCATGAAGGATAGCTTCTTCATATTTATTATCCCAATGATCATTTGTTCGTGAACAGGATCATCTGGAGAATAACCTTTCGTGGAGATTCCATTAATAAATCTTGTTGCGGTGAATCGGGATGGCAGGAGCATCATTGGCATGCCATAATTTGCCCATTGCAATGTTGGCGACCCGAAATTCGGAATCCCGGGTGCGAGCAATACGATGCGATTCACTCGCTCTGGATTTGCCAGAGCAAAGTTGACTGCCAGAAACCCGCCATAAGAGATGCCTATCAAATCGGCCTTTTCGACCTTCAGCTGATCGATAACTTCCAGTAACCACGCTGAATAGTCCTCACGACTGCTCGGAAGATGAACTGGTTTGCTCTTTCCCATATCGCCAATCGTGTCGACAGCATAAGCGCGGAAGTCTCGGCTTAAATCACCAATGTTATGTATCCATGAAATCGCGCATGAATTTTGCCCGTGAAGTAGAATGATAGGCTTTGCTCCAATGTCGCCGCTGACAATGAGGTGGGTAGCGCCAAAACGGGTCGGCAAATCTAGCTCTTCATATGGTACGGGCCAGTGCGCGAGGGCAGCTTCATATGCTGCGACTGTTTTTAATTCGCCTTCTGCTGTTTTAAAAAGGGATATTCGTTCAATCATGATTTTTCTCCCATTAGAAATTCCAGTATCCTCTCGTTGACTACTCTAGGATTTGCGTATTCAGTTTGGTAATTTTCGTTCGGAACGATTTCAGTTTTCAGTTCAGGTCCTCTGGATAATTATCATTTCACCAGAATCAACATTTACTATATTCTACAGTGTTTTCACTCCACAGATAAAAATCGGTTTCTATTGGTCCGTGGGTCTTCATAGACGGGAATAAGGGCAAACAAATGTCGCACAAGTTTGCTTTAGCATATAAGGGCCGATCCCAATATTGTCGGAGATCGATTTTTAGGGGTCCACTTCCTATGATTTTGGGTGTTCATATCGAAAACCTATAAGGTTGGCAAAGGGCTTGCCGTACCCTACCTTCTGGCGGTGCCACAGTTTTCGGCGGTCTCGAACTTCTCAAACAACATACATTCGGGACTGCGCTGAATCTCAAGCTACAAGCCGCTGATGACCTTATCCATGCGGGCGAGGGCACGCTCGATGTTCGCGTAGGAGTTGGCGAACACGATGCGCAGGTAACCCTCGCCGTACCTGCCGAAGGCCGAGCCAGGCAGCACCGCCACGCCGCCTTCGAGGAGCAGGTTGGCCAGCTGGTCGGAAGTTTTACGCGTGCCCTGGATATTGGGGAAGGCATAAAACGCGCCCTGTGACAAAAGGCAACTCAGCCCGGGGATCTCGTTCAGCCCGCTCACCAGCCGGTCGCGCCGGCGCCTGTATTCCTGCGCCATCATCGAGACGTACTCCTGCGGGCCGGTGAGCGCCTCGATGCCCGCCAGCTGGGTGAAGTGGGCGGTGCAGCCCAGCGAGTGGGTGAGCAGCAGCTCCACTCGCCGGGCAAGCTCTGCGGGCATGATACCATAGCCAAGGCGCCAGCCGGTCATGGCGTAGGTCTTGGAGAAGCCATCGATGATGATGGTGCGCTCCTGCATGCCGGGGATGGAAGCGATGCTGGGGGCGAGCGTGCCGTCGAAGAGCAGCTGGTTGTAGATTTCATCGGAGAGCACCCAGGCGCCAAAATGCATGGCAGCTCGGGCGATATGCTCGAGGTCTGGCAGGGGGATGACCCCGCCGGTGGGATTCGATGGCGAGTTGAGGATGATCAGCCGGGTGCGCTCGTTGACCAGGCGGTCAAAAGCCTCGAGGTCAAAAGAAAAGCCATTCTTCTCCAACAGGGGCACCGGCACGGCCTTGCCACCTGCCACGCCGATCATCGCCTGGTAGGTGGGAAAGCCCGGGTCGGGGTAGATCACTTCATCACCCGGGTTGACCAGCGCCAGGGTAGGGAAGAACAAATTGGGCTTGGCTCCCGGGCTCACCACCACCTGGTCGATGTCGATATTGATGTTGCGCAGCTTGCCGGCATACTCAGCGATGACCTGGCGCAATGACGCCAGGCCCGCAGGAGGGTTGTAACGGGTGTGACCGGTGGCGATGGCGCGAATACCCGCCAGACTGACATGGGCAGGGGTGGCAAAATCGGGCTCGCCGATTTCGAGATGGATGATGTCCATCCCCTTCTGCTCGAGCTCCTGCGCCCTGGCGAGCACCTGGTAGGCGCCTTCGGGGTGCAAGTGGTCAGTGCGGTGAGCGAAATTCATCGTCAGCTCGGGGGAGGGAATTTTTTATTGCGCCGAGATATAGGGCAGAGGGGCGCGGGTGATGCTCTCCACCGGCAGCACGTCCAGCAGCTCATAGCTGCGGGTGCCCAGGCCCAGCTGCTCGCCATACTCAACCACCTTATAGGGGTCTTTGAGCGGGCCATGCAGCACCTGGAAGGGATGGCCCTGGCGGGTGTGCACCTCCAGGCAACCGGGCAGGTTCTCCTCGATCAGCTTCAGCCTGCCGGTCACATCCAGCATGGCCTGCTCGAGCGCTACGATGTCATCCGAGCCGAACACCCCGGCGTCTGGCAGGATGGGCATGCCGGTGAAGCCGAAGCAATCGCATACGGGGGTCATGTGAGTGGCCAGGTCGATGTGGATGGCCTTGCCGGGCTTAAAAGTGGACATGGTAACCGCCACGCTGTGGGCGCAGGCTTCTTGGAATGAATGGAAGTTCAAGGCGTCGATCTTCAGGCTGCCGGCAGGTGCCACCTTCAGGCAGCGCCCGCAGCCATTACACTGCTCAGGGTGCAGGTGCAAGCTGCCCGGATGCTCCTTATCATCCACCAGGGCCTCGAAGGGGCAGGAGTCTTTGATGCGCTGGCGGGTTTCCTCGTCGGGGCACTTCTCGGGGAACCAATAGGGGTCAAATTGCGTCGAATCATGGATGGCACCCCGCGTTTTTCCCACCATGCATCCCAGGGCCAGGTTTTTGAAAGCGCCACCGAAACCGCAGCTGGGATGCCCTTTGACATGTGCCAGGTTGACCAGGAAAGTGGCATCCTCGATCATGCCCGCCACTTGCCATTGGCGGATATTTTTATATGGATGGTCATGGTGGACGTAAAAATATTTTTCATCCGGGCCAGCAGCCGGGTAAACCTGGCAGCCAATGGTCTCAGACGAATAACCACGCTGCTCGGCCCCACGGGCGTCCCAATTCACGTCAGCCACGAATGGCCTGCCGCCGCCATCCTTAATGGCCTGCACCACCCTGCGCACGAACACCGGGTGGATGGTGGAATAGACGATATTATTGCCGGTGTGCATCTTGATGGCGACCGTCTCATCCTTCACCCGGTCGCGCAGCTGCAGCTGCTCGAGGATCAGGTCAAGCTTGGCGGGCAGGGTTTCCTTTGCTTCCAGGCGTGCCTGGCGGGGTGAGCCATAATATACCTTGCTGATGGGAGAATCGCTCGCATTTGGTGAACTCGACATGATAATTTCCTTTCAACACTTGGGAGTTTCCCTATTATAAATCATGAAAGCGAGGTGAGAGAATCCTGAGACGAACATATAAGAATCTTTATAGGGATTGATTAAACAAGAGAATTTCTGTAAACTATATCTGCGATTTAGTATGGTCATCCTGACCATACCGGGAGGAGAAGTCGATGAAGAAAACCCTTTTTCAAAATACCATAATCGGAATAAGTTTAATACTTTTACTTTCGTATGGGCTGGTGGTGGTTAATGCCCAGGATGCTCAACCCCAGGGTGGCTTTTCGGTATTCATCCCGGTAATTCACAACGGCACCACCTCAGGGCATGCCATCACCGGCAAGGTACTGAGCCCGCAAAACGTGCCTATGGCAGGGGTCACCATCCAAACCAACCAGGGGCAGGTGGCTGTTTCCGACCAGGAAGGATATTACGCCATCGAAAACTTGCAGGAAGGCACGTACACCATCACACCATCCCAGGGAGGCACTGTTTTTTCGCCAGCCTCGTCATCAGTGGTGGTGCCGCCAGACGTGGAAAAGCTGAATTTTACTGCCCAAGTGGTCTGTTCGGAGGCGATTGTCAACGGCGGGTTCGAGGATAACAGCGGGTGGGTCATCCCCATCACCGAATACTCCGCCGCCTACAGCACTGCCCAGGCGCACAGCGGCAGCCGCTCGATGCGCACCGGCATCGCCAACCCGGCTGATAATATCTTCAGCTACTCATCGGCGCGCCAGAAGGTGAGCATCCCGGTGGGCACTACCAGCGCCTACCTGTCTTTCTGGATCAAGCCATTCAGCGGGCAGGTAAAGGGCTTATCGCTACCCGAAAAGCCGGCTGTCGGCACACCCTTGAGCGAGTTGAAAATGTCTGGCGACGTGCAGTACGTGCTGGTGCTGGACAGTGATTTCAACATTATCAACACCCTGGTGTGGCAGCTGAGCGACAGCCAGGTATGGACGCAGTACCAGTTCAACCTGGCAGCCTACGCCGGCAGGACTATCTGGCTGCATTTCGGCACTTTCAATGATGGCCTGGATGGCATCTCAGCCATGTACGCCGACGACGTCTCGCTGGATATCTGCCCCGGCGCCGGCTCGCCAACCCCCACCGTCACCCCGGGCGCGTGTGAAAACCTGATCAAGAATCCCTCCTTCGAGACCAACAGTGATTGGGAGATCCCCATCACCGCCTATTCTGCCGGATACTCAACCCTGCAAGCGCACACCGGCTCGCGCTCGATGCGCACGGGTATCCTGGTGCCTGCCGACAACGTGTTCAGTTATTCAGATTTCCGCCAGGCGGTGCACATCCCCTCGGGCGCCACGGTGGCGAATGCCAGCTTCTGGCTGTACACGCTCAGCGGCGATGCCAAGGGTCTCGCCCAGCCTGAAGCCATCACCCCCACCGGTGGGCCGTTCAGCGAGGTTACCCTGAGCGGCGACCTGCAGTACGTGCTGATCTTGGACCAGTACCAGAACTGGATCGACACCCTGGTGTGGCAGCTAACCGATGAAGGCTACTGGCATTATTACCAGTTCGACCTGCGCCCCTACGCCGGGCGCACCATTTACCTGCAATTTGGTACCTTCAATAATGGCCTGTACGACATCACCAGCATGTTTGTGGATGACGTCAGCC
>Ga0116202_10000219_pt1 | contig 30139 bp, 21 predicted proteins | sample LakKivw325mmetaG_FD_94479 | JGI IMG/M metagenome (GOLD analysis project Ga0116202, IMG submission 94479) | Anoxic lake water microbial communities from Lake Kivu, Rwanda to study Microbial Dark Matter (Phase II) - Lake Kivu water 325m metaG | ecosystem: Environmental > Aquatic > Freshwater >... | reverse complement strand
CTATATAATATATAATATATTTGTTAGAAAAGGTCGAAAAATTAATCTGAGAGAATTTTTTAAAATTAACACCTATGGCTGCAAAGAAAAAAAAGAAACAACCGAGGAGACGAGTTGCCAAAAAGAAAACACGCAAAGGTAGATGTAAAAAGTAAAGAACCTCGGTTCTATCAAAATAAAAGTCCACTCTCGAGTTTAAACTGAAGAGCGGGCTTTTATTTTAATCGGGTTTGTCTTGACGAAATTAATCTTAAAAGGTTAGAATTAGAATAAGATGAGAAATCAAAGACAATCATTAATCAAAGATAACGTCGATTTGCCGCGTTGTTCTTTGTTTATTTTTATTGCCGCCTCAATAATTATTTTTGCGCTGATTATTATCAGCGGAACCATTATTACAACCAATGGTCGCAGAAACCCGGGAGCCGGAGATGGCGTTTTTTTAAATGATGAGAGCAAATTTAAGGTTAAAGAACATCTAATAAGTTCTGGCGAAGTATTTTCCAATCTGGCGGTCGGCTTGGGTTTAACCGACAAGGAAGTTCAGGAAATCATCCAAGCATCAGAACGGGTTTATGATTTAGCTCAAATCAGAGCCGGGAATAGGATTGAGTCTTCTTTTGATTTGCAAACCAATGAATTTAAAAAAATGATTTACAACATTGATGAAGATAATTATTTAGTTATTGAAAAAACAGAAAATGGGATTAGCGCCCAAAAAATAAAAAACAAATATGATATAGAGTTAACCCGAGATTCAGGTATAGTTAAAGATTCGCTTTATTTAACCGGCCAAAACCTGGGGTTGAAAGACAAGACGATTATGGAAATGGCCGATATATTTGCTTGGGATATTGATTTTGGGCTTGAAGTTAGAGAAGGAGACGAGTTTGAACTTCTGTATGAAAAAAGATCTTTAAACGGCGAGGAGGTCAGCCCTGGGAGAATTTTAGCGGCTCGTTATCAAAATCAAGATAAAAACCATTGGGCGATTTATTATAAAGATCCCGAGGGGAGAGAGGACTATTATGATTTAGAGGGGAATTGTTTAAGAAGGCAATTTTTAAAGGCGCCGATTAATTATCGCTATATCAGTTCTAGCTATAGTTTAAAACGTCTTCATCCCGTTTGGAACATCTATACCACCCATCGCGCCATTGATTATGTTGCGGCGTGCGGCACGCCTGTCTCCGCCGCTGGAGACGGAACAGTTATATTTGTCGGTTGGAAAAATAACGTTTACGGTAAAACAGTAGAAATTCGTCATAATGGAGTTTATACCACTCGTTATTCTCATTTATCAGCTTATGGTAAGGATATAAAATATGGAGTAAGAGTGACCCAAGGGCAGATTGTCGGTTTTGTCGGCATTACCGGCACTTCCACCGGCTGTCATTTAGATTATGCAATGACGAAATACAGCCAACTGATTAATCCTTTGACCCAAAATTTCGAACGTTCAGAACCGATCAAAGATTTATATCGCGAGGATTTCGAATTTCATCAACAGACGTTATTGGAATTTTTAAGCCAACAAGAGGCAGAGTAGTTTTCCACAGCAATGTCTATCTATCTTGCTTAAAATACAATTTTTGCTATAATTACGTCTATAAATAAAAAAATAATCAATTTATTACTATGCAAGCTTATTGCGTAAAATGTAAAGAGAAAAGAGACATGCAGGACGAGAAAGAAATCATTATGAAAGGCAAGGGTGGGACAAAGCGCAAAGCCGCCAAAGGCATTTGCCCGGTTTGCGGCACAAAGATGTTCAGGATTATGGGCAAAGTCTAAACTCTCTTCACGACCAAAATTTTTCGTTTTTTTAATACTTCCTTTTAAATAAATTCCGTTGAGAGGAGGAGAGGTTTATAATTTACTCCCCAAAACGGGATTAATCTACAAGGACAGATTTTTTATATAGAATTAAATATAACGGTATTTCATGAATAATATTGAAGTTGCCCATTTTTTAAGCCAAATAGCCGATATTTTAGAAATTACCGGCGCCAACCAGTTTAGAGTAATTGCTTATCGTCGGTCATCTCAGGTAATTGAAACTTTATCTAAAGATATTAATCAAATTTATCAGCAAAACGCTTTAGAGCAAATACCCGGAGTGGGCAAGGGGATTGCTGATATAATCAAAGATTTAATTGAGACTGGGAAATGTAAAGAACTCGAAAAATTGAAAAAGAGAATTCCCTTGAGCGTTTTAGAATTCTTAAAAATTGAAGGATTAGGTCCCAAAAAAGTAAAATTGTTTTATCAGAAATTTGGAGTTAAGACAATTCCTCAATTAGGGAGATTGGTTAAATCGCATAAGCTTTTGAAATTAAAAGGGTGGAAAGAAAAGAGCGAAGAGAACATTTTACGCGGCCTTGCTCTTTATAAACGGTTTAGTCGGCGCTTCACCTTGGGCGAAGCTTATTTTTTATCTCAAGATATTTTAAAAAGATTAAAACAATCAAAATTCGTTGATTGGGTTGAAGTTTGCGGCTCAATCCGTCGGGCTAAAGAAATTGTTGGTGATTTAGATATTTTAGTCACTTCTAAAACTCCGCAAAAAGCAATTGATTTTTTTACTCAATTACCCATGGTCCAAAAGGTTTTGGCTAAAGGACCAACTAAAGCTAATGTGGTTATCAAGGACGGACCAGAAGCAGATTTAAGGGTGGTCAAACCAGAGAGTTTAGGGGCCGCTTTGCATTATTTCACCGGTTCTAAAGCCCATAATATCCGCATCCGACGTTTAGGTATGGAAAAGGGCTTAAGAATCAATGAATACGGAATCTATAAAGTCAAAGGTCTGATCAGAGTTGGCGGGAGAAGAGAGGAGGAAGTATTTAAAGCGGTTGGACTGTCTTGGATTCCTCCGGAAATCAGGGAAGACGAAGGTGAAATTGAGGCGGCTAAACAGGATAAGTTGCCTAAATTGATCAATCTAAAACAGATTCAAGGCGATTTGCATATTCATACTGATTGGTCAGACGGAACTGATTCAATTTTACAAATAGCCGAGGCGGCAAGGAAAAGGGGGTACAAATATATTGCTATTACCGATCATGCTTCGCCAATCGGAGTGACCAATGGATTAGACTCAAAAAATATTTTGGATTACATTAAGGATATTAAGCGAGTGAACCAGAAGATGAAGGGAATCAGGATTTTAGCCGGAGCAGAAGTTGATATTCAGAAAAACGGTCAATTATATCTGCCCGACAAGATTTTAAAAAAGTTGGATTTGGTTATAGGCGCCGTTCACTCCGGATTTCATCTGCCGAAAAATGAAATGACACAGAAAATTATTAAAGCTTTGAAGAATCCTTATTTGCATATTTTGGCGCATCCGACTGGCAGATTAATTAATAAAAGAGAACCGTATGAAGTGGATATGGAAGAAATTTTGAAGACAGCTAAAAATACAGGCACAATTATGGAAGTAAACTCTTTTTGGACGAGGCTTGATTTAAACGCCAACCAGTCCCGATTAGCCAAAATTAGGGGGGTAAAGATAGCCATTTCAACCGATGCCCATAGGGCCAACCAACTTGGAATGCTCCAATTCGGTGTGGCTACAGCTCGTCGCGGCTGGATAGAAAAAGAGGATGTGGTTAACGCCTTGCCGTTAGAGAAACTTTTAAGAGTCTTGAGAAATAAATAACCAATTATGATTAACTTGTCTCAAAACACTCCTTTAGCAGATAGAATAAGGCCTTTGTCTTTGAAAAATTTTTTAGGCCAAAAGGAGATTGTCGGCGAAAAGACCCTTTTAAAACAGGCAATTGAGTCCGATAAGCTTCCTTCAATAATTTTTTGGGGCCCGCCGGGAAGCGGCAAAACAACCCTGGCTTTTATAATTGCCAAACAGACTAAATCAGAGTTTAAAAGGATTAGCGCCGTTGATAGTGGTTTGAAAGATTTAAGAGAAATTCTTAAAAGAGCTGAAGAAAATAAAAGAAAGAATAAAAATACTATTCTTTTTATTGACGAAATCCACCGCTGGAATAAAGCCCAACAAGACGCTTTATTGCCTTATGTGGAGAAGGGGATTATTATTTTGATCGGCGCGACCACAGAAAATCCCAGTTTTGAAGTAGTCGGTTCATTACTTTCCCGTTGCCGAGTTTTCGTTCTAAAAGCTTTAGATAAAAATCAATTAATTCAAATTATTAAATCTGCTTTAAAGGACAAAAAAAGGGGATTGGGTGAATTAAAAATCAAGATTGAAGATAAAGTTATTGAAACTATTGCTCAAATGAGCAACGGCGACGCTAGAATGGCTTTGAACGCCTTGGAATATGCTGTCTTTTCCAGTCCGGATAAGGGCATCAAGACCGGAAATAAAAAAGACAGAGGCGTTTTAGAAATTACTTTAGACACAGTTAAACAAATTTTTCAAAAAACTCATCTTTTTTATGATAAAAATGGAGAAGAGCATTACAACATTATTTCCGCCCTGCATAAATCAATGCGCGGTTCTGACTTTAACGCCGCGCTTTATTGGTTAGCCAGAATGATTGAAGCGGGGGAAGACCCATTGTATATTGCTCGGAGATTAATCCGTTTTGCTTCCGAGGACATTGGTTTATCTAATTCTCGCGCTTTAGAGCAGGCAGTGGCCGCTTATCAGGCCTGCCACTTCATTGGTTTGCCCGAGTGTAACGTAGTTTTGGCTCAGGTTGTGGTTTATATGGCTAAATGTAAAAAATCAAACGATTTATACGTGGCTTACGAAAAAGCGGCTGAAGATGTGAGAAAATACGGCAATTTGCCGGTGCCTTTGCCTATCCGTAACGCGCCGACAAAATTAATGAAAGAAATCGGCTATGGGAAGGGATATAAATACAGTCCAGATTATAATTATAAAGAAAAGCAAGAATATTTGCCCGAGGAATTAAAAAATAGAAGATATTTAGAATAATTCACTCTCGCCTTCAGTCCGGCAAATTGTTGCTTGAGGCGGTAATTTATGGATAAAGATCTCTTACAAAAATTAAAAAACTGGAGAAATACCACTGCCCAAAATGAGGGCGTTGAACCCTTTCGCGTTTTTCCCAATAAGACAGTTGAAAATATCGCTTTGGCAAAACCAATCGACAAAAAAGAACTTTTAGCCATTAAAGGCATTAAAGAAAAGAAGCTTGAGAAGTATGGCAATGATATATTGAGGTTGGTTAATCCCGTTAAATTTAAGAAAGTCAGTCTTGATAAAAACGACAGCCGAGATAAAAAGCCGTATACTGTGAGCAATTATCTTAACTTGCTCAATGTTGAATTGAGAGAGCAAAAGGCGCGCGTTCAGGGGGAAGTCAGTAGTTTAGACACTAGAGAGAATTATTTATTTTTTTCTCTGAAAGATAAAGACAATGAAAGCGTTCTTAAATGTTTTATGTGGGGAAGCGACTGTGAATTGTGCGGAATTTTATTTGAACAAGGGATAGAAATTATAGTTGAGGGGTTTCCTGAGATTTATAAACCGACCGGCCGACTGAGCTTCAGAGTATCTACGGCAGAGCTGGTCGGCGAAGGAGCTCTTAAAAAAGCGTATGACGAACAAAAGAAGAGATTTGAAAAAGAAGGATTGTTCGCGCCGGAGAGAAAAAGGCAGATACCGGAATTTTCTCAAAAGATTGGATTGATAACTTCTGAGACGGGCGCGGTTATCCACGATTTCTTAAATAATCTTGGTAAATATGGATATCAGATTAAATTTGTTAATTCAAGAGTGGAGGGACAAGTTGCGGTGCGAGATTTGATTTCAGCCATTAATTATCTTGATAATAAAAATATTGACGTTTTGGTTATTATTAGAGGTGGCGGAAGCTTAGAGAGTCTTCAAGCGTTTAATAATGAAGCCTTAGTCAGGAGAATTACTAAATCTAATGTTCCGGTTATTTGCGGAATTGGTCATGAAAAAGATGTTCCCCTTGCTTCAATGGCGGCGGATTTGATGGTCTCTACCCCTACTGCTGCCGCGATGTTTTTGAACAGGTCGTGGGAAAAGGCGTTAGCTAAGGTCCAAATTTTTGAGCGAGACATCATTAATAAGTATCAGCAGATATTGAGCGGGAGCAAATATCAATTAGAAGCGTTGATCCGCGGATTGATGTTAAAGTCCAGTTTTATCTTTAAAAGATTTGAAGCGGCTAAATATCAGTTAAACAATAAGTTAATATCCTTGGGTTATATTTTGGAAGACATTAAAAAAACCCTGGGTCGTTTTCCAAATTTGCTTTTAGCTAATTTTCAAAAAAATGTTGATTGGTTGAATGATTATTTAGATGAAGTTGAGAAACAACTAAGGACCGTTAACCCGATGCGTCAGTTAAGACTTGGTTATAGCATTACTTCAATTAAGGGAAGGGTAATAAAGAACGTGAGACAAGTCAGGCAGGGGGAAGAAATTGACACTCAAGTTTGGGACGGAGAAATAAGGTCTAAAATTAAAAATGTCATTAGCGGAAAAAACATTTAATTTAATCGGCGGATAGATAAAAATTATAATAATATGGTAAAAGAAATTTCCAACGGGACAAACAAAAATAAATTTAAAGATTCGTTAAAAAAGCTTGAAAAAATCATTGAGTGGTTTGACAGTCAGGAGGAAGTTGATGTGGAGGCGGGACTTGAAAAAGTCAAAGAAGGAATGGCCTTAATCAAAGCAAGCAAAGAGCGACTGAAAGAGATTGAAAATGAATTTGAGGAAGTGAAAAAGGAGATTGGAGAAGACACGGGATTGGACGACGAGTAGGTTCCGGCGCCAAAGGTTAATTTAAATTGTTGTTTTAGTCAGCGGCTATTATGATTGAAGAGTTTAAGGTGATAACTAAAAATAGATATCAACTGATTGATATTACTAACCAGATAGAGCAAGTAATCAAACAAAGAAAGATTAAAGGTGGATTGGCGGTAGTCTTCGTTCCTCATTCGACAGCCGGAATTATTTTGACTGAAAATGAGTCGGGATTGAGACAAGACTGGCTGAAGGTTTTAGAGAGATTGGTCTCCGGAATTAATTTTTCCCACAATAGGATTGACAATAATGCCGATTCTCATATTCTCTCCGGATTAGTTAACCAAGAAAGGGTTTTGATTATCGAAGACAACCGATTGGTTCGGGGAACCTGGCAGCAGATTTTTTTAGCCGAGTTTGACGGGCCGAGAACCCGGAGAGTAGTGGTTAAGGTGAGCCCGGAAGTCGGGAACAGTTAGAATTTCTACTTTAATTATTTAAGCCAAAAACTGAGTTTCTCCGGTTTTTTATTTTGAAATCCGACAAACAAGTAACGAGAGCCCGGCTAGTTCGTCTTATTTATAAGAGGGAGAAAAGTTAATTAAACTTAAATGGAATTTTTCAAAAATAAGCAATTTAATTACTGCCCGGCGGTTAGAGATAGTCGTGTTACCCACGTTACTATGGATAGTTGGGAGATTTGTCATTTCTCTACTATTAAAACTCTAATTCAGGCGGTTAGTATACTTAAAAGAAACAACTATTGGTTATTTGAGTCTTAATTAAAGATTAAACTTATTTTCCGTTTGGAATTCCCCTGAATTAGAGAAAGCTTCAGGGGATTTTTATAAACGTCAATAATTAATAATTAATAAATAGGAGGTAGGTATGGCTAGAAAAACAATCACTATTTATCTTGCCGTGAGCGTGATGACGACCTTGTTGTTTGCTCTGCATTCGGCCGTTTACGTGACTTATTTATTGGGCGGAGGACTGAATTTATTGCAGGTTAATTTGGTGAATTTGTGCTTTATGCTCGCCGTATTTTTACTTGAAGTGCCGACTGGCGCCGTAGCTGATCTTTACGGCCGGAAACTGTCTTTTGTTCTATCTTGTCTAGCTAACGGGATTGGCTTCCTGTTTTACAGCGCCGCGACTACTTTTCTCGGTTTTGTTTTTGCCGAATTGATCATCGCTTTAGGCATAGCTTTAGCCTCCGGCGCTTTAAGGGCCTGGCTGGTGGATTCTTTGCACTTTGTCAACTGGAATGGAAAATTACTCAAGGTGTTCCGTTTAGAAGGACGAGTCACAAATTTGGCTAATTTATTTGGCGGTCTAGTCGGCGCTTTTCTGGGGATAAAGAATTTATCTATTCCTTTTGTCACAGCCGGAGCGGGATTTTGTCTGCTGGCGCTTCTGTCCTACTTGTTAATGAGAGAGGAATATTTTCAAAAGAGAAACAGAAATCAAAATTTTGCCGGCAATCTTAAACAGATTATTCAGGGCGGTATTGTTTATAGTCTGCAGAATTATGTTGTGTTTTTGATTATGGTTGTAACCGTGATTCTTGTTCTGGGATTTTAGGCTTTGAATATGTACTGGCAACCGCGCTACCGACCGTTTTTACCCGGCAACCAGTATCTTGGTTTTGTCTGGGTGGGAATAACGTTATTTATTATGCTGGGGAATGAATTGGCGGGAAAATTCAAAACGCGCGCTTCAAATATAGGAAGGGTCTATCTAGCAATAGGCTGTGTAGTGGGGTGGTTAATAATTTTTGCTGGCGTTGCCTCTTCATTTGTTGTTTCCCTGGGTTGTTTTTATCTTCATGAACTGGTCAGGGGTGTTTATCGACCCTATACGAACGCCGTTTTACAGGAGAATATTCCTTCGGACAAGCGAGCGATAATTGATTCCGCGGTTTCAATGGCCAGTGCCGGCGCTGCCGGTTTAGGTCTGTTTTTGAGCGGTTGGATTGCCAATAGTTTGAGCATTCAGACTGCCTGGATATTGTCCGGCGCAGCAATAGTTATTTTTTTACCTTTAGTTATGTTTTTGAGTAAGTTGAAATTACGCAGTCAAGGGTCTATCCAATAATCGGATAGACCTTTTCTTAGCGATTCTTTACAATATTTAGTAATTCTTTTATAATTTAGTCAGCAGTAATAAATAATATGATTAATTATTAACTTATGTTTAACGAAAGATTTACCGGAGAAAAGAGAATTTTTATCGCTGTTGCGGCGATGGTTTTATTGGTTTTTCTTTGTTCTTTGACCGTTTACGTCATTGTCGGCATCAGCAATAAGATTAAGCAAGGGAGATACATCGGACAAGAATTTGAAAGTCGGAATAGCATTACCGTTTCCGCTACCGGCGAAATCTATGCCAAACCGGATTTGGCTTTGGCCAGTTTTACGGTCCTGACTGAAAAAAAGACCGTCAGCGAAGCGATGGAGGAAAATACGGAAAAAATGAACGATATTGTCGATTTTATGAAAGAACAGGGGATTGATGATAAGGATTTGAAGACTGTTAATTTTTACATTTATCCCCGGTATGAATGGCTTAAGAGCGCGGATTGCGTTCCTCCTTGTCCCGAAGGGAAAAGAACTCTGGTCGGTTATGAAGTCAGCCAGTCTTTACAGGTTAAAATCAGGGATTTGGATAAAATCGGCGATCTTATCCAGGGAGCGGCGGGAAAAGGAGCTAACCAAGCCGGCGATTTGCAGTTTATGATTGACCAGCGTGATGAGTTGGAAAAACAAGCCAGAGAGGAGGCAATTGAGGAAGCCAAAGAAAAAGCTAAAGAGTTGGCCTCCCAACTCGGTGTTAATTTAGTCAGAATCACCAGTTTTAATGAAGGCGGAGGATTGCGGTATTATGACAGTTTCAGTTTTAGCGAAGAAGCTATGGCGCCCAAAGCCGCGGGTCTGGGCGGAGGAATTCCTCAGATTCAAACCGGAGAAAATAAAATAGAAGTTCAGGTAACGATCACTTATGAAATAAATTAACATCGGTTTTATAATTGATAAGAAGAGCGCTGAAAAACGCTCTTTTTATTAATTTTAAATGTTGACAAAGGCAGAAAAATATGTTATATTTACGAATAATAATGATATGAATTCAAACAATGTAATTTAATGGAGGTTCTTATGTTTGGATGGATGGGCGCTTCAATAGCAGGTTTTCTGTTGAGTTTTTGGGGATTAGTTAATTCCCTTAACTCTCTGAGGAAAATTAAGATTAAGGCGTTGCCTGGCCTATTATTTTTCCTCGTCACTTGCCTCGTCTATATTTATTGGGGAGCAACAATAAGCCGTAAGTAGAGATTAAAGATTAAAAATACGCCGAGCGCTGAAGGACATAGACCCAGTTCACTTGAAAGCGAGGGAATCGGGTCTTTTTGTTTATTTTCAAATTTGCTATAATTAGTCGGTAATTAATGATCAGTAATCAAAGGATATGTTAGAAAATGAAAACCGAAAACCCAAAAAAGGATTTGGGTTAAACACTAAGTTGGTTTTAATTTTTATTCTACTTTCACTTCTGCCCATTTCTCTTGTCGGATTAGTTGTGGTTTCAAAAACTACCCGGGAATTGGAGAACGAGGCTATTAGTCGTTTAGAAAGTTTTTCCCGGGCGGAAGCGGAAAGGATTAATCTGGTCTTATCCAAAATCAGTTCCAGCAGCAAGATTTTGGCTGACTACGCCACTGAATTTTATCGGGGTCCAAATTATTTTTACCATCCCGACTATTGGTCCACTGACAAATTATTTCAGTGTCCGGAAGGACAATGGGGGAATAAAGCAAGCGACGCTTCTTCGGTGATTGTTTTCAATTGGCAACCCCTGAATGAAAAAGTTAAATATGAATTAACTTTGGCGGCGGCTTTGGATTTTGTTTTCCCTTCAATCAAACAAGAAAATCCAGATATTGATAATCTTTATATTATCGGCGATAAATACAGCTGGTATCGTTTTTATCCGAATTCGGACCCCGACCCGGAGAAGAGCGGCGGTTTCGCCACCGATGTTTTACCCCCTGACCTTAACAAAGAAGGAGTTGACCCGGTTTTTTGGGAGGATTTAGACGAAACTCGCAATCCGGAGCGGCTGACCAAATGGACGCCGCCTTATCTTGACGTTACCGGTCATGGTTTAATGGTTTCCGCTTTGTCACCGGTCTACGACAATGGCAAAATGGTCGCTTTAACCGGCGTTGATTTTACACTTCAAGACATTACCAACAGGGTTTTGGATATCCAATTATGGAAGACAGGCTACGCTTTTATGATAGATAATCAGGGCAGAATAATCAGTTCTCCGGTTCGGGCTCAACCTGATTTAGGAGGAGAAGAATCGGTGGAAATTTCCGATTTAATCGCCGCGGCTAAACAAACTGCCAACATTTCATTAGTCAGAGGATATAGTTTGCTGGATACTGATAATCCTCAACTACTCCAAGCGATCGATATAATGACTATGGGGGAAGATGGTTTAAAAACAGTTAATTTTCGGGGAATAAAAAAATATGTTGCTTTTTCGCCAATTGAAAATACTGGTTGGAGTTTGGGTTTAGTCGTCCCGGTTAATGAAGTTGTGGCTAGCGCTTTAACAACGAGAAGTTTTATTTTTATTGTTTTGACAGGGGTGACTTTTATTTTGATTGTTTTGATTTTATTCAGTTCGCGACTGGTTACCAAACCAATTAAAGAACTGACCAAGGGGGCGGCGGAAATAAGTCGGGGAAATTTGGCTTATCAAATCAAAATTAAAACCAGGGACGAGATGGAACAATTAGCCGAAGGTTTTAATGAAATGGCTCGCAAACTTAGGGCTTATTACGCCACTTTGGAGCAGAAAGTTAAAGACAGAACTCGAGAATTGGCCCTGGCTAAAAATCGGATTGAGGAAGAGAAGAATAGAATCGAGGCGATTTTAGTCAGTATCGCCGACGGGGTGTTTGTTATCGGTCTGGATAAAAAGTTGATTTTAATGAATCCTTCGGTTGAGAGAATCAGCGGATTTAATCAGAATGACTGTTTAGACAAGGTTTATAATCAGGTTTTTAAATTTCTAAGGGAGGAAGATAAAAAGGAAAACAACGGATTTATTGAGCAGGCGTTAGAGACCGGCCAGCTCTCAGTGATGGCCAATCATACTTTCTTGGTCAGAAAAGACAATAGTGAGATGCCAGTGGCTTGTTCAGCCGCAGCCATTAAAAACGAGAGGGGACTGACCATCGGCGGCGTGGTTGTTTTTCGCGACATTACCAAAGAAAGGGAAATGGACAGGATAAAATCGGAGTTTGTTTCTTTGGCTTCGCACCAGTTGCGAACTCCGGTAACCATTATTAAGTGGGGAGTGGAGGCCTTGCTTAAACAAGTGGAGAAGAAAATGAATAAGAGCGAGCTTGAGCAGATGGAACGGATTTATCGCGGCAGCGATAGAATGATTGAATTAGTTAATGACCTACTTAATGTCTCCCGTTTAGAATCTGGCCGGCTGGTTTTTAAAAAAGAAAAAGTGCAGTTTGAAGAGTTGGTTGGTAAAGTAATTGACGAATACCAGCCGTATTTAGAAAAGAAAAAAGCCAAACTCGTTTTTGAAAAACCGAGAAAACCTTTGCCTCAAATAGAGGTTGATCCGGAGAAAATTCGCCAGGTAATTATTATTTTACTTGATAACGCTCTTAAATATTCTCCCGAAGGCAAAGAGATTAAACTGACGCTTGGAGAACGGGAGGGGGAAATCGTTTATTCTGTCCAAGATCAGGGAGTTGGCATACCGCAAAAGCAACAGGAAAAAATTTTTACCCGTTTTTTCCGGGCGGAAAATGTCAGTCAAAAACCCGGAACCGGACTTGGTCTTTATTTAGCCAAAGGACTGGTTGAAGCGCATAACGGGAAGATTTGGTTTGAATCGGAAGAAAATAAAGGAACAACGTTCTTCTTTACCCTACCGTATAAGACATAAAAACGCTAAAACATATTAATAAATAATAAGTCTAACTTTGTTTATTATGTCTAATGAGAAAGTAAAAAAAATTCTCATTGCAGAGGATGAGCCGGATATGAGAGCTATTTTAAAAGGGATGGTTGAGGGTGCCGGCTATAGTGTTTTAGAAGCAGAGGACGGGCAAGAAGCTTTAGATTTAGCTATCAAAGAAGAGTTGGATTTAATTCTGCTTGATATTATGATGCCTAAGTTGAGCGGCTTTGAGGTTTTGGAAAAAATGAAATATAATCCCAAAACCCAGGACATTCCCGTGATTATCTTGTCAAATTTAGGGCAAGAGAAAGAAGTGAATAGAGGCAAAGCCTTAGGGGCAGTGGATTATCTGATTAAAGCCGACGTTCACTTGACCGAGGTCTTAGACAAAATTGATAAGTACACAGGAGAAAAGAAACCGACTGAATAAGGATTAAAGTCGCGCCTAGCTCAAAATAGGATTGAGCGGTTTTTTATTTACATAAATGATATTAAATGTTATAATAAGGTAACCTATGAATCGTCCGCGGATTATCGCCATTTGTAACCGGAAAGGAGGAACCGGAAAAACGAATATCGCCGTCAATTTGGGAGCTTATCTTGCTCATTTCGGCAAAAAAGTGCTTTTAGTTGATTTAGACCCTCAAGCTAACGCTACCTCGGGATTGGGCGTGGAAAAGACAAAACAGGGGATTTACGAAGTTTTAAGCGAGAAGATTTCTCCCCATTCAAGTTTAATTGGCGCACGGAAAGATTTTTGGCTTATTCCTTCCAATGAAAATCTGGCCGGTGCCGACGTAGAAATGGTTGGGTTAGAAGGTCGGGAGGCGATTTTAGCTAAAAAACTTGGTTCGCTTTTGAATTACGACTTGGGCAAAGAAAAAAAAGAAGATTTTGATTTTGTTTTTATTGATACACCACCTTCTCTTGGTTTGATCACGGTCAACAGTTTAGTCGCCGCAGATTACGCCTTGATCCCTGTTCAAGCGGAATACTACGCTTTGGAAGGATTGGGACAACTTTTACAGACCATTAGTTTAGTTAGAGAAAATTTGCAGCCTCGTCTGGATATTTTAGGCGCGGTTTTAACAATGTATGACACCCGCAGTCGTCTTTCCGAAGAGGTTTGGAATGAATTGTATAAACATTTTCCCCATCGGATTTTCCGTACCGTGATTCCCAGAAATGTATCGTTAGCTGAAGCTCCGAGTTACGGTCAGACGATTTTGGAATACGCGCCCGACTCAAAAGGAGCAAAAGCATACCATAGATTAGCCAGGGAATTTTTATCGTTGTAATAAAAATTCAACTTGTTAGTTTATAGTTTAAAGTTTAAGGTTTAAGGTTTAAAGTTTAAATATATGCCTTTAGGACGTGGTTTAGGTGCTTTAATTCCCTTAAAAATAATTGGAAAAATTACTGAAGACAGTTTAGTTAAAACCGGCGAACAAATTTTAAATATCCCGCCTGAACAAATTGAACCTAATCCAAATCAGCCCAGGAAAAGCTTTACCCATTTAGAAATGGAAGAGTTAATTAATTCTATTCGCGAGTACGGCATTATTCAGCCATTAATTCTGACCCCGCACCAGAGCAAGCTCGAGGCAGGGCAGTCCGAATTCGGAGAGGGTGTCAAATATCAGATAATCACCGGGGAAAGACGCTGGCGGGCGGCTAAATTTTTAGAGTTAAAAACTGTTCCGGCAGTCATCCGTTCAGTTAAAGAAAATCAGAAACTGGAAATTTCATTAATAGAAAACATTCAGAGAAAAGATCTTAATCCTATGGAAAGAGCCAGGGGTTATCAGCAATTGATGGATGAATTTAATATGACTCAGGAACAAGTGGCTCAGAAGTTAGGTAAAGCCAGGTCGAGTATTGCCAATACCTTGCGACTTTTAGTTTTACCAGAAGCAGTTCAACAAGCGATTGAACAAGAAAGAATCAGCGAAGGACATGCTAAAGCCTTAGTCTCAGTTCAGGATGAAGAAAAGCAAAAAGCCCTTCTTAAAAGGATTTTGGGCGTTGGTCTGACAGTCAAAGAAACAGAAAAAATAATTTCGGGCAAGCGCGTCCGGAAAAGCATTGAAATAGACACTCGTCTTTTAGAAAAAGAACGGGATTTGGCTGGAATTTTAGGCGCAAAATTAAAAATTATCAAGAGAGGTAAAAAATCAAAAATTATTATTGAAGTTTACAGCGACGAAGAATTAGATGAATTAATAGAAAAAATCAGCAATATCCGGCAAAAGTAGAAAGTAGACAGAGATATTGTCAAAATTATTTTATTATGTTAAAATATCAGCATCTATGGCTATTGAAGCAAAAAGAAAACAAAACGAGCCTTTAAATGTCTTTTTAAGGAGGTTTTCCGAGCAGGTTAAACGGAGAGGGATAGTCAATCAATATAAAAAGGCAAGATTTTATATTAAACCAAAAAGCCGGGGGTTGAAAAAAATGGACGCTTTGGAACGGAAAAAACATTCAGAAAGGCTAATATATTTGAAAAAAATCGGCAAAGTAAAATCATAATCCGCCTCTGCGGTGAACTCGCCGATGAGGCGAGGGTCATTAAAACAGAGAAACGAGGCAATATGGGCATTTTGGAAATAATAGAGAGAGATTTTAAAAAGGCTTTGCGGGAAAAAAGAGTTGAATCTTTGTCTGTTTTGCGTATTTTGAAAACATCTCTTCACAATAAAGAGATTGAATTGCGGCCCAGCAAACAAGAGCTAAACGACGAGATAGCCGTTGAGGTGATTCAAAGAGAGGTAAAAAAGCGCCGGGAAGCCGTTGAAATGTTCGAAAAGGGCGGAAGATCCGATTTAGTAGAAAAGGAAAGAAAAGAACTTGAGTTGTTGATAAAATACTTGCCAGAACAATTATCAGATGATAAAATAAGGACAATAGTTTCTGAGGTTATTAAAGACCTCAAGACATCGGGTTCGCCAGACAGAGGCCGAATTATGGGGCAGGTGATGGGTCGGCTTAAGGGACGAGCGGACGGAAATCGAGTCAATCAGATAGTTCAAGAAGAGCTAAACAATTGAATATTTTAACCATGTTTACAAAGAACAAAAAAAATATCTATTTTGTCATTTTAGGTTTTGTTTTTGTTGCTCTATTTGTTTGTCTTTTTGTCAATCTAAGTTTAGTCAAAGCGCAGACGCTTGACGTCGGGTTATTGGAGGATTTTAGGACAACGGCTGGTTACGGAGAAGCGAGTTTGCCGCAAATTATTGGTAGAATTGTCAGAATCATTCTAAGTTTATTGGGCTTAATCGCCGTTATTATTATTATTATCGGCGGGCTTATGTGGATGACTTCTGGCGGAAGTCCTGAAAAGATAGATAAAGCAAAAAAAATTATTATTAATGCTTTAATCGGACTTTTAATTGTTGTTAGCGCTTACGCCATTGCTAGTTTTATTATCTCCAAATTAGGTGGCATAGTTGGTCCGGTTCCTCCGGGCCCGGGAGGATGCACGGCCGGGCAATGTTGCGCCCCAGGTTGGCGTTGTAGCCTAAATAAAACCTGTAGCCTCCCGGATACTATCTGTTCGTCTTCGTTTGATCAGTTTAGGATTACAAAAATTCAAACCACGCATGGCGGCGAAATGGAAAGTTATCACCGAGACGTTTATTTATGTTCGGCCGTCCAGCCGGTTTTTAATTCAGGAGTTAATAACGATAAGATTCAAGATTTAGCCGACGCCGATGAATTGAGAATTGAAAGCGAAGTTTGCCTGGGTGGAACCGCTGACGGGAAAAAATGCAATCCTCCGGCCGGCGGCGAAGGAGTGACAATAGCCGAATGTCAAACCGGCGGGGGTAGTTGCCTGAGCGAAAGACTAGACGGCAACTGGCAGACGAGAAATAACGTAGTTATATTTAAACATCCGGAACTTTTCGAAAATTTCACTTCTTATTCGGCTTATCTTCCCAAACAAATTTTAGATAAAAGCGGCCGGACGCTTCAAGATTGTCAGGCAGCTGGCTCTTGTTTAAAAACAGCCAGCTATTTTGTTTGGAATTTTACCACCGGTGAAACCGTGGATAATGTTCCGCCGGAAATTGTTTCTACCAGTCCGATTTTTAATCCGGGAAACGAAGACTATCCGGAGAGAAATGTTTCTCGCAAACCGAGCATCAGGGTTGGTTTTTCCGAGCCAATTGATCCGACTACAATTATGAATGAAAGCGACTACTTGATTCCGGAAAACGTTTGGCTGGCGGAATTAGACGGAGAGAATGGGGCAGTAGTTGAAACTTTATCTCCCGAGTTTTGGCAAGTAATATACGGGGATAAGGATTTTAGATTAAGTCCGAAAGACGATAATTTGCTAAAGTCGTTTACTTGGTATCGGGTTCATATTGAGAATATTGAAGACCTTTGTCTGAATAAAATGGCCGGTCCGGTTGAATGGGAATTTCAGGTTAATGATCGGGCTCCGGGAGTTAGTTCATGGAACCCGAGAGGAGTTGACGTTTGCTCTGATACTGATATTAGTTTGGTTTTTAATACCTCTATGTATAATTATGAGGTGACTATGACTGTTGTCGGACCTGGATTCAATCCCGCACCTGAGATTAAAATGAGGCCTTCGGCTATAATGGGCGGACCATATGTCATAGATATTTGGAACGGATCAACTAAAATAGGCGTTTTTAGAGTGGTCGATCCGGGAGAAGAAAGCGACGATTTTAGAGTTTTCTCCTTTAACCCGGAAAATAATTTACAGGATAACGCTGAATATAGCATCAGCATCGGCACTGATTTAATCATTGACCGAATTGGAACCAGGTTAAGCCATAGTTGGGATTTTACTACTTCAAGTTTAGAAGACTGTCTTTGCCTTCCCTGGATTTCTTCTTTAGAGCCGGGACAAGGAGGCAGGGGAGAATGTATAACCATTCAAGGATCTTGTTTCACCGGCACGTCTTTTCAACCAGCTCTTCCGTCTAAATTAGAGTTCGTTCTTAATGAAAATCCAACTGAGGCGGAGATTAATGGTTATGCCAAAGATTATGTCACCACCGTGGTCCCCTTAACTTATTCAGAGGGAGACCGACCTCAAGCCCAGGTGACTATTACTTATAGTGGTTCAGGGGGGGAGATGGCTAGTGATTTGCCAAATTCAGCCGCGGAATTTTTTGTTAATAGTAATGGAGAGGCGACCGGACCTTGTTTATTCTCTCTTAACCCAAATATCGGTTCTCCGAAGAAGACGTTGGTAGATCTAAGAGGGATTAGATTTGTGGGGAGCGGTTCGGAGTCCAATCAAGTCAAATTTTATTCAGAGAAAGTTGCCAATTATAGTTCTTGGACAGAAACTAAAATAGAAGATGCCTTGGTCCCCGCGGGAGCACAAACGGGTAATGTTGTTGTTATTAATGATGTCGGCACAAGCAATGGAGTGCCCTTTACTATTCGCGAATACAACTTGCCGATAATTACTAACCTTAGCCCGAACCAAGGGACGAACGATCCCCTTATCCCCACTTATGTGACCATTAGTGGCCAGAACTTTGGTTCTTACCCAGGATCCAAATTTGTTAAATTCGGCGATTATCAGGCGGAAATAGGATGCGATAACTGGTCAAATAATGAAATTGTGGCTATTGTGCCCGAGAAATTGAGGGTAGATCCGGTTTTAGGGTATAGCGATTATCCTGTTAGTATTATCGATCCGTCTCAAGGGGAGAGTAATAAATTAGATTTTCGGCTTAATAATACCTTTAATCCGGCCATTTGTCAGCTTAGCCCAAATTACGGCCAAAAAGGGACAGCGGTTTCCATTATTGGGGAGAATTTCGGAGATATTCAAGGAGATAGTTATATTAGATTTGGCTCGCAAACCATTAGTGAAATAAAGGAAGACAATTGGTCTAATGTCAAAATTAATATTACTGTGCCTGAGGTGATAGAATCAAAACCCGAAGTAGCCGTTTATGTGCCCTCGCCGATTGAAACTGGAAATCCTTTAAAACCTTCCAATTTAGTTTCGTTTTACAAACCTCCGGTTATTATTAGTATTAGTCCTGATAAGGGCGCGGAAAAAACATGGGTGACAATCAGGGGTAAAAATTTTGGTTCAATACCGGGCGAAGTTTATTTTAGGGTCGGACTTGTTGATTATTTAGCCGGAGATTTACCGGATTATTGCCCTTTAAAATGGACCGAAACTGAAGTTATTGTTGAGGTTCCCGAAGAATTGCCGGCCGTCCCCGAAGACAGGGACAATTATCAAATTCAGGTCTATCTTAAAACAGCAACTAATGTATTAAGCAATTTATTTAATTGGAAAGTTAACCGGGATCCTCTGGCGCCGGCCCTTTGTTCAATCAACCCGGAAAAAGAATATCCAGGATTTTCTCCGGCGACAATTTTGGGAATTAGATTTGACCTCGGGGCAGGGGACTCTGATAGAAAACTCATTTTTAATAAAGATCAGGAAGCAACAACTTTAACTTGGGACAGCGATGGAGAAATTGATGATATTATTGTGCCTTTGGAGACAATTAGCGGAGATGTAGTTGTGAAAAAAATGGTTACCCTCGGCTGCCAGCGGACTTGTGATGGATTTCTGTTTGCCGGTCATTGTTTTGGCAACTGGGGACAAACCTGCAAACAGGATTGGGTTGTCAGCAATCCTTTGTATTTCACCTCTCTGCTCGAGTCAGAGGATTTAATAAAATTGCCCCAGGTGATTGAAGATAAAACTTGTTTAGAAACTTATCAAAGTCCGTCGCCTTGGCCCGGTTCTTTAGATATTTGTTCCAACGTCGGTGTTTCAGCCCGATTTGATAAAGAAATTGCCGCCATTAGTTTGGTTGACTTAGACGATTCGTCGGACCACCCCAATATTATCATTGAAAAATGCAACTCCGGGGATGAGATTTTTGATCCGGAGTCCTGCGTAGTTATTTCAGGGAAGATTTCATTAATTGAGATTTCTACTGACCCGGCTAAACCGATAACAGCTCGCGGATTTTTATTTACTCCCGACAGTCTTCTAGATCAGAATTATTGGTATCAAGCGATTCTTAAAAGCGGGAAGACGGGCATTAAAGATGTAAATGGCTATCAACTAGACGGCAATAAAAATGGACAAGGGGATGATTCTCCGATAGATGATTATCAATGGTATTTTAAAACCAGAGAACAAGCAGGGAGTTGTTCGGCTGAAAGAGTGCTGGTCAATGAGGTTGTGCCGAAAGGGGAGGAAGTCGGTTTAATAATTTATCCCGAGACAAAAACACGAGACTACTACGCTGTGGCCATGGGGCCGAGTTGTCAGGTTTTGGTTGGCGGAATAACTTGGGATTGGGAATCATCAAACCAATTTGCTGCGGTCATTGTCCCCAAGATAGATTTACCAGACCAGGTGGCGGCTAAAGCTTTGGCTTTGGGTGAAACAGAAATTCAGGCTACAGTCACTTCTTCGGACAATACTCAAACAAACGGATTTTTAAATTTAATTGTGGCAACCAAACCAACAGTGATTCAAGTTAATCCGGTCGGGGGACAAGACAAAGTTTGCCGTAATGTCTTGATTAGCGCTGTTTTTGACCAAGAAATGGATAGCCAAAACATTAATAATCAAACAATTGAATTATATAGGGGGTTAGAAAAGATAACGGAAATTGAAATAGGCGACTCTCCTGATGAGGGGAATAAAACGAGAGTCGAATTATGGGCTAAGCAGGCCTTAGAGAAAAATCAGGAGTATGGAGTTAAAATAAAAGCGGGGGAAGACGGAGTTAAGAGTAAATATAATATTCCCACGGAGAGCGACATTGATTGGAATTTTACTACCGGGGAAGATGTTTGTCAGTTGTCCTCTGTCAAAATAACCGCGACTAATGAATCTAATCCGGAAACGAGTGACATTGTCCCACCGAAATCCGTCATTTTTTATCGTAAAGACAGTACGGCGGATTTCGTGGCTGAGAGCCAGGACAAAAATGGAAATAGTATAATTGGACTGGCTGGCCTTTATGATTGGGAATGGTTGTGGGATTCATCTGTTTCGGTGATAGCCAAATTAGTCAGAAAAAACGACGGAGAGAGCTGCCAAAATGACGATGAGTGCGCTTCTCAGGATTGCCTTGAAAACGTCTGTCACAGCCAGTCTTCGGAGATTAATTCAGTCCAGTCTCAAAATAAAAACGGCTCGTCAATAATTAAAGCAACGGCCGTAATAACGACTGATGGAATTAACCAACCGAGGACCGTTGGAAAAGAATATTCAAACCAGGGTCTAGTTCAAGTTTTTGTTTGTGAAAACCCCTGGCAATATGAAGACGTTGATACCCATTTTATGTTCTTCTATTGTCGGGATGGCGAACCATTGCTGCCGGATTTACCTAGAAAGGGAATTATTCAGTCCCCATCTAATCTTCAAGCTTCGGCTGTGGCTGGCGACCAAGTGGAAATTTTCTGGATAGATAATTCTTATATTGAAGAAGAATTTATAATAGAAAGGGGCGTTAAAGAATCTCCAGGGCAATCCTCCAAAGATTTCCATATTGCCGCTGTTTCGGGCGGAGGCGGGACGATTACTTGGAGTGAAGTTGCTAGAGTAGGGGAAAATATTACTTCTTACCGCGATACAGGATTAAATTCCGGGATTGAATATTTCTACCGACTTAAATCTTGCAATGTCACTGGCTGTTCTGAGTGGTCTCGGATAAGTTCAACAATAACATTTATTTGTCCTCCCGGAGATAATGAGATTAAAGAGTGTTCAATAACTAATGGAGCGGGGATAAGGGTAAGAACTTGTTCAGTCAACGGCTCTTGGGGCGATTGGGGGGTTTGTGCTGTTTCCGGTTGCAATGCCGGGTTTTATCAAAGAGGTAATCAGTGCGTTGCCGAGATCGAAGCTGGTTTAAGGATATTCGTTACTGGCAGTTTTTGGAGCGGAAATTTAGGCGGATTGAGCGGAGCCGACGCTAAGTGCCAAAGCGACGCCAATAATCCTGATTTGAGGAAAGTATGGAGAGCGTTAATCGGTACTTTTCAAAGACAAGTAAATGGGCAAGATTGGATAGGAACGATATTACTGCCTTATACAAAATATTATCGAGCCGACGGCGCCACCTTAATTGATACCACTGATTCTAAGGCCTGGTTTACTTTTAACCTGGATAACACGATTAGCCCTGATGATTTTATGGTTTGGACGGGATTTGAGTCAAGCGGGGTCTACGTACCAAATTATAATTGCAATGGATGGACCAGCTCCGCCAGCGGAGTACAGGGCAAGTACGGCAGGTCTTCTTATTTGAGTTCAGGCGCAGTTAACAAAAGTGATTCCTTTTGCTCTGATTATTATCGTCTTTATTGTATTGAACAGCCGCTTCCGCCAGCCGCGCCGTCTGACGCTTTTGCCACAGCAATTTCTTACGATCGCATAGATTTAATTTGGTCGGACAACTCCAATAATGAGACAAAATTTGAAATACAAAGAAAGAGAAATTACTGGGAGGGAATAGCCAGCCCGGTTAGAGATACTATACTATATAACGATACTTCCAAATTATATCCTAAGACAAAATATTATTATCGTGTTAGAGCCTGTAATGGCGGAGGCTGTTCTAATTGGTCTGAGACAACTTCGGCGACAACATTTGAGAAAATTTCTCCTCCTTATTATTATAATTATTATTATTCCTACTAAGTTAATTATGTCGTATTTGAAAAAAAAGTTATTCCTGGTTATTTTAGTGACTATTTTTGCGTTTTTAATTTTTAATCCTTTTGATATTTCAAAAATTAAGGCGCAGACAACGGACGATTTGATTGTCGAGTATCTTTTTCCAGTTGGTAATTTAGGAGATGCAATCGGAGTAAAGGTGCTCAAAAATCCGAGACGTTTAAGCCCTTTGGTTTGGTATAAGGAAAATGTGCCTAATCCGGGCAACCCAACTTATTTAACCGTTGACGGATATTATGCTATTCAAGAGGGCCGGACAGTTTATGTTGGAGCAACAGAGGTTCAACATCCAGAAACCGCCTCCCCCGAAGTTTACGCTAGAATTTATCTTATTTCTTACAATGACAAAGCTCGGCCGGAAACGATTAAAATTTATAATCAGTTATTAGCCAGCTGGCGATTTAATATTAATATTAGCGACGAGTCTATTAAAGACGAGTTGAGGCGGGATTTATTGCGTTTTTACGATTTAAACGAGATAACGTCGGCTTTGGCGAAATATTATCAAACAAATAAAAAGTACCCTATTTTAGGGGCGGGAACATATATGACGGGGTTGACTAATAGTAAGTGGCCTTCTTGGCAAAATACTTTAGCCAAGGCTTTAGGCAAATCTCTCCCGATTGATCCAATTAATAAATTTAATACTGATTTGGGACCTTGCGCCGGTTGTCCTAACAATTCAAATAAATCCAATTACCAATGCAGCAATACTTGTTATAATCCGGCTAATTTTATTTTTGAGCACCCTGTCGGTTCTCATATTTATCAATATTATGTCCCAGAGGATCCGCCCTATACGGGTTTATATTACAATTTAACCGTTAATTTGGAATATGGAGAGGGGGGGGTTATTTGGAAGGGAGGGGTTATTCCGAGCGGAGAAGAGGGGGTAGAAGACACGATAATTGAAGACGTAGTTACTGGGCAGTCGGACAACGCCGGACCTTATAATTACCTTTATACTTATACTTCATCCGGTGAGGTGTCTAATTGTGGCGACAATGTTCTTGGTTACGGAGAATTTTGCGATACAAATCAGGAATCCAGAACTCATGCCGATTGCGATTCCGCTTGTCTTGGTTGGATTTGTCATAGTTCATATGGCAATTGTGATTATAATTGGGATAACGGATGCGAACACTCTTTAAGTTCTGACGTAGATAATTGTGGGGCTTGCGGCAATATTTGCAGTGAGAGCGAAGGAGTTCCGGCCAACGCTGCTCCATTTTGCGTTCTTGGCATTTGCGATTGGGAGTGCGGCGATGGTTATCGGGACTGGGACAATGCTTGCGAGCCAGACCATTGTCTTAATCCCGAGGGTGAAATTGGCAATAAGGATATCCAAAGTTGTTCTGTGGCTAATGGCGCTGGTCAACAAATTAGAGTCTGTCAAAACACTCATCCGCCGGTTTGGAGCGCTTTTGGGGGATGTGTTATAGAAAGTTGTGCTGATAATTATGCTGATTGCGACACAAATTCGGCCAATGGGTGCGAAGTCAGTTTATTATTTGATTTAAATAATTGCGGCAGTTGCGGTAATGTTTGTTCTGCTCCGCCGAATGCTACGGCTACTTGTTCAGCCGGCGGTTGTCAGTGGACGTGTAATACAGGTTATCGTCAAGAGGGCAACGGGTGCGTTATTGTGGTCAATACTTACAATTGTCAAGGAACAGCCCCGACCACAACCGCCGGGACAATAAAAGGTCCGAGCCTCACCACTGACCCAAATCAATCTTGGACTTATGATGAAGCCGCGACCACGTCAACTCCTTGCCAATGGAAATGCGAAAGCGGTTATCGCCGAGAGGGTAACGGGTGCGTTGTTGTCCCCGGTTGTACTTCGCCTGAGGCAGCTGTCGGTGAGACGGGTACCCAATTCTGCGAGATAACTAATGGAATGGGACAACAAACGGGAATTTGTCGAGATGGCGCTTCGCCGTTCTGGAACTGGGGAGTCTGTTCTGTGGTTAGTTGTGATAAAAATTATAGAATATATAATAATACCTGTGAATTAAATCATTGTCTTTCTCCTGAAGGCAAAATTGGCGACACCTACGCTCAAGCGTGTGATATTGTCAATGGGACAGGCAAACAAACTAAAGTTTGTCGGGACCTTCATCCGCCAGCCTGGGACGCTGAGTGGGGGGATTGCAAAGTGGAAGATTGTAACAGCGGTTATCACCAGAGTGATAATGAATGCGTCCCCGATATAATGCCTCCCTCCGATGTTTCCGCCGCGGTTATTTCTTCAACTCAAATAGATTTAATTTGGACAGATAACGCCGATAACGAAAGCGGTTTTAAAATAGACAGAAAATTAGAAGCTGGCGCTTGGAAACAAATTGCGACAGTTTCCGCTAACGCCACTTCTTATTCTGATTTGGGATTAACCCCGAAGACCACCTATCATTACTGCGTTAAGGCCTACAATAAAAATAGTGAATCCACTTGTACAAGCGGAGCTTTTGGGACAACGTTTGCCGTAGGGGAATGTGATAATGATGATAATTGTCATGGGTGGGATACTTATTGCATCAATAATAAGTGTGTCAGTTTTTTATGTAAACAATTCGGCTTATTTTGTCCTTGGTAAAATTATTTTAGCCTAATAGTGTTTATGGCTGAACAAGAAAAAAATTTAAATCAAGAATCTCTCAAAAGTGAACCGGAAGATATTTTTGGCGATATTGAGAAAAAACCGGTAGACCAGCGAGTTTCAGAGGTGAAACAAGAAATACCGGTTGCTGCTCCTCTCCCCGAGAGGATTCCGAAAATAAATCAGCGAAAAATTGTCCGTTGGGCAATAATTGCCTTAGTTGTAATTGCGCTTTGTTTTTTGTCTATTGTTTTTAGCCGAAAGATCAAAGAAAAATCGGAAGTCCCTTATCTTTTAGAAGAGGAAGAGAAGATGGTTGCGACCACCACTCCTCCGGTTGTTTCGTCGCTAAAGCCCGAAAATTTGGATTTAGATAACGACGGTTTGATCGACCAGGAAGAAGATGCTTTGGGGACAAATAAAAATAATCCCGACTCCGACAACGACGGTCTATTTGATAAAGAAGAAGCAAAAATTTACAAAACCAATCCCTTAGACCCGGACACCGATAAAGACGGCGTTCTTGACGGCCAAGAAGTAAGGCAAGGGAGTGATCCAAACGACCCTAACCCAGAGGCGAAACTATTAAATCTGCAAAAAGAGATGGAAATGTTAAAGTAAAAATTTATAATTATTTAATTTTTTATTAACATTTATGTTTGAGCAAAATCAGCAATCACAATCGCAACCGCCGGAGCAATCGCAACCGGTAGAATCAGCCTCAGAATCGGAACAGATCTCAAAACCGTCGTCAATGCCATCAATGCCGGCGCAAACAACATCCCAAGAGTCAGAGATTGAAACCCCCGAATTAGCTAAAAAAGAGGTTATTCAAAGAGCGGAAGATTTGGGAGGGTCTTTTGTGGAAGAGAAAATTCACACTATGCCGGAAAAATTTAAAAAGACGAGACCTAACCTGCCGATTGGGAAAGGGAGAAAAAATTTTTTAATTTTAGTTTTAGTTGTTATTTTAATTGTCGCCGCTGGCGGCTTTGGATTTTATTTTTGGACACGTTATTACAAGGCGTCTCCCGAAGTAATATCAGAGGAAACGGTTACGACGGAAGGAGAACAACCCATTGTTTCTATTAAAGAGGAGGAGGAAGTTCTTCCTAAAGAAGAAATTAAAATATCGCCGGAACAAACCTTAAAAGTGGAGTTAAAAAACGAATCTGACCAAACGGTTTCCTCCGCTGAATTTCATTTATTAGAAGGGGCATTGTCAGACTTGGACATTCAAGTCAAAGCTACGGGTTTATCGGCTAGCGAATTAAATAGTTTATTAGCTGAAGACACGGAGAAACAAACAGCCTTCAAAGAAAGTTCTTATCAGGTTATTGGTGGTCTTTATAAGATTGAATTTGAGCCAAAGGATAGCCTCCCCCAAGTACCTCAGGTTTTTAAACCCGCCGCAACCTTAACGGTCTTTTATCACCAAGATTTAGTTGACGAAGAATGGGAAAATGATTTAATTTTAGGATACTTTAAAGATAATTTATGGACGCCCCTGCCTTCTTCTTTAAACGCGGAAGATAATATTTTAACGATTGATTTTGAAATTTTACCTTCTGATACTTTGGCAGTCATTATTGATAAAGAAAAAATGCTTCCTAAAGTCGAAGCATTTCAAATTGCGCCTAATATTCCCTCAAGCATCGATTCAGACAACGACGGACTGACTGACGTTGAAGAAATTGTCTTTTCCACCGAGATAAATAATCCCGACTCTGACGCCGATGGGAATCCTGATGGTCAAGAAATTATCGGGTTAATGCATCCTCTGGATGCTAGCGATGTTAAATTAGCCACTTCGGGATTAATCAATGTTTATACCAATCCGACGTTTTCCTATAGCTTGTTCTATCCGGCTTCGTGGTTGGCGAGGGCTATCCCGGAGACCGACAATCAGGAAGTGCTAATCATTACCAACACCGGAGAATTTTTTAGCGTTACCGTTGAAAATAATCCGGAGAGATTGTCGCCAACCGACTGGTATTTGCGTCAATCGCCGAAGGTTGATAGAACCCTACTTTTTGAAACAGTGATTAATAATTCCGAAGCGGTTTGGAACTCGGAACACTTAACTGTTTATCTTATCAAGGAAGATCGGGTTTATATTCTATCATACAATACGGGAACGGAGAAAGAGGCCAATTTTAAGACTATCTTTGAAATGTTGATTAACAGTTTTCAGTTTGTCGTCCAACCGCAGGGTCGACCGGACGGTACTTTAATCAAATATCCTGATAAACCTGAAATCTACCTTATTGAAAAGGGGTTGAAAAGAGCCTTTCAATCAGGAGAGATATTTGAGAGATTAGGTTTTCGTTGGGAAGATATAATTGAAATTCCTTTAAACGAGGCTTATCTGGATGGTGAGATTATCACTGGTCGTTTAGACGGCACCTTGATCAAATATCCGGACAGCCCGGCCATTTATCTCGTTGAAGGAGGGAAAAAACGGTCGTTTAAGTCAGGTGAGATTTTTGAATCCCTGGGTTATAAGTGGGGCGAGGTGATTGAAATTTCAAGCGATGAAATCTACCCGGACGGTCCGATTATTGAGAGTGGTATTATCGGCACGCCGACCGTTGAATGAATTATAGAGAATAAAAAAATATAAAACAGAAGAAAAAATGAAGAGGTTTTTTATTCTTACAGTGATTATGATTCTGTTATTTGTCTTGATTTTTCTCTTTAAAGGAGAAAATATTTTTTTTATTGGTCTAAGACCTTTGCAAAGGTTTCTTTATTGTCCCAGCGGGCAGGCTTCAACTCGGGATAATCTCTGTCTATCGGACAACAAGCTTGAGATGTGCCAGGCGGAAAACGATCTTTTAAAAAAGAATCTCAATTTTTTAAGACAGTCGAAAGATAATTTTATCTTGGCTAATGTTATTGGGAAAAGGTCTGAGTCTGGGATTGAATGGTTTTTGTTGGATAGGGGGGAAAGTTGCGGAGTTAAAATAGGTTTAGCGGTAGTTGACGAGGGTGGGGTTTTAATCGGAACAATTGCCAAAGTTGATGACTCTATTTCTCATTTAAAACCAATTTTTAATTCGGGTTCGCTGATTTCCGGCGACATAATCCACAATAACGAAATCATCTCTGGCATTGTCCAAGGAGAGTATAAACTAACTATAAAAATGAGATATATTCCCACGGATAGACAGATAGATGTTGGCGACACCGTTGTCACTTCGGGCTTGGAAGAACATATTCGCCGCGGGATAGTCATCGGCCAAGTGGCTGAAATAAATAAAAAACCGCAAAGTATTTTCCAGGAAATAATCGTTAATCCTCTTTTTAATCCGGATTTTCGCGTCGTTTCAATCATTTTACCATGACAATCTTAAAGTATATTGTATTGATTTCTTTTATTTTTTTGCTCGTCGTTTTCGAAATTTCCTGGCAAGTTTTTCCCAAAGGGATATCTTGTGTTTTTGTCCTAATGATGGTTTTGCTGCTTAGTGCGGTTGAAGTCGAAGCAACGGGTAAGTTCCGGCTAAAATACGCCCTTTCGACGGCTATTTTTGGCGGATTTATATTAGACCTGTATTCTATCTTCCCGCCGGGATTGTTTTTTTTAAGTATTTTGTCAACCTTTTATATTTGTTATAGATTTATTATTTTAAAATTCGCGTTACTAAATCCCGCGGAGCGAGGAATTCATCAGGAATTCAATTTACTTAATTTTTTGGGAATTTTAATAATCGGTATTATCTCCGCGTTGGTTTATCAACTATTAATTCTGTTTTTCAGTTATTTGTATTATTTTGTCCGTCTATCGGACATAAAAATTCTTCTCAATGAATTATATTTTGCCAATTTGATGCGGCTGATTTTTTTAAACGGCTTACTGACGGCAATACTTTTTTGGGTTATCTTGAAATTTAAAAATCTCCGGCATTCAAGATAAACATAAGTTAATTACCCCAAGACATAAAAACCCCAAATGAATTTAAAAAGAGAATATTTTTATAAACACCAGTTAGAAATAATATTAATTTTCGGCATTTTATTGCGAATAATTGTTTTTATTTTTCAAGGACCGTTTAATAATGATGACCATTTTGTCATTATCCAGTATATACATAACCACCTTGCTTTTCCCGTATTTCTATCTGACCATCCTCCTTTATATTACATTTTAGCTTCTTTATTTTTCTCAGATAACGTAAAAACAGTCCAGTTATTTTCTTTGATTCTATCAATAGGAAGCATAGTTGTGATTTATCGGTTAATTAAAAGTTTAAATTTTATACAACCCCTGAAAACAAAAAGATATTGTTTATTATTAGCCTGTACTTTACCGCAGCTCATTATGTTTGGTAATTATATTTCAAATGATACCCTATCTTTTTTTATTGGTGTATTGATATTTTCTCAAATTTTTAAATATATTTACAATCCTAATATGATTAATCAAAATATTTTAGCCGTGTATTTAGGGCTGGGATTGTTGACAAAAGGTACTTTTTTGTTTTTTATACCCGTTTTATTACTATTGATTATTTTAATTAATCTTAAGAGAAAAATAAATTTTAAAAAGATTGCCCTTTCCTTATTAGTTTTCATTTGTATTTTCTTAGCGCTGGGTTCATATAAATATGTACAAAATACAGTTCACTTTGGTCGGCCAATAGTTACTTATAATACTAATGAGCCTATGTATATTGGATTAGAATCTGTATTAAAATCCATATCTGATGTCAATATATTAAAGTTACTTAGGTATCCCACCGTATCTGAACATACTAACCGCTCTTACCTTTTACTTTTATATGGAACTTTTTGGTATCAGTATATACCTGAATCTAATTTTGAGGGGAATATGACAGTGTTTAAGTATTTGGGAAGCTGCATCTATGTTTTAGCCCTAGTGCCGACTTTAATATTTTTTATCGGTTCTTTCAAAATATTGTTTTCCATAAAAAATCTGTTCAGACACAAAATATCAGAAGAGCTATTATTTAATAATACTATCTATGAGGCGATTTCGTTATTTTTGCTGTTGTCAAGTTTGTTGATGATTATTATTTTAGGCGTCAAACAGGATTTATGGTCGTGGTTTCAATCTAGATATATG
>Ga0116202_10000218_pt1 | contig 30193 bp, 29 predicted proteins | sample LakKivw325mmetaG_FD_94479 | JGI IMG/M metagenome (GOLD analysis project Ga0116202, IMG submission 94479) | Anoxic lake water microbial communities from Lake Kivu, Rwanda to study Microbial Dark Matter (Phase II) - Lake Kivu water 325m metaG | ecosystem: Environmental > Aquatic > Freshwater >... | reverse complement strand
TTTTTGGGGCTATCGTTGCTTATATTATAAATTTCAGCGGTGGTATTTATATTCCTCCTCCTCCCGGCATGTCAAGAGGGTACACAGCCTTAATCCTTATTGTCCCTAAAGTTATAGCATATTCATTTATCTCAACGGTTTTGGTATCGATTATTTCCTCGATCTATCCAGCGCTTAAAGCTGTTAGACTAAAGATTGTGGATGCTTTGCGTCATAGCTGATTTCTTAGGATAGGTACATCGTGAAAGATAAGTGTTTACTTATAGCTACCGCTACTTTAATTTTAATCCTCTGGGGAATGCGGGGATATTGTTTGACTCCAGAGGAAATTTTAAAAAAGGTAGATGAGGTAAGAGCTCCGGCTGAGACCTTTGTATTCGACATTAAAGTTACGGCCAAGAAAACAGATTTACCTGATTCAGTAAATTGTTTTACTGTTGATTAGAGTATGCTAAAATACTCTAGTTTTTACCAAAGGACGCGAGCTATGTGTCAGTGGTGCGATAAGTACGCCGAGGGCTATTCCAGATGGTACTTCAACCCGGCAAATTATGCCCGGAAGCTGTACAAGATAAGAAAGGACGAGGGCCCGGATTTAGAGCCCAATCCCATCGTAGCCGGCGGCATGTCGCTGGTTAAGCAGGATTTTATCGAAGCCCTCGATCGCAAGGATCACGAGGCCATCGCCAAGCACAGGCATGATATCGAGCAGCTCGCCTGGAGGGTCCACTTCGGCCAGGTGGTCACACTGGAAGATACTCTCAAGGTTATCGATTTTATTTATCCCATCGCGCTTATGACCTGCGCCTGCCGTCGTTCTATGCTCGGCCTGCCTGACGAAGAGAACTTCACCTGCATGGGCATGGGGCCTGGCATGTATAAATGGGAAAGGTGGCCCGATACCTACCGCGGTGGTTTGCAGTTTCTTACACCGGATGAGGCCAAAGACGCCGTTACCAAGATGAACCAGAGAGGCCTGGTCCAGACATTGTTTACCTTCGGCACTCCATACCTTGGGGGCATCTGCAACTGCGACTACCCTGACTGCAGCGCCATTAGAACGACCATCGACTTCGGTGTGCAGTTTCTGTGGAAGGGACACCACGTGGCTAAAGTTGATAACGACCTGTGCAACGGTTGCGCCTCCTGCATCCATCGCTGCCAGTTTAAGGCCTTGAGCTTCTCCGCTACGCAGGAGAAGGCCTATATCGATCAGTTTCAGTGCTTCGGCTGCGGCCTGTGCGTTACCGAATGTCCGCAGGAAGCCATTAGTCTGGTGGAACGGTCCAGCCTGCCAGCCCTGGCCAATGTCTGGTGAGAATCCATATGTAGGAAATATACATGCTGCCGACCATAACCGTAGACTACAAAAAATGCCTCGACCCGCTTAGTTGTCGTAAATGCTTGCTGATATGCCCTACACACGTTCTCGGGCTGGGCACCCGGGTAGGACCCCGCAAGTTCAAAGAAATATACCGGAGCCAGTTTTTGGTGGCCGGTGTTCGTTTCGAAAAATGCAGCGGCTGTATGGACTGTGTCAACGGCTGTCCCAACAACGCCATTCAGGTTAGCTTCTAATGGAGGTAAAATGGCCACGGGTTGGAAATTCGGCAAGATAGCCAAAGAAAAGTTGATGGCACTGGAGGAGCCCGGGAAAGCACTACTTTTCGATGCCGACAAAGGCCTGGTTGAGGAGACCATGGCTAAATTCGATATTAGGACACTTGTCGGGAGCCTGCTTGGCAAGGACGATAAGTCAGCTTATAAATCCTTTGAAGAATTTGGCAAGGAGTTGATTAATTTCACTATTAACCTGGCTGACGGCAAATACCTTGACCGTACCGGCGAAATGGTAGAGAAAGTCTATAAGCAGACAGGTATATCTTTTCCACACCGTCTGGAAAGGTACGTAGAGCTGTCTATCTTCGGTCCCAGGCCGACAGATCGCTGGAACGTAACCCGCGCTACGCCCACGGAATTGATTCTTCAGGTTTCCGGTTGTTCCGTGCATAAAGCGCTTACCGAAGCCGGTATTAAAGGTCTGCCGTGTAAGGGTCTTTGTCTCGCCAGCTTCGAGACCGCTGCAGTAAACACCGGTGACCGCATTTCTGTTGTGATGCCGAAAGCTATGCCTGATAGCGGCTTGTGTGAGTTCGTGATTTCATTACAGCCGGGAGGCTAAGTTGCGTATATATTTTCCTCTTGCCGAGAACCTCAACTTCGTTTTCTTTATCTCCAGAAACTTCAGGCAACATTTCCCGCAGACCTCCGAAATCCTCGAATATTGGTTTGAACGCAGTGCGGAGAAGTGTGACCGATTCGTGAACATAATCGATATAGATAAGTTCAGCGTTACCTGTACCGTGTGTAGCAGTTTCGAAGTCGGTTGTTCCTCACCCGAAGGGCCCAGCATTATTAAGCTCCTCGAGACTGCCAGAGTCCACGATGGCGGGCACCAGACAAACTGAGTTAAAATCCTCCTCTATTGGGTATAAGCTAACGCCAATTTGTTTTTCGTATTTTTCTTTAAAATATGGTAAAATACGTTCAATGCAATCCCTTGTAACGATGGGACGGGCAGGCACTAAATGTAGAATTTTGATGTTGTCTGCGGCCCCATTATTTCCAGTCCAGTATTTCCCATAACAGATAAAATAATAATGGTGGTTTTTTTATAGCTATGCCGAAAAAACAAATTGGAAAACAGGCTACGAAAGCCCCAAAGAAGCCGGTAGATAAACTGTCTAAAAAGCGGATTAAAGAGCACGTCAATAATAATACCGACTATACCGCTGAGGACATCCGCGTTCTGGACGGCCTGGAGGCGGTCAGACGCCGCCCCGGCATGTACATCGGCTCCACTGACGAGCACGGCCTCCATCACCTGGTCTACGAGATAGTTTATAACAGCATAGACGAGGCCATGGCCGGCTACTGCGACCGGACCGAGATAATTATTCATAAGGACAACTCCGTAACGGTCATCGATAATGGCCGCGGCATACCTGTAGACAAGCACCCCATAACCAAGACCTCAGCGCTGGAAGCGGTGATGACCCGGCTGCACGCCGGCGCCAAGTTCGGCGGCCGCACCTATACCGTTTCCAGCGGTTTGCACGGCGTGGGCGCTTCCGTGGTAAATGCACTTTCCGCCTGGCTTAATGCCGAGGTCCGCCGTGATGGTAAAATCTACCGCCAGAAATACGAACGCGGCACGCCGATGTGCAAGCTGGAGGCTATCGGAGAGACAGACGAAACCGGTCTCACCGTTACTTTCCTCGCTGACACCAAAATCTTCAACACCATCAATTACGATTTCAATACCATCCGTCAGCGTCTCAAGGAGCTGGCCTTCTTGAATAAGAACCTCGAGATAAGCCTTATTGACGAAAGGACGGACCAGGAGGCAACCTTCTTCTTCGAAGGAGGCATTGCCAGCCTTGTCGGCCGTTTTAATAAAAACCGGACGGTGTTAAATCGTCAGCCCATCTACATTTCCGGCACCATGAACAGCACTATTGTCGAAGTAGCCCTGCAGTACAACGACGGCTTTTCCGAATCCACTCTGAGCTTTGCTAATTGCGTTAACACCATAGACGGCGGCAGTCATCTGACCGGTTTCCGCTCTGCGCTTACCCGGGTTCTTAATGATTATTCCCGGAAGAACAAGATATTGAAGGATTCGGATACCAACCTCATAGGTGATGACGTCCGCGATGGTTTGACATCGGTCATCAGCGTCAAGCTGGTTGAGCCTCAGTTCGAGGGACAGACCAAGGCCAAACTCGGCAATCCGGAAATAAAGACGCAGGTTGAATCTATCGTGGCCGATGGCCTGGCTGTTTATTTGGAGCAGCATCCCGACGACGCCAAGGCCATCATAGATAAATGTCTGGTTTCGGCTAAGGCCAGGGAGGCAGCTAGAAAAGCGCGTGACCTCATTTTTAAGAGCAGCCGTTTTGATGCCGGTATGCTGCCCGGTAAGCTGGCTAGCTGCTCGGAGACGGATCCAAATCAGTGTGAGCTCTTCCTGGTGGAAGGCGACTCGGCCGGTGGTTCAGCCAAGCAGGGTAGAGACCGCCGCTTCCAGGCCATATTACCGTTGCGCGGTAAAATATTGAATGTTGAAAAGGCACCCAAGGACAAGATACTGGACCACGAGGAAATACGGGCAATTGTAACCGCCGTGGGCGCCGGTATCGGCGACCAGATCGATTTCTCCCGGCTGCGATACAACCGCATAATAATTATGACGGATGCCGATGTCGACGGCTCTCACATCCGGACACTGCTGCTAACCTTCTTTTTCCGCAACATGGCTGAACTAATTTCCCGTGGCCACGTCTTCATCGCCCAGCCACCGCTTTACCGGATTCAATCGGGCAAAGAGGTTTCCTGGATTTACTCGGACAAAGAAAGAGACACCAAGCTCAGCGAGCTAAAAGGTAAGAAAGTAGAAATCCAGCGGTACAAAGGCCTGGGAGAAATGAGCGCCGAGCAACTCTGGGATACGACGATGAACCCCGAATCGCGCACTATGCTCAGGGTGGTAATCGATGATGCCATGTCAGCTGACAGGATATTCAGCATGCTGATGGGCAGCGAAGTGCCGCCCCGTAAATCATTCATTCAAGCCCACGCTAAAAGCGTTAGAAACCTCGATATCTAGTATCAGCTTATTTCAGTTATCGATACAGATTATTTTCCTTTATGTATCGTTCTACTGCTTCCGGGACCAGTCCTTTTATGGACAATCCTTCGGCTACTCTTTTTCTTATGTCTGAAGAACTGATATCTATGGGCTCTATATCCATCCAGACTACGCTTTTTATAACGCCTCGTATATTGGTTTCAAGTATTTTCAAATTAGGTCTACTGAATCCAGGCCGGTTTATCGCTACCAGTTTGCACATCTTCACCAGCCTTCCTGGCTCTTTCCACTGAGGCAGCCCGGCAAGGCTATCCCAGCCCACAAGGAAAAATAGCGCTGTTTTACCGCCAAGTTTCTTCCGTAGAATATCTACTGTATCTACGCTTAAAGAAGGCCCGGGTCTATCCATCTCTACCATAGAAAGTTCGAAATTATCTTTTCCGGCAATGGCCCTTTTTACCATCTCTACCCGGTGCAGTGCCGGGGTAATCTCCTGGTCTGCCTTCATCCACGGCTGGCCTGCCGGGACAAAAAGCACCTTCGTAAAGCCAAACTTCTCAAAAGCTTTTTCGGCGATGACCAGATGTCCGGAATGGATGGGATCAAAAGTACCGCCTAATATTCCTATATTCATTTACTCCGCCTTTCCTTTGGGCGTCTCATCTTCGGTTTAGGTCGAAAAACTACAACAGGGACTTCGCGACCGACCAGCAAATCTCTGGCTGCATCCAGCATGCGGGTTATCTCCGCCAGCATCTCCGGTAAACCCTGTCCGCTAACCGCCGATATAAAAAATACTTTCTTTCCCAGAGATTTATAAAGCCTGTCGATTTCCTTTATTCTGGCTGCGACTTCTGGCCGGTCGACTTTACTTATGGCTATTATCTGCGGTTTTTGCTCCATCTCAGGTTTATATAGTACCAGCTCCCGGTTTAGTTTATTCATATTATCTACGGGGTCTGATGCGGTACCATCTACCAGGTTCAGAAGAATTTTTGTCCTTTCAGCATGGCGCAGGAACTCGTGTCCCAATCCCCTGCCCTCGTGGGCGCCTTCTATAAGCCCGGGAATCTCCGCCATTATAAACGTCTTTGATCCCGTTTCAACCATTCCCAGTGCTGGTTCAACGGTGGTGAAAGGGTAGTCGGCTATCTTCGGTGTGGCTTTGGACAATACCGCAAGTAACGTAGATTTTCCGGCATTAGGGTAGCCAATTATTCCCACGTCGGCTATTATTCTCAGGTCAAGTATTAGCCGGTGCTCTTCACCTGGCTGGCCTCTGGTTGCCTGCTTCGGAGCTTGATTTCTAGCAGTGGCGAAATGGACGTTGCCTAGGCCACCTCTTCCACCCCTCGCCGCCATAGTTTTCTGTCCGTCATCTTTTAAGTCGGCCAGTATTACTTGTTCATCATTTTCCTTTATAAATACCATGGTCCCTATTGGTACTTTAACTGAAAGGTCGTCGCCCTTTGAACCGTGTTTTTTCTTTTTGCCTCCATTGCGACCCGCCTCTGCTTTGAAATTTCTCCGGCTCTTGAACTCCTCTAACCCGGCAACGTTCCTGTCAGCCTTAATATATACGCTGCCCCCACTGCCTCCATCCCCACCATCAGGTCCACCAAGAGGCACAAACTTTTCATGTCTGAAACTTACCACCCCGTTTCCACCATCTCCTCCCCTGACTACTACTTCTACTTTATCCACTATTTTTAATATCCTTATACTATATTTATATTAACTTAGATTATGGTGATGATTTATTAATAATGTTTAAGCTACTTCGCTAATGTTGAAAAGTCAAGATTATGAATATGAAGTTCAAGAGCTATAAGCTAAGGGCTTTTCAACAGTGATGGAAGAATTATCCACCATCCGGTGTAGTTTTTCCACAATGGGGTAAAATCATGACGCGGATGCGGGTTTTCGGGGCTTTAATTTGCGCCGAATCTCGGTAATTGATTCTTGGAGCTGCGGATTAACGTCTATTTCCGAAGCGATTTTTTCACAACCGTGAAGCACGGTGGTATGGTCCCTGCCGCCCAGAATAGTACCGATTTCGGCGAGGCTGCAGTGGTTTCGCTCGCGCAGCAGGTACATGGTGACCTGACGTGCCAAAACCGCCGTCTTGTCTCTTTGTTTACCGGTCAGGACCTCAGTATCGATTCCGTAGAAGTTGGCCACAGTAGTTATTATGACCTTCGGGCTCGTGCCCTGAACCTGCCGGCTATCTTTGGGGATTATATCAGCCAGTGACTGGACTGTAAGCTTCATATCTATTTTTTCGGCGCTCAATCTGGAGTAGGTAACCACACGGTTCAGCGCGCCTTCCAACTCGCGTGTGTTTTGCTGGAACTGCACTGCAAGAAAGCGGAGGACTTCAGCTGGTGGCTGGGCTATGTTTAGCTGTTTGATCTTGACTTTAAGTATGTCTAATCGGGTCTCCAGGTCCGGAATACCGAGGTCGGCAATGAGTCCCCATTCCAATCGCGACCTCAATTTTTTGGTAATAGAGGATATGGCTCTTGGAGGCCGGTCGCTGGTCACCACTATCTGGCAGTTTTTTTCGTAGAGGTCGTTGAAAATATGAAACAGGCACTCCTGTGTTTGTGCCTTGCCACTCAGGAATTGGATGTCGTCCACCAGCAAAAAGTCGGTGCTCCTGAACTTCCGGTGAAAATCGTCAATTTTATTGTTCTTAAGAGCGACAACAAATTCCGTAGTAAACTGTTCGGCGCTGGCGATAAGTGTGGTCAGCCCCTTGGACTTGGCTATATGCCCTATGGCATGCAGCAGATGCGTCTTACCCGACCCGGTATCGCCGTAGATAAACAGTGGATTATATTTATTACCAGGATCCTCCGCAACTTCCAGTGCTGCGGCGTAAGCCAGGCGGTTACTTTCACCGACCACAAAATTGTCGAAAGTATATTTTGGATTTAACCTGAAAGATGACAGCGGTCCCTTTATCCTGGTGCTGGTGCCTCCATCTGCCTGGCGGGCGCCCACTGGCTGTGCCTCTTGATTGATAGGCCGGATGGCGAACTGAATATCGACGGATTGTCCGGTAATGCTGGTGAGGGTTCTCTTAATGAGAGAGTGGAGTCGGCTCTTCAACCATTCGGCAATAAAAACGTTAGGTACACCGATGATGAAAACGCCCTCCTTATAACTTATGCCGGAGGTATCCTTGAGCCACGTATCAAAGTTCGGCTTATTGACCTGGAGTTGAAGTTCTCCCAGAGCGGCTTCCCATATCGATTGTGCTGACTTCAACTCTCTCCTAACAATACAAATTTCGCTTGGGTGCCCCCATGAAATGCAACAAAAACCCCCCACCCATCATCAAATTTCGTTCTTATGAGCCCTAAAAGTTACAAGCTAAACCAGCAATTTTTTGCGGATGAAGGCTACGAAAAATTTTCCGGGGACCCGCGCCACAACTCACTAAGATTAACACGTCCATCTCTTGGCATGTCAAGGGGGTTTTTGACATAATAGAGGGACTTGATAAAATATTTTGAGAAAAAATTTATGACATGAAAAATCGAGTCGTTTTTATGGGCACTCCGGAATTCTCTGTGCCGAACCTAGGGGCTCTGGTCAGCAGCGGTTTTCAGGTGGTCGCGGTCTACACCCAACCGGACAGAAAAGCCGGACGCGGCCAGCAGGTTATATCACCACCGGTAAAACAGTTCGCCGTTTCCAACGGACTGCAAGTTGTGCAGATAGAAAAATTTAAAGACACCGGAACCGTTGAGACGTTAGCCGCTTTTTCGCCTGACCTTATTGTGGTGGCCGCCTTCGGATTGCTGCTGCCGCCGGAAGTACTTAATGTACCAAAGTTTGGGTGTCTCAATGTTCACCCATCTTTGCTGCCCCGACATCGTGGCGCGTCGCCAATAGCTGGCGCCATCTTAAGCGGAGACGAAATAACGGGTGTCACCATCATGATAATGGACGCGGGCATGGATACCGGCCCGATTTTGAGTCAGATAAAACAGCCGGTATCCGACGAAGATACCACCGGCTCTCTGGAATCTAAGTTGGCGGTACTGGGCGCCAAACTGCTGGTTGAGACCATTCCCCAATGGATTGAGCGTCGAATAAAACCTCAGCCCCAGGATGACAGCCAGGCAACTTATACCCGAATAATAAAAAAGGAAGAAGGAGAGATAGATTGGCAACTGTCGACGCAAGAACTTTGGCGGCGGATCCGGGCGTTCGACCCCTGGCCCGGCAGCTATACCCACTGGAAAGGCCGCCGGTTAAAGCTGATTAAAGTTGTGCCGCTGCACGTTGGAAAATCCAGAGAGCCGGGAAAAGTGGTAGCGCTGCCTTCGGCCGCTGCGGCGGCAGTCGGTGTACAAACCGAAGACGGGGTTTTGGGGCTGGTGACGGTACAGTTGGAGGGGAAGCGCGAGCTTCCGGCAGCGGAATTTGCACGAGGCCAGCACGACTTTATCGGCGGCAATTTGTTTTGACAGAATGTCATCGATTAACTAAAATTAAGGCTGATTTGGGAGGAATTTAGAAAATGTTTTTCTTTGACCCGCTGTGGTTTTTGATAATGATACCACCGCTAATCTTCATGTTTTATGCGCAGGCAAAGGTCAATTCTGCTTTCAATAAATATTCCAAGATGGCCAATTCGCAACGTATCACGGGAGCTGAAGCCGCGGAGAGGTTGCTACAGTCGAACGGCCTGGGCAACGTGGCAGTAGAGCAAATAAAAAGCCGGCTCGGTGACCACTACGACCCCAGAAAGAAAGTGCTGCGGCTGTCGCCGGATGTGGCCAATACACCTTCTGTGGCCGCGCTAGGAATCGTGGCGCACGAGGTGGGACATGCCGTACAGGACAAGGTGGGCTACGCCTTCATGAGGTTCCGCACCTCTCTGGTTCCAGCTGCGAATCTCGGCAGCACGCTTGGCTATGTCTTTGTTATTCTTGGTTTTCTATTGACTGTGTTCGGCGCCGCCTTCGGTATGACCGTAGTCTGGATCGGTGTGTTTCTGTTTTCCCTGGCAGTACTATTTAGCCTGGTTACGCTGCCGGTGGAATATAACGCCAGTAACCGCGCCAGGCAAATGCTGCGCAGCACGGGGTTGGTGGCGGCGGATGAATATAATGGAGCCAGCGCTGTTCTGTCGGCGGCAGCCTTAACCTACGTAGCGGCGACGCTTCAGGCAGTGGCCCAGCTCTTCTACTTTGTCCTACTGGCCATGGGCGGCAACCGGAGATAAGCGACAATATCCATTAGTGTCATCGATAGCGCGGAGCATTTGCTCCGCGTTTTTTATTAAAGTTTTTAGGGCGTATTAAAAAGTAATTGCCAGCCGATGGCTGCCTCACTATAATAGCGTGGCGACAATATTATTGGAGTAAAATTTTGCCCAAGAAAAAATTCGGTAATTTTGCCCGGCTTAGGGGAATCATTGCTCGGCTTCGCGGACCCAATGGATGCCCGTGGGATAAGAAACAAACGCATGATTCGCTGAGGCCTTTTTTAGTCGAAGAAAGTTACGAGGTTTTGCAGGCGCTCGACGAAGGTATGCCGGCTAAGCTGCGCGACGAGCTTGGCGACCTGCTGCTTCAAATCATGCTTCACGCCCGGATAGCCGAAGAAGCAGAGCAGTTCGATATTGATGATGTCATACAAAGGATCAGTGACAAGCTGGTTCACCGTCACCCCCACGTCTTCGGCGGCCAGAAAGCCTCGGGAATAGAGGAAGTGGAGCAGAACTGGGAGTCCTTGAAACAGGAGGAAAGGGCAGAAGGTGAATCTATTTTAGCCGGCATGCCGGGGCAGATGCCGGCCCTGGCCTACAGCCAGTCCATGCAGCGTCGAGTTGCCGGAGTCGGCTTCGACTGGCAGACAGTGGAAGAAATCATAGACAAGCTGGCTGAAGAGGTTGGAGAAATTAAGGAGGCTCGGAGCCAGCAGGAAAAAGCCGACGAGTTCGGCGATTTGCTTTTTACTTTGGCCAATGTTGCTCGACGCCTGGATATAGACCTGGAGATGGCGCTCCGGTCCGCCAACCAGCGTTTCTTTCGACGTTTTACCCGCATGGAGGAAATGTGCCGTGAACGCGACCTCAACCTGGCGAACCTTTCCCTCGATGAGCAGAACGCTTTGTGGGAAGAAGCCAAGAGGATTGTGGGATAAACTGGTCGGGGCGAGAGGGTTCGAACCTCCGACCTCAGCGTCCCGAACGCTGCGCGCTACCAGACTGCGCTACGCCCCGCCATCGGATATTATAAGCGGCTTTAACTTTTGGGGCAAGCATTGTAATATTAGCATTGTTTTCAATCGGAATTTCATCGTCTCTTAATCCTCTGCTCTTAATAACGAGGAATAAATAGCTGCAATGAAGTACTGCGTTTTAATAATCGACGGCGCCGCCGGTTGGCCGCTGCCTGACCGCGGTGGTAAGACCTGCCTGGAACTGGCGCGTATGCCGAACCTGGACTCGATGGCACGGGAAGGGACGGTTGGTCTGTTACGCACCGTGCCTGCGGGAATGGAACCTAGCAGTGCCTGTGCCTGCATGTCGGTGCTTGGTTACGACCCGAAGATTTATTATCGCGGCCGGAGCGGCATCGAGGCGAAGAGCATGGGTATACCCGTCGCCAAAAATGAAGTCGTTTTCCGCTGCAATCTGGTGGCCGTTCGGGACGGCAAGATGTGGAGCTACAGCTCGGGGCATATCGAAACAGCTGAAGCTCAGGCGCTGATTGCCTCTTTAAATGAAAAACTGGGCAGCAGCGAAATTCATTTTTATCCGGGTGTCCGCTACCGGCATATTTGCAAGATAAAAGGCCATGAAGAGACCCTCGCGGCAAAATGCACGCCGCCGCACGATATACCGGATAAACCGGTTGCCGAGTTTCTACCGCGGGGTCCGGGCAGTGAACTGCTGAGTGACCTGATGGATAAATCCAAGGCGGTCCTCGTAGCACACCCGGTTAATTTGGAGCGAAAAGCCAGAGGCGATATTCCGGCGACCATGATCTGGCTTTTCTGGGGGAGCGGTCAGATACCGGAGATGCCGCCGTTCAAAAAAGCCTACGGTCTCAAGGCGGCCATGACGTCCGGCGTCGATCTTCTCCGTGGGCTAGCCCAAATGGCCGGCATGGATATTCTGGATATTCAGGGGGTTACCGATGGCCCCGATAACGACTATCTAGCTCAGGCCAGCGGAGCCTTGAAAGCGCTCGATAAATATGATTTGGTAATAGTGCATATCGAAGCTCCGGATGAGGCAGGCCACGGCGGTTCGATTGACCAGAAAGTTGAAGCATTGGAGCGTATCGATCAAGAAGTGGTAGGCCGGATAAAATCCTGGAATTCAGGCAAGCTCAGAGTACTGGCGCTGCCCGACCATCCCACTCCCATAAAAATTCAAACCCACACCGAAGAGCCGGTACCGTTTGTGCTTTGGGGTTCTGGAATTGAGTCAAACGGGGCCAAAAAGTATACCGAAGCGCAGGCAAAAGACACAGGTATTTTTATCGAAGACGGTTATAAAATTATGGACAGGCTGATACGAGAATAGAAGGCTGGAAAAACAGCAATTGATAGTCTACAATACGCAGGAGGCAAAATGGCAATCGTAGTTCAAAAATATGGCGGCAGCTCCGTGGCCGATGCTGAGAAAATCAATAACGTGGCCAGGCGTATCGTAGCCACCAGGCAAAAAGGTAATGACGTGGTCGTGGTCGTTTCGGCAATGGGCAAAACCACCGACCAGTTGATTCAGCTCGCCAGGGATGTTAATCCCAAACCTCTGGAACGGGAGCTTGATGTACTGTTATCTACCGGCGAAATCGTATCCAGCACGCTAATGGCTATGGCCCTGCACAACATGGGCTACCAGGCGGTAAGCCTGACGGGAGCTCAAGCTGGTATCGAGACGGACTCTGTCTTCTCTAAGGCCCGTATTACGCACATAGAGCCCAAACGAATCGTTAAAGAGCTGGAGAAAGGAAATATCGTTATCGTAGCTGGATTTCAGGGCATAACCAAAGAAAAGGACACAACGACTCTTGGGCGGGGTGGTTCCGATACCACGGCCGTGGCGCTGGCGGCGGCTCTGAAAGCTCACATATGCGAGATATACACGGATGTTGAGGGCGTATTCACCGCCGACCCTCGAATCGTGCCCGAAGCTCACAAGCTCGAGGAAATCGGCTACGAGGAAATGCTGGAATTGGCGACCCTGGGAGCCAAGGTTATGCACTCACGCGCGGTAGAGCTGGGGCAGGTATATAACATGCCGATACTGGTGGCTTCCAGCTTCAATGACAAACCCGGTACTATCATTCACGGAGGGATTCCAATGGAAGTAAGAAATAAAGTGCGAGGCATTGCTCACGATTTAAACGTAGCGAAGGTCACTGTTGTCGGTGTTCCTGACCGGCCGGGCATAGCCTCGGCAATTTTCGAGCCCCTGGCTAAAGCCAGCATAAGTGTTGATGCAATCGTGCAAAATGCCAGCATCAACAATATTACAGATTTGACGTTTACGGTTGCCAGAGGCGATTTAGACAAAGCCATGTCTTTGATCAAGCCGATAGCCAAGTCCATCGGGGCCAAGGACTGCGTCAGCGATTCGACGCTGGCTAAAATAAGTATCGTTGGCACGGGAATGCAGAACACACCGGGCTATGCATCGGGTATGTTTAAAGCGCTTTCGGACGAAGGTATCAACATCCAACTGATAACAACATCGGAAATAAAAATAACCTGTATCATTGCCGAAGAAAAAGCGAAAGAAGCGATAAAGGCTTTACATAAGGCGTTTGCGCTTGAATAAGGATAATAGACTAGACAGCTTTTACTTCTTTTACGTCCGATATCTCTTGTTTCAGCAACCGCTCTATGCCGTTTTTTAGAGTCATAGTTGACATCGGGCAGCCGGCACAGGCGCCCTTAAGCCTGACGCTGACGACGCCATCTTTAACATCGATCAGTTCTACATCGCCGCCGTCAGCGCGGAGGCTAGGTCGAATGTTGTCCAAGACGGCTTGTACTTTATCTCTCACGGGATTCCCCTTTGCTTCGCTTGACGTTCGCAAGTTAAAAGGCTAACATAATGGACATTTTTTGTCAAAAATTATTCGCGACCGTACTGTAGGCACTTGACAATTGGGCCTTTTTTTGACACATTGACTAATGTAAAATAGTTGATATATTGAACGGGTTCGGAGCGAGTTTTTACAAGTGAATCCCGCAATTGCAGGGGGTGGAACAATGCCTGATCGAGAAGAAGATAAAGCAAGACTTAGACGTAAGGCAAGCCAGGAGGCCATTGCTCTAGCGATGCAGAGTAGATGGCAGGAAGCGGTGACTATCAATCAGAGTATAATTGAACTTTTCCCCACCGATATAGATGCCTACAACCGACTGGGAAGGGCTTTTATGGAGTTAGGCGAATTTCGCAAGGCCAAAGACGCCTATAGCCGCGCTATACAGCAGGACCCCCACAACCCCATTGCCCAAAGGAACTTGCAGCGACTTTCGTTGTTGCGTGATTCCAAGGTTAGTGTCAAGGAAGAACGCCGCGAGGCCTCACCGGACCTGTTCATTGGGGAAATGGGGAAGGCTGGCGTGGTGAATCTGCAGGACCTGGCGCCCAAGGAAGTGTTGGCCAAAATGGCAGCCGGTAACCAGGTATATCTAAAGGTAAGAGGCCGGCAACTGGCCGTAGAAAATGAGAGCGGAGATTACCTCGGTCTGGTTGAGCCTCCGCATGGTTTCCGTCTGGCCAAGCTGATGGAAGGCGGTAATAAGTACGCCGCTGCCATCGTTAATATTGATCACAGCAACGCCAGGGTTATTATCAGAGAGACTTTTCAGCATCCCAGCCAGGTAGGCCGGCTCTCCTTCCCGGTGAAGGCTGTAGAGGGTTTCCAGCCGCATGTCAAAGATACATTGCTGAGACACGAGGCTGTTGAGGAAGAGGCCTTGGAGGAAGGAGAATATCCCGAAATGGAAGAGGGCGAATTGATACCCGAAGGCTTTTCCATCTTCGAGGGCGTTACCACCGATGAGGAAGCGCCTATCGAAGAGGAAGAGTTTATGGAAGAGGAGTAAATATTTATGGAAGTCGGAATCGTTAAACCGGTAATTATCGAAGAGGAGATGAAGACCTCCTACCTAGATTACGCCATGAGCGTTATCGTGCAGCGAGCTTTGCCCGATGTACGCGATGGCTTGAAACCGGTTCATAGACGGATATTGTATGCCATGGATGGCCTGGGACTTCACCACAACAGCCCCTATAGAAAAAGCGCACGTATAGTCGGTGACGTGCTAGGCAAGTACCATCCTCACGGCGATGCTCCGGTATATGAAGCCATGGTAAGAATGGCCCAGGATTTCTCCATGAGGTACATGCTTGTCGACGGGCAGGGGAACTTCGGTAGTGTGGATGATGACCCGCCCGCGGCCATGCGCTACACCGAGGCGCGCCTATCCAAGATTGCCGGGGAAATGCTGGTAGATATCGACAAGGATACAGTCGATTTCATGCCTAATTTCGACGATAGCTTAAAGGAGCCGACGGTACTACCAGCCAGATTACCAAATCTTATGGTGAACGGATCGTCTGGCATCGCTGTGGGTATGGCGACTAATATTCCACCGCATAACTTGAGCGAGATATGCGATGCCATCGCTTATCTGATAGCGAATCCCGAGGCAGACGTAGACGATTTAATGAAAATCGTAAAGGGGCCGGATTTCCCGACAGGCGGAATTATTCTGGGCCGCCAGGGCATTAAAAGCGCTTACGCCAGCGGACAGGGCAAGGTCGTCGTCCAGGCAAAAGTTTCCGATGAAATGCTGAAAGGCGGACGACAGCATCTAATAATCTCTGAGCTACCGTACCAGACGAATAAGGCCGCCCTCGTGGAAAGAATAGCCGAGCTCGCCAGGGAGAGGAAGATCGATGGCATAAGCGACGTCCGCGATGAGTCCGACCGGCATGGCATGAGAATAGTTATCGGGCTCAGAAGAGATGCCCAGCCTACGAAGATTTGTAACAACCTGTATAAATATACACAGATGCGGTCGGCTTTCTTTATAAATATGCTGGCGCTGGTTGACGGCCAGCCTCGGGTTATCAATCTTAAAGAAGCCCTATCCTGCTACATCGACTTCCGCAGAATAGTCATCACCCGCCGTTCCCAGTTCGACCTTCAGAAAGCCAAGGACCGGGCCCATATTCTTGAGGGCTTCCGGATTGCGCTCGACCAGTTGGATGCCGTCATCCAGACCATACGAAAAGCCGAAACAGCGGACACAGCTAAAACCAACTTAATGGAGAAATTCAAGCTGTCACAGATCCAGGCGCAGGCCATACTCGATATGCAATTGCGCCGCCTGGCACAGCTGGAGCAAAAGAAGATTCTCGACGAATATAATGAGGTCTTGAAAAATATAGCATACCTGGAAGACCTGCTGGCGAATCCTAAGAAGATACTCTTCCTGATTAAGCAGGACGTCAATGAACTGAAAGCCAGCTACGGTGACGCAAGGCGTACTCTCATTAAGCGCGAAGAAGCCGAAGAATTCCAGGACGAGGACCTTATCCCTCACCAGGACGTAATTATTACGTTGAGCGAACAGGGGTATATCAAGAGAATACCGGCCGCGACTTATCAAAAACAGCACCGGGGAGGCGTCGGCATCACTGGAATGGTGACACGTGAAACAGACATGGTGAAGCACTGCGTAGTGGCTGACACCCATGATAACTTATTGCTGTTCACCAACCGAGGCAAGGTTTACCGGCTACGTTGTTACGATATTACTCAAGACCTGTCTAGAGCCACCAAAGGAACTGCGCTGGCTAACCTTCTAACCATCGACCCGAAGGAGCAGATAACGGCGCTGATAGTGGTCAAGGAGTTCGTCCCCGGACTGTTCATGGTCATGGCGACTTCCAAGGGCATTGTGAAAAAGACCAGTCTGGATAAATTTTCTACAGTCAGGAGCAGCGGGCTTATTGCTATGAAGCTGCGTACCGACGAGGAACTGGTGGCTGCCGACATCGTGAGCCAGAGGGGTGAAATTATTCTGGTCACCCAGAACGGGCAGGGCATCAGGTTTGCAGTTAAGGGCTTGAGGCCGGCATCGAGGACCAGCGGCGGCGTTCGTGGCATCAGACTGGAGCCACGCGACCGGCTGGTGGCTATGGGTGCCATTTTCCGTGATGCAGCAATACTAACTGTTACCGAAAAAGGCTTCGGCAAGAGAAGCTGGGCCAAGAATTTCCCGCTGCAGGCCAGGGGCGGCAAAGGCGTATACGCGCACAGGGTAACCGATAAAACCGGCAAAGTCATCGCTGCCAAGCTTATCCCGCCAAAGCAGCATGTCATTATCGTTTCCGCCGGCGGCATTATTATTAGAATCTCAGTGGATGAAGAGGTCTCCATCCAGGGCAGGGATACCCAGGGCGTCCACTTGAAGACGCTGGAAGAGAACGACAGCGTGGTCTCAATCGACTGCGTCCAGCAGGGAGAAAACAGGTCGGCTGATAAGTCAAAGACCGAGCAGGGACAGCTTCTGTAGCAACCGGCTAAAGGTAACATGCTAAAATTTCTTCAAGAGTTCGGCCTGTCCTTCGTGCCCCTCTTTGTGGCCATGGATGCCGTCGGCGTGCTCCCCATTTTAATCCCATTGACCCAGGACATGAAGCCCGACGAACGCAAGCGCACCGTCCGCCTGGCTGCGCTAACTGCGCTGGGATTGGGGCTCGGTTTTGTGGCCATAGGCAAAGGTATATTTATATTTCTGGGTATACAGATATCGGATTTCTTAGTAGCCGGCGGCATAATTCTCTTTTTACTCGCCGCTCAGGATTTAATAACCGGCAGGATGTACGCCACCAAGGCCTCGATTGGCGCGGACATGGTAGGTGTCGTCCCCATAGGAACTCCTCTGGTAGTAGGACCGGCCGTGCTTACCACGTTGTTGATACTCATCGACCAGTACGCTGTTTACACCGTAATAATTGCCTTCATCATAAATCTGGCGATTGGCTGGCTGCTTTTTAGCCAGGCTAACCGCGTGGTGCATTTCCTGGGGCAAGGAGGTGTAACCGCGACGTCAAAGATAATCAGCTTATTCCTCGCCGCCATCGCCATCAAGATGATCCGCCAGGGAATTCTACAGGTCTTAGGATCTTAGGATGAAGCTCATCTTCGTTCATGGAGCCGGTAATACCGGACTGGTGTGGCACTATCAAACAGAACATTTTGCCGATTCTGAGGCCGTTAATCTGCCAGGCCACCCCGAGGGCAAACTTTGCACCACGATCGACCAGTACGTTGATTGGCTGCGCCAATATATCCGTCGAAAAGACTACTCTCAGCTTGTGATAGCGGGACATTCCATGGGTGGCGCTATAGCCCAGATGTATGCGCTCAATTATCCGAAAGAAGTTGGCGGCCTCATACTGATTGATACCGGCGCCAGACTCCGGGTGCATCCGGACTTCCTCAGGCTGCTTGGACAAAGCCCGGATACTTCAGATGCGTGGATGAAAAACATCATTGAACCGCGTTATAACCTGGTTGATCCAGGGGTTAAACAAAAAATAATTAGCGGTGTGATGGAAGTGGGTGTGGCTATGCAACTCAACGATTTCAGGTGCTGTGACAAGTTTGACATAATGGATAAGGTAAATCAGATTTCGGCACCGACTCTGGTTATTTGCGGCAGCGCCGACGATGTGACTCCAATGAAGTATTCACAGTATCTGGCAAATAAAATCGACGGCTCAAAGCTGGTGATCGTCGAGGGCGGGACCCATCTTTGCCACGTGGAAAAACCAGCAGAAATAAATCGGGCAATCGACGAGTTTCTGGCAAATCTCCAGGCCCTCCAGAATTAGATGAGGATTGGCGTTCTTTCTGACACCCATATACATCTGGCTGAAGAAATACCGGCTAAAGTTGTCGCCGCATTTTCCGATGTGGACCTGATTATTCATGCCGGCGACTTTGTCGGTTCCGGCGTACTGGAAGGTCTAAAGATAATAGGCGAAGTGAGGGCAGTGCACGGAAATGTGGATTCTATTACTCTAAGAAACATGCTGCCGGAAAAGGAAATATTTACCATTGAAGGAAGGAAAATCGGCATAACCCATGGCTGGGGGAGCCCGAACGGAATCCAAGACAGGGTGCTTGGAAGACTCGGCGAGGTGGATATAATCGTATACGGGCACAGCCATATCGCCAGGATTGAAAAGATCGGAAATGTTCTGTTCTTTAATCCAGGCCCGGGATGGCGGTCTTTCGGTATACTTACTATCGACAAAGAGGTTACCGGGGAGATTATCCGTATTTGAGTAACAATGACTGAAGCGTGGCCGGAACTCGAAGCACTGGACAATCCGGATATACTCGAGTTTATCTTCTATCCGCGGAGGGACTTCGATAGTTTTACCGCAGATTCGAAGTCCGGTTTAATTCCAGTGGATAGCGATATATCAGTTTCCTACGCATTTTATGCCGGAGATAAGAAATATCCTAACATCCTCTTCTTTCACGGCAACGGGGAAATAGCCAGCGACTATCAGGCTATCGGCCCCATATATAATAAGGTAGGGTTAAACCTTCTGGTGGTGGATTACCGGGGGTACGGCCGCAGCGGCGGCAAACCAACGTTGAGCCACATGGTAAAGGATGCCCATCCGGTCTTCGAAGGCTTCAAACGAATATTAAAACAGGGCGGATTTTCAGGCGGCCGGTTTATCATGGGTCGCTCGCTGGGCAGCGCTTCGGCCATCGAGCTAGCTTCGCATTATCAGAATGAATTCTCGGGATTGATTATCGAGAGCGGTTTTGCCAACGTCTTCAATTTGCTGAAATATCTGGGCTTTCCCCTTAAATCTCTCGGAGTTGCTATTCCTGCGAAACCTTATAGTCTGGAACTTGTACGGAAAATTTCTATTCCAACGCTGGTGATGCATGGCGAATACGACCAGATTGTGCCGGTTGAAGAGGGCAAGAGCTTGTATGAAAACACCGGGGCCAAAGATAAACGCCTGGTCATTATCCCCGGAGTCGACCACGACACTATTATGTCCGGTGGCATGCAGACATACTTTGATGCCTTAAGCGATTTTGTTTCCACCTACAGCAAATAACAGTCAGACCCACAACTCTGGACCTTTGCCTAAATTTACAATTTGTTAACATTTTTTCTTTAAAACATGGCAGAAAGTATCGCAAATCGTATTGACACAATAGGTATTAAACAGCACAATAGAGCACGTATTAAATTATCCACCGAATCGCGGCTTCAGGAGGTTTAATGAAAGATAACACCGAAGGCGACAGTGACCCAGCGGTAGAGTTGCGCCGTTTGCGCCAACGAGTGGCGGAGCTGGAGGTGGCGGAAGCGGAGCATATTAAGGCTGAGGAAGCACTGCGGCAGTCGGAGGAAAGATACCGGACACTTATGGAGGAGATGCGGGAGGGCTACTTTGAGACGGACCTGGCCGGCAATTACACTTTTTTCAATGATGTTATATGTAGCCAGTTAGGTTATTCCAGAGAAGAACTGATGGACATGAATTACCGGGCTTACATCCCGAAGGAGGATGTGAAGACAATATATAAGGTCTACAACGAGATTTACCGGACAGGCAAACCACGGAGATTATATCCCGCTGTGAATATAGCCAAAGACGGCACCAGCATATTTATTGAAAGTTCAATATTACCCAGGCGCAATTCAAGAGGGGAGATTATCGGATTTCGTGGAATTATCCGTAACATTACCGAGAGCAAGCGCGCCGACGAGGCTTTGAGCCAGTCGGAGGAAAAATACCGGACCATACTTCAGGAGATGGATGAAGGGTACTACGAGGTGGACCTGGCAGGAAACTACACTTTTTTTAATGACGTGATATATACCAGGCTGGGCTATGAAAAAAATGAACTGAAGGGAATGTCGTACAAAGTTTATACACCCGAAGAGGAGATAGAAGCGGTCTTCAAGGTTTATAACAATGTCTATCGTACCGGCCAGCCTCAAAGGTGGTTTCCGGTGACAAATGTAGCTAAGAATGGCTCCAGAATATTTGTTGAAAACTCGATTCTGCCGACTCGAAATACAGAAGGCCAGATCATCGGATTTCGTGGAATCAGCCGTGACGTCACCGAGCGTAAGCGTATGGAAGAAGAGAGGCAGCAGCTGGAACAGAAGGCTCAATTCGCCAGCCGGCTGGCTTCTGTCGGCGAGATGGCTTCCGGTATCGCCCACGAAATAAATAATCCGCTAACCGGGGTCATCGGTTATGCCCAGTTATTGCTGCAAGAGGACCTGCCTCATAATGTCAGGAAAGATGTAGAGACAATAAACGACGGAGCCCAGAGGGTGGCCAATGTAGTACAGCGTTTGTTGGCCTTTGCCCGCCAAACTAAGCCGCAGCGCACTTATGTTGATATAAATGATGTTATTGACACTACACTGGATTTGCGTGCCTACCACCTTCAAACCAGCAACATAATGGTTGCCAGACAGCTGTCTCCTGATTTGTCGGTTACAGTGGCCGATGCCGGACAACTGCAGCAGGTGTTCCTCAACTTAATAGTAAACGCGGAGACCGAAATGAGCCTGGCGCGCGGTCACGGCAAGCTCACAGTTAAGACGCAGCAGGTCGGCAACATTATCCGCATATCTTTTAAGGACGACGGGCGCGGCATAGCCAGTGAAAATTTGGAGAGGATATTCGAGCCCTTCTTTACTACCCGGCAGGTTGGCCAGGGTACCGGTTTGGGGTTGAGCGTCTGTTACGGCATTATCTCCGAGCACGGCGGAAGAATATATGCCGAAAGTAAACCGGGAAGGGGCGCTACCGTCGTCGTGGAACTTCCGATCGTAACCGAAGATAGACAGCTGGGGCTTCCAGAACCAGAAGCTCCGGAGAAGCACCGGCAGACGAGGGAACAGTTCCTGGTGGTAGATGATGAGCCATTAGTAACGGACTTCATCAAAAAAGTCTTAAGTGAAGAAGGACATCTGGTAGACACTGTAAATAGCGCGGAGAATGCCCTGGAAATGGTTAATACTAAAAAGTACAGGATGATACTGCTGGACATAAAAATGCCGGGCATGAGCGGCATAGAACTATATAAGCGGCTGCAAAAGATCTCGCCATCGTTGGCGCGCAAGGTTGTATTCGTTACCGGGGACGTCATGGGCGCGCGTACGACAGCTTTTCTGTCTAAGGCTAAATTACCTTATATAATGAAGCCTTTCGATGCCAGGCAACTGAATAGCGCACTAAACCGCTTATTTACCGAAGGCAGGTAGTCGTTGGGCTCGATAATGTAGAACCTGAGCCAGTAAGTTTTACTTTTCTTCCTGAGCGGCTTCGGCCTTAGCTTCGACTTCACCTTCAGCAGCTTCAGCGGCTTCCGCACCTTCTGCCACGAGTTCGGCTTCAGCAACCGCAGGTACCACTTCCTCTTCCTTGCGGGCTTCAGCTACTTTAACCACCATCTGTTCGGGGTCGCTGAGGAGAGTTATGCCACGGCCCAGGGGTATATCTTTGACGTGTAAAGCGTCGTTGAGTTCTTCCAGATGAGAAACGTCAACCTCTAAGCTGTGTGGCAGGTCATCCGGAAGAGCTTCGATATCGATTGAATCCAATAGATGAAGCAGGGAGCTGTTCTTTATTTTCTTCAGTACCGGCGCATCGCCTACGAAAACGATGGGGACCTCGGCCTTAATTTTTTCGGTCATACTGACCTGATAGAAGTCGACGTGTAAAGGTTCGTCGGTCAGGGGGTTTCTCTGGACCTCACGCATTAAGACCCTTACCGGCTCCTTCGAGCTGTCGAGCTTAAGTGATATCAGGTCCGTCTTCCCGGCATGGGCCAGCAAATGTTTAAGACTTCGCGTATCTACGTTTATAGGAGTAGAGTCAACGCCGTGTCCGTATATATTGGCCGGGACGAGGCCTTGCCGCCGCAGAAATCTTACCTTTTTCCCCGTTATTTGTCGTTTGGAAACTTCCAGTTCGTGTCGTTTCATATCGTACCTCTATTATCGGTCAGAAACATAGAGATTATCTTTTTTTGGGGCAGATGTCAAGTTCGATTGCGCCGTCAAACGGCCTCCGGAACCTGCCAAAATATCATTTTACCAGCTTGTCTACTGCCTTTAATTTTTTTCGGCAATCGGGATGCCGCCTCTGTATGCCGCATCGGAGGCATGGACCATGGCGACAGTCACCAGTATCGCGGCCTGCATACATTGCGTTATACTCTTTGCGAAGAAAATTTTGAGTAACTCCGACGTCGATGTGCTGCCAGGGTAGCGTCTCGTCGAAATTCCGCTGCCGGTTGGCATAGAACGCGGGGTCAAGCGTATTTTCCTGGAATGCCTGAAGCCAGTTCCCGTAGTTGAAACATTCCTGCCAGGCGTCAAAGCGGTTGCCCAGTTCCCATGCCCGGTGAATAACCTTACCCAGCCGGCGGTCGCCGCGAGAAAGAACTGCCTCCAGCTGGCTTGTTTTGGTATCCTGCCACGATAGGTGTACCTTGAGCCGCCGCAGGCCCTGTTTTAGAGCTTCATGCTTGGGTATGAGCTCGTCCTCAGTGTTCTGCGCCGACCACTGGCATGGAGTGTGCGGCTTCGGGACAAAGGTGGCAATACTGACTCTAATACCGGGGGTTCTGCTTCGTAGCTTCCGGCCCAGCTGCACGGTCCTGGCTACGAAGTCCACTATACCGGCAACATCTTCCATCGTCTCGGTAGGTAGTCCCACCATAAAATAGAGCTTTAAATTAAACCACCCCTTTTCGAAGGCCGATGTGAAGGCCGCAAACATGTCCTTTTCCGAGATATTTTTATTTATGGCTTGGCGCAGCCTTTCAGTACCGGCCTCCGGAGCAAAGGTGAGCGTGGTCTTCCGGCGATGGGGCAGCGATTCTATAAGTTCTATCGAGCTAGGGTCAATCCTCAGGCTGGGTAAAGAAAGGGTAAGGTTGTCCTTGTTATATTTTCGAGTAAGCTGGCCGATCAGGCCGCTTATGTCGTGGTAATCGCCCGTGCTCAGTGACACCAGCGAAATCTCGTTGAACCCGCAGTTACTTATTAGCCCGTCGACGGCGTCCATCACTTGTTTTTGCGGCAGCTCGCGGACCGGTCGATAAATCATGCCCGCCTGACAGAAACGGCAACCTCGGCTGCATCCACGCTGGATTTCTACACCGCCGCGATCATGGATTATCCTTATGTGCGGTACTACCGAGTCGATAACTTGCTGAGATAGCGAGGCCAATATCTGGCGTTCAATTGGGAGTCCGGCAGCGGCGTTTCTGGGGATGATAGCGTCTACCTTGCCGTCTTTTTGATAGGTGACATCATAGAAGCCGGGCACGTAAACACCATGGAGGTTGGCAGCTGCCTCGAGCACTAGCTTTTTATTGCCTTTAAAAGAACGGAAGACGTCGAGTAGTTTTAATATGACTTCCTCAGCCTCTCCCATAACGAACAGGTCTACGAAGTCCGACATCGGCTCCGGATTCAGGGCGGAGCTGCCTCCGGCAATAATGAGCGGATATGAATCATCCCTCTGGTCGCTGAACACGGGGATACCGGCCAGGTCAAGCATATTCAGTACGTTGGTGTAGGTAAGCTCATATCCCAGCGAGAAGCCGATGGCATCGAAGTCTTTCAAGGGCCGCCTGGTCTCCAGGCTGAAAAGTGGTATCTTATGCTGTCTAAGCTGCACCTCCATGTCCACCCATGGGGCGTAAACTCTTTCGGCCAGAACATCGGGCTGATCGTTGATTATTTTATAAAGTATGGGCACGGCCATGTTGGACATGCCGATTTCGTAGACGTCGGGAAAAGCCAGGGCTATTCGGAGCGGGGTCGCTTGCCAGTCCTTGACCCGGCTGTTCCACTCGCCGCCGCTGTAGCGCGCCGGCCGGGAGACGTCATAGAGAATATCTTCGAGGCTGTTCATGATTGGTAGAGAAATCAATTATAGCCGTCATAGTCCGTTTCTTCCAATTTGAGTAGCCTATTGACAGCCTTCCCGCCTTTTATCAACTGTTTGTGTAGCACGCGCTTTTCTTGGTCGCTAGACAAGGTACCATAATCGTTGACCACCAAATTGGGTACCTCTTTTTAAGCTTTCTTACCAGGTAAAAAGTATTAAGTAAAAAAGCACTAGTTGACGGTAAAAATACCTAAGTGATAGAATTATGCGGTTTTGGGCCTAATTCGATGAAGGGGGCAACTTAAGGTCTTAGTAGGGAAGAGCATTCGCTGTAGTTTTCATACACACCGACTATGCCGACGGGAGCGCATCAATAGCACCTGCTTCACAGTCGAATCGGTGCCAGCGAATAGAATCAGTTGCAGTAACTCAATGCCTGTAATAACTACTCGAAGGTTGTTGATTTACATCTTTTTATAATTACCTTGAATTTTTCTCCGTTACGAGGCTACACATCTGGGCATTGAACGTCCAGGCGTTATCAGGGAGAGCCAATGAAGAAGGGAGCAACGAAATGACCGGAATATCAAGTATAGTAAACAGAGTTGTGGAAAAACACGGAAGCAATAAAGATATGCTGATTCAAATACTGTTGGACTTGCAGAGCGGCTTTGGCTGGCTCCCGCGCGAAGTATTGTCTGAAGTCGGTAAGGAACTGGGTATTCCCCAGACTCGCGTATATCAAGTGGCCACATTCTACAAAGCATTTAGCTTTGCACCAAGGGGAAGACACAGCGTAAGGGTTTGCATGGGCACTGCCTGCCAGGTACGAGGAGCATCACTCGTTAGGGATAGAGTACAGCAGGTCCTCGGAATTGAACCGGGCGAAACAAGTCCAGATATGCAGTTCAGTCTGGAAACGGTAAATTGCCTTGGCTGCTGTGCTATGGGACCGGTGATGACGGTTGGCGATGCCTATCACGGTCATCTGACTGTTTCCGATGTGGAAAAAACCCTCGAAAAATGTGCATGAGGAGGAGTTATGCCAAAAGTAAGTTCTGCACCGGCGTTGGAAGAGTTAAGACGAGACATAGAAAGTAAACGCGATCCCAAAAAACTCTGTATCGCTTTATGCTCCGGGACCGCCTGCGTGGCATCCGGCTGCCAGAGCGTAAGCGACGCCTTTGAGCAAGAATTGGATAAACAGGGTTTAAAAGGCGAAATAGATTTTAAAAGGACCGGCTGTCATGGATTTTGTGAGCGCGGTCCGCTGGTGGTAATTTATCCCGAAGAAGTTTGCTATACCAACGTAAAGGCCGAGGACGCTCAGGAAATTGTCAAGGCTACTAAAGAGAAAAAGACAGTCGAACGACTTCTTTATGTTGATCCGGTAACCGGGAAGAAAATCGCCCGCGAACCGGATATTCCTTTTTATAAGAACCAGCAGAGATTTGTATTCGGCCCGAACCGGTGGATCGACCCGCGGTCAATAGAGGACTACCTCTTCATAGGCGGTTACGCTGCGCTGTCCAAAGCTCTCTTTGAGATGGGGCCGGACAAAGTCTTAGCGGAGATCAATAAGGCGGATTTGAGAGGTAGAGGAGGCGGCGGGTTCCCGGCAGGTAAGAAATGGGAAGAGACCAGGAATGCTCCCGGTGAGATCAAGTATGTCATAGTTAACTGCGATGAAGGAGACCCGGGCGCTTACATGGACAGGTCTTTGATGGAGGGGAATCCACATAGCGTTCTCGAAGGGCTTATCATCGGCGGCTTCACCATAGGTTCTCATCAAGGATTTATCTATGTACGGCAGGAATATCCTGTGGCATGTTCGAATATAGAGTGGGCCATAAAACAGGCTGAAGAGTATGGCCTTTTAGGTAACAATATCCTCGGCTCCGGTTTCGATTTTCATGTAAAGGTTCATAGGGGGGCCGGCGCCTTTGTCAGCGGCGAATCGAGCGCACTGATGGCGGCTATCGAAGGAAAAGTGGGCGAACCCAAGCTGAAATATATACATACTGCGATAAGCGGTATCAAGGACCGGCCATCCAATCTGAACAATGTGGAGACCTGGGCGAACGTGCCTTTGATAATAAATAAAGGCAGTGACTGGTTCAGGTCTATCGGCAGCGAGGGCAGCAAGGGAACTAAAATTTTCTCACTTGTCGGCAAGGTAAACAATACCGGGCTTGTTGAAGTGCCGATGGGAATGACCTTAAGGCAGATTATCTACGATATCGGCGGCGGCATTCCTGGAGGCAAGAAATTTAAGGGAGTCCAGACGGGCGGCCCTTCCGGAGGTATTATTCCGGAGCAGTTTCTAGATACGCCAATCGATTTCGATGAATTGACCAAGCTCGGCTCTATGGTGGGCTCCGGCGGTATGGTGATTATGGATGAAGATACCTGTATGGTTGATACGGCCAGGTATTTCATCGACTTCTGCTGTGAGGAATCCTGCGGCAAATGCATCCCCTGCCGCGAAGGCCTGAGGGTGCTTCGGGAAATACTGACGGATATTACCCAGGGAAAAGGCAGCGAAAAAGATATAGAGACCATCGAAGAAGTGGCTCAGGTCATGGCGGATGCTTCCCTTTGCGCCCTGGGCAAGACGGCTGCCAGTCCTGTTTTAACGACGCTGAAGTATTTCGGAGATGAGTACGAAGCTCACATAAAAGAGAAGCGCTGTCCGGCCAAGGTCTGCAGCAATCTGATCAACTACTATATTGATCCGGACAAGTGTGAAGCCTGCATGATTTGTATGAGGAACTGCCCGGGAGAAGCCATCCAGGGAGGAAAGGGGATTGTGCACTGGATAGACCAGGAGAAGTGCACGAAGTGCGGAATGTGCTATCAACTTTGCCCGACTAAATTCTCGGCTATAGTCAAACTTTCGGGAGAACCTGTGCCGGCTCCGGTACCGGGCAAGGCAGTGGCTCGTAAAAAAGGAGGTTAGAATGGAAACTTCCGTAAGCTTAGAGATAGACGGTAAAAAAGTAAAGGCTAAAGAAGGCGCTACTATACTCCAGGCGGCAAAAGCAGCCAACATAGACATACCTACTTTATGTGAACACGAAAAGCTGGCTCCCTATGGGGCTTGCCGAATTTGTAGCGTGGAGGTCGAGAAAAAAGGCAGGAGCCAGGTGGTAGTTGCCTGCGGATATCCTGTTGAAGAAGGCATAAAGGTGAAAACCAGATCGCCGAAAATAGACAAAATAAGGAAAGTCATTATTGAGCTGATTGCTCCGGTTCTATCGAATGAGGGTATGGGGACCATAAAGACGCTGGCAAGTGAATATAAAGCGGACGTTTCCCGGTTTATCCCAAAATTCAAGGCCACGCCAACCAGATGCATTCTTTGCGGAAAATGCGTGAGGTACTGTTCCGAAGTCGTATTTCGCAATGCCATAGGATTTGTAGGTAGAGGTACCGGGCGTAGGGTTGTATTTTTCCCGGACAGAGCTTACGCCTATTGCGCTACCTGCCAGCAGTGTTTCGGCGTTTGTCCTACGGGCAAAATCGGTTCGCAAACGACTGGCGATGTTTTTTCAGGCTTTTCAATAGACGATTTTATTTCGGGGAAGATGTCATAGTTATAAGCGAGCCCGATTGATCAAATAATAGGGAGGCTTACGAATGATTTTAATCGGCGAGAGTATCCATATTATTTCCAAGAATGTAAACGATGCTGTAAAAGAGCGCAACCAGAAGGTAATACTGGATTTAGCCAAGGCGCAGACGGCGGCCGGGGCGGACTACATAGACCTGAATCTAGGACCGGCTAAGAAAGACCCCGAGGAGGTTACTCAATGGTTGGTAAATACCATTCAACAGGTCACGGAGCTGCCTATTTCGGTGGATACGTTGAACCCCGTGGCTATGGAAGCCGGCCTTAAAGCCTGCAAGAAAAGGCCTCTGCTCAATTCGGCTTCGGGCAGGACCGACAGCAAAGAGCACATGTTGCCACTGGCCAAGAAATATAATACGAATGTGGTTATTTCAGTTCTTACCGATAAGGGCTGTCCACCGGACGTGGATTCCAGGATTGAGAGCATTATGGAAACGGTGGCGCTAGCCAACGATATGGGAATTGCCAACGAAGATATCTGGGTCGACCCCATAATATTGCCGGTAAGCGCCGACCAGAAACAGGTCAGGGAGGCGGTGGAATTTGTGGGAATGCTGGCCGACCTGCTACCGGGAGTCAAGTCAACAGTCGGGCTGTCCAACGTTTCGAACGGGACACCGGAAGAACTCAGGGGTATATTAAATCGCACCTACATGGTAATGCTGGGAAGAAACGGGCTGTATTCGGCAATTGCCGATGTGCTTGATACCGAACTTGTCCGTCTGAACAAGGGAGAACTCCCCAAGATCGTCGACCTTATCTATAGGACCATGGACGGCGAGGTTTTAGACATGGGCTCGCTATCCAAAGAGGAACAGAACTACGTAAAAACCGTCAAGGTTCTTATGGGAGAGACGCTTTATTCTCACGCCTGGCTGGAGAGCTAGGAGTAATCAAAAAGGAGCGAACAATGGACTATAAAGCACCCTTGGAAACGTACTCCGGGAAAGTGGCAGAGGTCGTTATCGGCAAGGGGGAAAAGGCCCTCAAAATAGGAGGAGAAAACGTCCTGCCGCTGCATTTTTTCGAGGGCAAGGTGGAAAATCGGCAGCTCCTGGCTCTGGAAGTGTTCGATTCCGAGCCGAAGACCTGGACTGAGTGGGAGCGCCGGCCATACGAAGGTGTGCTTTCCGACCCGGTGGCCTGGGCCAAAAAGTGCATCGAGCTTGGCGCCGACCTAGTATGCCTGCGCCTGGTGAGCACCGACCCCACCGGTGACAACGCTCCGGCAGATAAAGCGGCTGCGCTGGTTAAGCAGGTAGTATCGGCTATTGACAGGCCGCTTATCGTCTATGCTTCGGGAGATGAGGCAAAGGACATAGAGGTGCTGACCAAAGTAGCCGAGGTCTGTTCCGGTGATAATCTTCTTATCGGTCCGCTGGTCAAGGAGAACTACGAGCCAATAGCCAAGGCGGCTCTGGACAACGGGCACTGTGTCATTGCGCAATCACCGCTGGATATAAACCTGGAGAAGGAACTGAACGTAAAGCTGCTGAAGACCTTTCCCCGGGAGCGGATCGTCATCGACCCGTTAAGCTCGGCTCTGGGTTACGGCATGGAATACAGCTTCACCATCATGGAGAGGACCAAGCACATAGGCGTTATGTTCGGCGATAACACGATGCAGATGCCGATTATCGCCGACCTGGGCAGTGAGTCAGGTAAGACCAAGCAGGCCAGAGAGAACGAAAAGCAGGGGCTTCTGTGGGAAAGCGTCACCGCGATGAGCTTGCTTCTGGCCGGCGCCAACATTCTGGTACTTCGACAACCGGAGAGTCTGAAGCTGATGAAAGAGGTCATTGAGGGCCATATATAATAGGCTCTTTGTCAAATGTTGTGGAAACAGCTTCGGCATGGTACAAACCCCAGGAGCATTTTTCTCCAGTAGACCTCTGCATTTCTCAATCCATAGGAGATACGCTTTAGCATCTTGATCTTG
>Ga0116202_10000217_pt1 | contig 30266 bp, 32 predicted proteins | sample LakKivw325mmetaG_FD_94479 | JGI IMG/M metagenome (GOLD analysis project Ga0116202, IMG submission 94479) | Anoxic lake water microbial communities from Lake Kivu, Rwanda to study Microbial Dark Matter (Phase II) - Lake Kivu water 325m metaG | ecosystem: Environmental > Aquatic > Freshwater >... | reverse complement strand
GTCACTATCTCCAGCAGTTGACGGTCGATCTCCTGCATGGTTTCGTCGCGGCTGCGGCCGCCGTAGTCATAGAAGCCCCTGCCTGTCTTCATGCCGAAGTGGCCGGCCTGCACCAGCTCACGCAGGTAGGCGGCGCGCGGGTCATTGTGCGCGTTGGGGTCGAAGTTCAGAATCGCCTGCCAGATCAGGTCCAGGCCGATCAGGTCCATGGTCTTGAAAGGCCCCATAACCGAGAGGCGCGGACCCAGTCCCCGCGTGAAAGCAAAGTCTATCTCCTCCAGGGTGGCTACCCCGCGTCCCAGGAAATCCAGCGCCGCGGCCATTATCGCCATGTTGAATGAGTTGACCATGTAGCCGGGCACAACCTTGTCGCAGATAATGGGCCTCTTGCCGATTTGCTGCATCAGATCGAGGGTGTCTTCAAACGTTTTATCGGAGGTAGCGCTGCCGCGCGCCACCTCGACTATCGGCATTACCTCGGGGGGATTGATGAAGTGAGTCAGAATAGTCCTCTCTTTGCGTGAGACCTTTTCCGCTATACTGTCGATGGAGAGCGTAGAGGAGTTGCTGGCCAGAATGGCATGCGGCGGGCAGACCTTCTCCAGATCGGCGAATACACGGCTTTTAACGGGCAGCTCCTCCTTGACAGCCTCTACGATAAAGTCAGCTTTACTTGCCGCTTTCTCTATCGATGCGGTCAGGTTTATACCCCCTGCGATATCTTTTCCGCCGCCTTTGCCCGCAGCCGGGCTGTCATCGAACAGGCGCGCTATGGAATTGATGCTGGCTCCGGCGCGCTCAAGTGCGGCGGGGTCAATATCGGCCAGCGCTACGGAGTAACCATGCCTGGCAAAGGATATGGCGATACCCGGGCCCATTATGCCCGCACCGATAACGGCAATACGCTCAATTCCGGGCATTACTTATCGGCTTCTCCTGATCAGTCCGGGCTATAGCAGCGTGGCCGGCTTGATCTTCCCTCTCGCTTTCTGGATATAGTAGAGTGCAAGTCCCACGATGATGGCCAATACAAACAGTATGATAGGCCAGTAAACTTTCTGCATCAGCAAGAATACGATCAGCAGCAGCATGAAGATAACGTTCAGCACGGCGGCGAAAATTGCCGTGAAGGATACGAGCCCGGGCTTAAATTTATATTGCGACAATTTAACCTCATTGGGGTGGGTCTTGTGCAGTCTTGATACCGTTATCAACACCAGCGTTACCATCCAGAGCATGCCGAAGTTGAGCATGGCGCCGTAGATGGCCAGGCTCTCGCCGGCCAGCAGGAGGGTGATAACGGTCAGCGCCCAGGGCAGAGTGAGTCCCCAGTGTGGTGTGCCCCAGCGTTTGTTGATATCGGCCAGAAACTTGGGGAAAAAGCCGTCCTGTGCATAGACCATGACATAACGGCCGGAGACGGTCATCAGTGCGTGCAGAGTGGAGATGCAGGCCATTACAGCGCCGCCGATGATGAAGAAGAAGAACCAGAAGGAATTGGCGCCGAATATCTGCCTGCTCACAGCGCCCAGGTCCTTGGATGCTGCGAGCTGGTCCCAGGGCATGACGCCTACTGCGACAAGCTCGACGAAGAACGTGAGCAGAAAAACTCCTACCATTGCCAGGAATAGCCCGCGGGGCATGGTGACCTTGGCATTCTTCACCTCGTCGCCCAGTTCGATACCGAAGAGGCCGCCGGCGATCAGCGTGTAGCAGATGGCTGCTGCCGCGATCAATCCCACGGTCAACCCCAGCGTGGGAGGCATGCCGGGAAACTTCAGGTTACCAGTGAACATGGTCGAAAAGTTGGACCAGTCGATCTGCGGGAAGCCGCCGAAAACGAAGGCCAGCAGGGCAACGATCAACAGCAATACCATGCCGAACTGCACCCAGGCGGTGGGCTTGATGCCTACGATGTTAATGATATAGAAGATGGTAATCGATATTATAGCGATCAGTACGACCCAGGAGATGCCCAGGCCCGGCACCATCGCAGGGGCGTCCGGGAACAGCATCATAAGGAAACGCGCATTCGTGATGGCGAAGAGGGGCAGGCCGCCCAGCGGTACGGCCACCAGCAGCACTATGACGGTCGCTACCGCCAGGGGGTAGGAGGCCAGCTTGCTGTACTGGTAGCTGGCTGCCGACTTGGGCGCGATTGAGGTAATCAGCATATAGGGTATTATGGCCAGAAAGACAGGTAGGGAGCATATTAGCTGCGCGATGATAATGGAGGGGCCGGTCAGGCCGGCGGCGACCGTGGTCAGCGTGAACATCGAGCCGCCGATATTCAGGCCTATCATGAGGAAAACCAGTAGTAGTAAAGTGAGCTCTTTTCTGAGTATACCCTGGCCTTGCGGTGTCTCTTCTGTCATCCCTGTCAACTCCTTCGTCTTATTTGCGGCCGCTGAGAAAAGGGTGGGTCAAGGCATTATACAATTTCCATATCCCCTGTCAATATACTTGTATGAACAACATTTATATCTATTACCTGTAAATGCCGAACGCCTTTATAAAAGCCTGCCGGCTCTTCTGTATGTCCTTTTCGGTCATTGCGCCCGACATATAAACGTGGCCGGGCAGCACCACCACGCCCGGGTTGCCCAGCAGCAGCCCCAGCCTTATCATCAGGTCGAACTCGTAGACCTCCAGCACCTGGCTCATGTCGAACTTTCCGTTCAGTCCGAAGTGCACGATGCTGTAGATGGCATGTGCTGAGACGTCCATCTTGAGTTCGGCTGCCACCTCGTTTATCAGTTTGGCCAGGTCAGCAGCCCGGTCGATGGAATTCTGTATATAGTTGCCTTTTTCAAGCTCCTCGATGAAGGCGATGCCGGCCGCCATGGCCAGCGGATGTGCGCAGAACGAGCCCATGGGGAAGAGCGGTCCGAAGTGCTCGGCCCTGGGGTCGAGCGCGCCGACTACCGACATCACGTCCTCGCGTCCTCCCACCGCCCCGATGGGTATGCCCCCACCTACAGGTTTGCCCAGGCAGGTAAGGTCCGGCGTTATGCCCAGTAATTGCTGTACCCCGCCTATGGACACCCTGAAGCCGGTGGCCACCTCATCGAATACCAGCAGGACGTTATATTTGGTTGTAAGGTCGCGCAGCTGCTTCTGGAATCCCTCGTTGAGCGGTGTGCCGCCGGACGAGGCGCCCAGCGGTTCCAGTACGACTGCCGCCACCTGGTCCTTATTGTCCTGAAGGGCTTTCTCCACAATACCGATATCGTTGGGCGGCAGGTTGATCAGGTTGTCCCAGTGGTTGTTTGGTATGCCTGCTGTGAAAAGAGTGCCGGAGCCGGCCGCCAGAGCATCGTAAGAAAGCACGCCGTTCCATCCATGATGATGGCCGGCAAATTTTATAATTTTGTTTTTACCTGTGAATGCCCTCGCAATCTGGCAGACCAGTTCGGTAGCCTCGTTGCCGGAATTGACGATTTTTATTTTCTTGATGGATGGGTAATGCTGCATTACCTTCTGCGCCCACCTGGTGGCAAGCTCCTCGCACATCTCCAGGTGAAAGCCGTATTTATCCAGCGCTTTATCTATGGCCTTTCGTATGGCCGGCGCCTTGTGTCCGATATAGGAGATGCCCTGGTCGATGAACATGTCGATGTACTCGTTGCCGTCCACATCATAAAGGCGCGATCCTTTGGCGTTGTCGATAAAGAGAGGATAAGGCCTGTGCCAGATCATGTAGGCGGGCGCGCCCATGGGGACTATGAACTTGCGGGATTCCTCGTTAAGCTTCCTGGATTTAGGGGTTTTCTTCTCGTAGGTGGCTATTACTTCTTTGTATTTCTCGTCGCTCAGTTTCGGTATACTCATTTTCACCCCCCTCTGTCCGTCCGGCCTGATGGCCTGAAAGGTGGCGGACATCGTCATTTTAATCCACCGTGTTACAAAAAACAACTATTTTGTATAAATTGTTTAACAGCAGCTTCGGCACAGGTATTGTGCTGCCCCTTCGGCTGAGTTATACTTACCATAAAGCGCAATGCGAGAAGTTGATGAAAAAAGGCGATCGAAAAAAGAAGCCCGCCGGGCACAAGTTCAGTGAACGCTGGCTGATGGACCTGTTAAAGCAGGTCAGATCGGGTGATCTACCGCTGCAGGATGCCGTCGAGCAGCTCAGCGTCCTGCCTTACGAGGACATGATGCATGCCAAGCTCGATCATCACCGCAGTCTGCGCACGGGATTTCCCGAGGTGGTCTTCGGGCCGGGCAAGACCAGGGAGCAGCTGGTCGGCATTGCTGAGAGGCTGGCGGCGCACTCCGGCAGGGTCCTGATCACACGTGTCGATATGGATGCATTCAGGTCGGTAAAAAAGAAATTACCTGACGCCGCATATAATGCGGACGCACGGGCTATCATCATAGACCGCACAGCAAAGAAGGAGGGCAGACCGGGCATCACTGTGGTAACAGGTGGAACTGCAGATATACCTGTGGCCGAGGAGGCCGCGGTAACGGCGGAGATGATGGGCAATAAAGTCGAACGCATCTTTGATGTGGGCGTGGCCGGCATACACAGGCTTTTCGATCATTTGGAGCAGGTTAGAAGCGCCAGGGTGATCGTGGCGGTGGCCGGTATGGACGGCGTGCTACCGGCGGTACTGGGAGGGCTGGTAACCTGTCCCGTCATCGCGGTGCCCACCAGCATCGGCTATGGGGCAAACTTTAAAGGCATCGCGCCCCTGCTGACCATGCTCAACAGCTGCGCGCCGGGTGTAGCCGTGGTTAATATCGATGGAGGATTCAACGCCGGCTATCTTGCCGGACTGATCAACAGATGAGAATGCGAAAACTGAGTCTTGAAAGTAAAATCGCTGACAAAACCGGCCACCTGGAAAACATCATAGGAAAAATGGGTTCCGCTATTGTAGCGTATTCGGGAGGGGTGGACAGCACGTTTTTATCCGTCACAGCTTTCGATATTCTTAAAGATAAAGTGCATATTATACTGGCAAAATCTCCCCTGATGGAGCCGGAGGAATTCAACTCGGCTAAAAAGCTCGCAGCATCGCTCAAATTGAAGCTGACGGTGATAGAGTTCAATCAGCTCGATATACCGGACTTCGCCGTCAACAACAAGGACCGCTGCTATCACTGCAAGCTGAATATGCTGGGTTTACTGAATGAGACCGCCCGGGCAAAGCATATCAAGTGTGTGTGCGATGGCACCAACTACGATGACCTCGGCGATTTTCGCCCCGGCCTGGTGGCGATTGCCGAGCTTGGTGTGCGCAGTCCGTTGGCGGAATCTTTCCTGACCAAGCGGGAGATCAGGTCTCTGGCCAGAAAGAGAGGACTGCCGAACTGGCAGAAGCCGGCTAATCCCTGCCTGGCCACTAGGATACCTCACCGCACGCCGATCACACATGACATCATCCGGCAGGTATCGGCAGGCGAGTCTTTTATCAAAGGACTGGGGATCGAGCATGTCAGATTGAGGCATCACCGCAACATAGCACGGATCGAGGTTGATCAGAGCGGATTTGCCAGGCTCATGAAAAAGGACAATCGGGAGGCCGCCGTCGAGGCGCTCAGTAAACTCGGATACAAGCATATCACACTGGACCTGGCGGGCTACCGGATGGGAAGTATGAGCAGGTAGTCCGTCTGGAAGGGTCGGGATTTCCATGAGCAATACAGCATATTTCGATCTTTACGCCGGCTGCAGCGGCGATATGATACTGGGTTCATTGCTGGATGCGGGGCTTTCCAGGGTGGACCTTGAGAAAGAGTTGACCAAGCTGCCGCTGAAGGGATACCGCATCGCAGCCGAAAAGGTTAATAGAGGCGCACTCAGGGCAACCTGGGCCCGGGTCATTATCGATGAAGGTGTCAAACAGCCCGACCGCTGCTACGGCGATATCGTTGACTTGATTGCAGCCAGCCGGCTTGAAGATGAATTAAAGAAGAGAACGCTGGATATTTTCCGCAACCTGGGCGAGGTGGAGGCTAAAATTCACGGAACCAAGCTGGAGCTGGTGCATTTCCACGAGATAGGGGCGGTGGATTCCATCGTGGATATAGCCGGAGCTGTAATTGGATTGGGCCTGATGGGGATTGACCGATGTTATGCCTCGCCCTTTCCCATATCGGAAGGCTCTGTCGAATGCCGCCATGGTGCGCTACCGCTGCCCGCGCCGGCCACTATGGAGCTTCTGGCCCGCCGGCAGGCGCCAGTGGTGAAACCCTGTCATGAGGCTATGCAGGGTAGAGAGCTGGTGACCCCTACCGGCGCAGCCATCCTGACAACCCTGGCGGATTTTAACAGGCCACATCTGAACCTGGAGAAGGTAGCCTACGGCGCAGGCAGTATGAATGCCGATGAGTATCCCAATATCATGCGGCTGTGGATAGGGAAGTCGTCCGGGCATAATGCCCATGAGGATATGGTGCTGCTGGAGACCAATATCGACGACATGAACCCTCAGATTTACGACTATGTTATGGAGAGGCTGTTTACACAGGGTGCGCTGGACGTCTGGTTCACACACATACAGATGAAGAAAAACCGTCCTGCCGTGATGCTGAGCGTGCTCTCCCCCGCTGCTGCCGAGTCAAAGCTGGCAGAGACCATAATGCGGGAGACTTCAACCCTTGGTATAAGGGTCCGGCCGGTATACAGGCATATCGCCGGCCGGGAGCTAATTGAGTTCGAATCGAGCTACGGTAAAGTCAGGGTAAAGGTCAAACGCTTCGAGGATGAGATCATCAGCATCGCTCCTGAATACGACGAATGCAAGAAGATAGCGGCGAGTAAAGGTATTCCTCTGAGGGACGTTTACCGCACGATTGAGACCGAGGCGCGCAGGCTGATTAAATAGTAGTTTACCAGGGATCGATAAACGTACGTCCGGATGCCTCCGGGATTTTTTCCTGAACCGAATTCAGGCTGCGCATAATCCAGCGGCGTGTCTCGGCGGGATCGATCACTGCATCGATTTCCATATAGGATGCCATATTCAATCCCTTGCCCATGGCGTAGGCCTGCTCCACGAAAAATTTGTAGGTTGCCTCCCGCTCGGCAGGGTCCTTTATAGCTTCAAGCTCTTTTTTGAAGCCGTGTTTAACTGCTCCTTCCAGCCCCATACCCCCGAACTCCCCGGTCGGCCAGGCAATTGTGAAAAATGAATCGTGGAAGCTGCCCGCCGCCATTGCCATGGCGCCCAGACCGTATCCTTTGCGCAGAACGACGGTAAAGTATGGGACGGTCATATGTGCCCCGACCACGAACATACGGCAGACATGGCGCACCTGCGCTCGTTCCTCAATCTCGGGCCCGACCATGAATCCCGGCGTATCGCACAGTGACAGGACGGGAAGGCGGTGCACATCGCAGAGTTGGAGAAAGCGCGCCGCCTTGTCGGCGTCGTCCGCCTCAATAGCTCCTCCCATATGTCTGGGATCATTGGCGATCAAGCCGAAGGGCCTGCCCTCGATACGCACCAGTGCTGTAACCATACCGGGTCCGAAACGCGGCCTCATCTCCAGTACGGACCCTGTATCCGCCAGGACTTCTATCACTTTCCTGACATCATATACCCTTAACCTGTTCTCAGGTATCAGCCATCGCAGCCTGCGCTGGTCGTCGGATTCCCAGGTGGGGATCGATCCCTGGAAATAGGACAGGTATTTTCTGGCAACCGACACTGCCTCAGCCTCATTGGCGACCTCTATGTCCACTACGCCGTTACGAGTTTGAACATCGATAGGGCCGATTTCCTCGGCTTTGACAACGCCCAGCCCTCCTCCCTCGATCATAGCAGGTCCACCCATGCCGATATTGGATCCACGGGTGGCGATAATAATGTCACAGCAACCCAGCAGGGATGCATTGCCGGCGAAACAGGGGCCCTCCACAATACCGATGAGGGGTACCTTGCCGCTCAAGGCTGCAAAACGGCTGAAAGTGGTGAGATCCAGCCCGGCCACCACGTTGGCATCGGTGTCGCCCGGACGGCCGCCGCCGCCCTCGGCGAAGAAAATAGTTGGGAGTTGCCATTGATTTGCTATATGCAGCATCCGATCCATCTTCTTGTGGTTGAAAAGGCCCTGAGTGCCGGCCAAAACGGTGAAATCATAAGCCAATACCGTGCAGCGCGACCTGTCTTCGTCGAACAGCTCACGGTTTACAGTGCCGATTCCCGTGATAAGTCCGTCGGCGGGCGTTTTCCTGATAAGCTCTTCCAGCGGACGCCGGCCGCGCTGGGCAGCTACAATCAGTGCACCATATTCGATGAAGCTGCCGGGATCACACAGGTCACCTACATTCTCGCGCGCCGTGCGCCGGTTCTTGCTGCGCCTTTTGGCAACAGCTTCGGGACGGTGCTCATCCAGTGTGAAAGAATGCCGTTTTATCACCTCGGCCAGATCGGGACGGATAACGTCAAGGTCCAGTTCACTTTCAGTAGTTTTAATATCAGCGTTAACCTCAGCCTCTTCCATGAAAAGCAGGGGTGACCCGACCTGCACGTTTTCATTCAGTGACACGCAGATCGCGCGCACGTATCCGCTGTAAACCGCCGTTATGACGTGTTCCATCTTCATGGATTCCAGAACGACTAATTTTTGGCCGGCTGTAACGGCATCTCCTTCGATGACCTCGATATCCACCACGCACCCCTGCATGGGCGATTTCAGTGGTATGGTTCCCGGAGGTGCCGGGTGCTTCTCAAGTACAGCTGCATTGAATGGCACAGACCGGCCGCCGGAGAAAAACCGCTCCTTCCATTTATCCGGGGTCGATGCCAGGGCAGCGGCATTGTCCTCGATGAAACGTGTGTGGATATCGTTATTCTCCACTTCCTGCCTGGATAACAGGTTGATCAGAAATGATATATTCGTTTCTACGCCCTCTATGCGGAACTCCTGCAGAGTTCGCCTCATCCGCGCAACCGCATCCTGATATTTATCTGAACGAGATGTGACAATCAATTTAGCCAGGAGCGAGTCGAAGGCAGGATTGGCTGTATAGCCGCTGTAACCGTAGCCATCCACCCTGATGCCCGGGCCGTACGGTGCTTCACAGATGCTGATCCGGCCGGTAGAAGGTATCACATTGCCGGTTTCGTCGATGTGCTCCAGGTTGACGCGTGCCTGAATAGAGTAGATGCGAGGATGACGCGCGTCATGCACAAGGTCGAGGTCTGAGAGGGTTTTTCCTCCGGCTATCTCTATCTGTGCCCTGACAAGGTCTATGCCGGTGACTTCTTCCGTTACGGTGTGCTCAACCTGTAACCGGGGATTGGTTTCCATAAAGGCAAATAATGGTTTACTGTCGGTGGATCTATAGACCAGGAATTCGAAGGTGCCGAGGCTGGTGTAATTCACATGCCTCGCAATGTGCAGAGCTGCCCCGGTTAACTCAGCGCGCAGTTTAGTGGATATGGAAGGGCTGGGGGCAACCTCGACCAGCTTCTGACTGCGTCTTTGCAGAGTGCACTCGCGTTCTCCCAGATGGATTACCTGTTTACCATCGCCCATGACCTGGACCTCGATATGCCTGGCCCGGGGCATGAGCTGTTCAACATAGACATCGTTAATTCCGAAAGCCGCTTCAGCTTCCGATCGGCAGCGTTTATAGGCTTCTTCCAGATCATCCGGCTTGTAGACGGGGCGAATACCGCGGCCGCCCCCTCCCGTGACTGCCTTGATTACGACGGCCGCGTCAGGGCCGAGTGACATAAAGAAAGCCAGGGCTTCTTTCAAGGTAACAGGTCCTGTGGTGCCGGGTACCACGGGAACACCGCACTCTCCGGCCAGACATCGGGTACGTGACTTGTCTCCGAAGAGTTCTAAAGTTTCCGGACGCGGCCCGATGAAGACAAGATTTGCCTGCTCACAGCATTGTGCGAAATCCGCGCTCTCGCTGAGAAAACCATAGCCGGGATGCACGGCATCGCAGTCCGCTTTAAGAGCAAGGTAAATAATTTGCTGCCTGTCGAGGTAGGCGGCCACCCCGGAACCTTTCAAAGCGTAAGACTGGTCCCCGGACAGCACATGCAGGGATTTTGCGTCGTCCTCGGAATATATGGTGACTGTCTTGATGCCGAGATCGGCTGCCGCCCGCGCGACCCGTATAGCTATCTCACCCCTGTTGGCGATGAGGATTCTATGTAATTTCATCGAAGATCCAATCAGGCTTTTCAACCTCGGCTCAGCTATAAAAGTATAGCAGAGTTGTCAATGGACAACGTTTGTAGGCTATATGATGATGGAATCGACTATAATTCCATCTGCGGTCCGAAGCGTCTTATACCGGGCATTTCTGGTAGAGCATACTGCGCTCAATGTTTTCGACCAGCTGCATATTGATTATGGCTATTATATACTTTTTAAAAGGTTATTTAATAACAGTTGTAACGTTTAAAAACAAGGGAATGGAGATAAGCATGCCGGCCATTACCACCCAATAGATCTCAACTTTAAAAAACAAAGCTACGAAAGCAGCAATGGCAAGTAGTACGTGCCAAATGTCCCAGGGTATGTTTATAGCAAATAATATCGTTACGGATAATAGAAGGCCAACGAATGAGCTCAATACACCACTCACGGCTTTATTGAAATACGGCAAGGCGCGAAGTTTATCAAAATAGGGGGCTACTCCCACTACAATCAAAAAGGATGGTAAGAATATACTGAGAGTTGCTATTGTAGCTCCAGCAAATCCGTATAGCAGGTAGCCTATAAAAGTCGCGGTAATTACTATCGGCCCCGGTGTGATTTGGCCTAGGGCAATCCCGTCCAGAAAAGTCTTGCCACCCATCCAGTGGTTAACATTCACCACTTCATGGAACATGAATGGAACGGAAGCAAAGCCACCCCCGAAAGCAAAAAGGTCAATGCGTACCATGAGAGCAGCCAGGTTAAAAAGATTCCTGTCAATGAAAAAGAGGATTATAAATGCAGTTGTGAAAACCGCAATAATAAAGAGCACAGGACGATAGGTGGTGTAACTCATTCCTGACGATGCAAAAGGAGGCGTTGGTTGCTTCAGATAGAGCAAAATGCCCGCGCTTGCGGCGAGCAGGATTACCAGAAGTGGATTAATCTCAAATCCGAACAGGATGCCGGATGCAATGGCGATAAACGCGGCCTGCCAGTTCCGTATAGTCACTCTACCGAAAGTAATGGCTGCGTTTGCAACGATGGAGACAATAATGGCCTGCAAGCCGCTGAATGCAGATATTACAATCGGCAAATCCCTGAATTGCACATAAAGGGCGGATAACGCCGTCATGATTAAAAACGATGGTAAGCCAAAGCCTATGAAGCTCATCGCAGCCCCGGATACTCCTCGAAGCTTTAAACCGACATAACAAGAAGCTTGCATGGCTGTAGCGCCAGGCACCATCTGGCATAATGCAACACCGTCTCGGAAAGATGCATCGTCCAGCCATTTCTTTTGTTCGACGGCCATTCTGCGAATATAGGCGATCATAGCTGGCCCGCCGAAGGCAGTGGCACCTAAACGCAGGAAAGACAGGAAAAGCTTGATGAGCGATGGTTCCGAGCCACTTGATTGGTTTTCCACTATATAGCCCAGGAGTCAGTGTCGTTCTAACGGGAATTTTCAATCTGCATCTTGTATCTCGGGGTTCCCTTTTCAAGGTAGAAAAGAAATCGCACCTTTTCCCCTGCCATCAGATGTATTTCAGACTCGCGACGGAGCTGCTTGAAATCTATTTCCCTCAGCAAAAGTGTGAGCATCTCTAACTTTCGTTGAAGTTTCCTGTTCCCGGGTTTATCTGACAAGAGCTGGCCAAGCGTATCTGCATATTCTTTTTTGGTCATAGTATGAATACAATTTGAAAGGTTGGGCACTAGCTCAATCGTCAGCATGGTACTCTCAGTTTCTCTTCAGGCATTATTTTAATGTTAGCCTGGTACCGGCATTATTCAGGAAAAATATGCCAGGGAACTCCTGAGCCAGACGTGCGGAAGCGCCGAAACCGGTGCAGTGTGATACACCGAGTTTCTGAATCCCCATTTCTTTCAGATCCTGGATAGTTCTTTCAATCCGTTCTTCGTTGGCCAAGATAAGATGAGTTCCCCCTATCACAGCATATACGTTTTCTTTATCTGTTATTTTCTGTGCCTGGCGCAGTGTATTGATCATTCCACGATGGGCGCAGCCGAGTATAACTACCAGGCCGGAGTCCGTGTCGATTACGAGTGCCAGATCATCGGCAAGGGCATCAGGCTCCATACCATCGGGATTTTTAATGAACAGATTGCCGTCGATCTGCTCATAATCTGTGATCATCGGGATTTCGCCGGTTGTGGTTATGTGTTCAGTAATGGATACCGGCTCACGGCTGACAATGAGACGTGTGCAGATGGTCTCCAGTTCCTCCCGGGAAAAAGGTGCGCCAATGGATCGAAAGTTGTCCGGTCCGAATCCGACATGTTTGGCAGAGCATAAATCAGGATGGCAGATAACGCTGGCGCCCTTGCATTTTTTCAATATCTCGCGCAGGCCACCGGTGTGGTCTGCATGGCCGTGGCTCAATACTATATCATCGATTGCGGACAGATTAATGCCCAGGAGCTTGGCGTTATATGCAGCTGACATGCCCGGCCCGGTATCCATTAGGACCTTTTTCCCGTCCGTCTCGACCAGTATACTCAGTCCCCACTCGCCGAGGAAACCATACCCGGCGGTATTTTCGCTCAAAGTAGTTATTTTGACTTCCATCATTTCCTCCTCACGTTCTGCGAATGTTACGTATGTTAAATGGCGATGGTTGAAAACATCGAAGGCTGACTATTACCAGTGTTTTCATTTTGTAATGTCATCGTAATATAATCACGTCCCGGTTGATGTTTCAGCAAAGTCGGACGATGCCAGGGCCTCGCCTATTTGATCGATAAAGTCGGATTGATATTTTTCAATATGCCCATCATCACAGAGTGCTGCCAAATCCGGGTCGACCGGTATTTTACCCAGCAGGGGTGCCTTAGCAGCCACCGCCATTTCTTCCGCCCTGCTTTTTCCGAAAAGCTCAATTTTCTTATCGAGTTCCCTGATATAAAGGTAGCTCATGTTTTCTACCACACCCAATATATGTTTGTCCATTTGCTGGGCCATTTTTACTGCCTTCCTTACTATCATGGCTGTTAAATCCTGCGGTGTAAAGACGACAATTACACCTGAAATGGGAAGGGACTGCATCACCGTGAGAGGAGCGTCAGCAGTGCCTGGCGGCAGGTCGATAATAAGATAATCCAGTCTACCCCACAGGACTTCCTCCCAGAATTGAGTGATTGCCTTACCTATTAGCGGCCCACGCCATATAACGGCTTCATCTTCACTGGGCAGCAGAAGATTGATCGACATGATCTCAATGCCTGATTTGGATGTGACCGGCAATATGCCGCTCTCGTTTCCTCCCGGCCGATCCGTTATACCGAACATCTTGGGTATACTGGGGCCGGTGATGTCGGCATCGAGGATGCCGACTTCAAAGCCCTTCCTTCTCAGAGCAACGGCTGTGAGGCCGCTGACCAGTGATTTGCCCACACCTCCTTTTCCGCTCATGACGGCTATGATACGGTTGATTTTGTTCAGGTCAAGGGGTTTGGCGTCACTATAGGCTATATCCACATTTTTTATATCGTGCAGACCTTTTAAAGATTCCTTGATTTTTGCTGTTATCCAGTTCTGAGAGGATTCGTCCAGGGCGGTTGAAGCCAACGATATTTTGACTTCATCGTCAGTTATTGTGATGTCACGTATCAGGTTCATTAAAGTCAGGCTGCGCACTGCATGTGGTACCAATATCTCATCGAGCCCGCTTCTTACTTGTTCTGGTGTTGTCATAATTCCTCCATTTTGTAGCGTACTAATTGACGCGATCTTTTAGAAACTGAGAACCTTATTGCACTCTTCTATCCACTCCGCTAATTCAGGCATTGTAGCCTCTGCCGCACCCTTGATGAGTTTCTTGCCCTTGTGTACGCCGCAGCGAAGCAGACAGGTTCCGCATACTTTTACCGATATGCCCTTATCGATTAGACCGATCAACATTTCAGTCATGTTTACAGATCCCGCCAGAGGTTCTACCCCCTCTCTTGCCAGGTCGACAGAATCGTTCATCAGGAAAATACGTAAGTCTGCGTTTCTTCCAATCAGCTTTTCACCCAGCCTTAAAGCATTCCAGGTTATATCTGTACCATCGTAGGGGTTACCATTTAAAATAATGAGTACTTTCGTAAATTACTCCTTTATCCAGTACAAAGCTATGAGCTTTTTTGTTTGACTACTAAACCGATTACGTCATCGCCCTTTCATGCGAGGTCGCCCCTCCCATGGGCTAGACGTCCTTACAGCCGATCCCTTTGATTGTGAACGATATCTGGTAGTCCCTATCAACGTTGCATTATTTCTTTTTGGTGCACGCTTTTAACACTGTGTCCTTATCCAGTTTCTTAGTGCAGAAGAACCAGTCGTAGCATTTCATGTCTTCTTTGCCGTCCATCCTGTCCTTGGCCACGCCACACGAGCCTGCCGGAGGGACTATTACATCATCACCCGGCCTCCAATCAGCTGGAAGGGCAATAGAAAACGCATCTGCTGTCTGTAAAGCGATTACTATCCGATGAAGCTCGTCGAAGTTCCTGCCAAGGCTGAGCGGGTAATAAATAATGACCCTGATTATTCCTTTGGGATCGATCACAAACACAGCGCGTACTGCCTTTGTGCTGCTCTCCCCCGGTTGGATCATCCCGTATTTTTTTGCTATCTCCATGGTAATGTCTTCAATTAAGGGGAATTTCACCTCTATGTTTTTCATGCCTTTATACTCGATCTTATCTTTGATCGTACGTAGCCAGGCAATGTGGCTGTAAAGGCCATCGATAGAAAGCCCAATGAGTTTACAGTTCACTTCGGCGAATTTCTGCTCCATGCTGGCAAAGGTCATGAATTCCGAGGTGCATACAGGCGTAAAATCCGCCGGGTGGCTAAATAAAATGACCCAGCTTCCTGCAAATTGCGCGGGGAAATCGATCTCTCCCTGCGTAGTCACGGCCTTAAAAGACGGCGCCTTGTCACCGATCCTGGGCATTGAGACTGCATTGGGTTCTGCGTTTTGTTCCATGACCTCCTCCTTTTTTATCGCTCATTTATTTCAACCGATTAAAAACCGATTAATGCAATCGATCCATCAGGTTGGGCAACTTGCCCTCTGCAAATGATTTAATCGCATCTTCAATGCTTGAAACGTCGGTTACAATTGGTTCGATATTGTAGCTTTTCATGCTGTCATAGGCGCCCATACCCATGCCTCCGGCGATCAGTACCTGGCAGTCTTTAATCGCCTCAGCCATACTGGCGTGTTTTCTCTGTGAATCTGTGTCGTATCCGTGCGGACCGGTTGCAGCACCATGTCCGCTTTCCTGGCTGGCGAAATGGCGATGTCCCAGCTTGTCGCGCCTCTCCTTGCCGGTGATCTTCCCGTTATCCATGTTAAAGACCATGTAGTATTGCGCCCTGCCGAAATGCTGACAGATTGTAGTTTCGTCGTCAGTGACCACTGCGATTTTCATAGTTTATTTCTCCTGTTTTAATCAACAATTAACTTACACTGCAGATTGCCTGCATCATAGTCTACCTTTACTTTAACCTGCTTGCCCTCGGAAAGCAGTCTCTCCGCCTCGCTCCGCAGCTTCTCAAAGTCAGGAGACTCCAACAATGCCAGCAATGCCTCATAGTGCTGCTGCAACTCCTCATCGTCGGACTGCTCACTGAGCAATGCAAAAAGGCAATTATCCAGCTCTTTCTCCGCAAGGCACTTCAAGCACCTGCCCGGCACTTCGTTACAAGTATAATTGGGCTCAAGGCTTATATTTTCCATTCAAATCACCATCACCTGCTTCATTTTGCCGGGTTAATTCTCTCAGGATGAACACCGGGCATTATCGAATTGTACAATAGGCCTGGAAAGAAGGCAAAAGTTAAAAGGTTATTCAAGTAGATTTCATTGCGATCATATGCCTGATTCTCACTGCTCATATTTGCTATGCTTCCGGTCTGCGGCGTTCCGTTTGCTGCGGATCCATAGGTGTAACTGCGGGTTTTGAAGCTTCATATACGGTGAATACATTCTTTAATTCGAGAAAATGTCTCTTTATTTTATCTAAATCATTCGGATTTAAAGGTTTGACCGGACACGGTCTGAGAGGAGTATTGACCTGTACTTCATCGGCTGAAAACCCTCTAACTAATTCAGCCAATTCAGGGGCTTTTTTACGGTTTGTATTGATGAACATGATCTGGATAGCCAGCTTGCCGGCAAATATGGAGCGAAACGACTTGATTCCTTCTGTGACCTGCTCAATAGTCAATCGAAATACTGGCCTGTTAACAAGATGTAACAGATTGTCATCCGGTGCATCCAGTTTGGCAACTACTACATCCGCGCGTACCAGGTCCTCACGTACACCCGGTTCATGCATAAGGGATGAATTCGTTAATACAGCGATGGGAATGTGTAGCGTTCGCCTGGCAAGTTCAATGGCCTCACCCAGGTTCTTCGCCAGCGTTGGCTCGCCGACACCGGAGAAAGTTACATAGTCCGCCTCTATCGGCGGTAGCGAATCAAGTTCATGCTCCAGGCTCTTGAGCGAAACGAACTCCTTTCTGTCGGCTTGCCTGTTCAGGGTGCTTCCTAACTGGCAATAGACGCAGTCGAATGAGCATGTTTTAAGGCGGGTCGAAACCATATCTATGCCGAGGGATCTCCCCAGACGCCAGGATGGAACAGGGCCGTAAATAGTAGACATGTCAACTGCTACCACTGTTTCTTATAACTGCGTTTCCACTTATCGCGGCTGTACTCATAATAATCCCGGATTGCCTCTTTGAGCGTGTTGGACGCCAGCAGTGCACAATGCTCGCTTTCCTCAGGCAGACCGTCCAAAGCCTTCAATATATCCTGTTGGCTTATCTGCATGGCTTCTTCCACCGGCTTGCCTTTAGCCATCTCAGTGATCATGCTCCCTCCGGCTATGGTGGTTATGCAGCCATCAGTCATGAATGTGGCTTGCTCTATGATCTGGTTGGCAACGCTTAACCATATCTCCATGGTATCTCCACAGGGGCCCGTGATACGGGCGTAACCGCTGGCGATGTCTATGCTTCCCATATTTCTTGGCCTCAGGGCATGGTCCACTGTCTCATCGCTGTAGATTTTACGGAGCTCTGTTTCAAGCATCTGCTGATATTCTTCTCTGCTGACACGCATGGAACACCCGCTAATCAATCTTCCTTTGATGATGTGCTTCTTCAGCCGTGCGATTAGTGGTCGCAGGCGTTATCGCCGGTCACAAGACTGCCATTGAGATAATCGACAACTATTTTTTCGGGTTCGGCAGCCTGCGCACCCAGCAGCACATTGATGCCATTTTGCTGGAAAAGAGAAATAGCGCTACCGCCCATACCTCCGGCGATGACCACCTGAACACCTTGCTTGGCCAGCCATGGAGGTAAAAATCCCGGCTGATGCCCCGGGGAGTCAACCAGCTCTTTTCGAATGATACTCTTGCTCTTTTCATCGGCGTCGATCAGAGCAAATTGTTCGCAATGGCCGAAATGCGCCGATAAAATACCTCCGTTTACGGGTATCGCATACTTCATGTAAAACTCCTTCTTTTATTTAATAGCGTATTACTTGTGGCATTGCCCTCCTGAAGAACAGGGAGGTTTATCACAGCGTTCAGTGCGCCCGCAGCATGTCTGCCCGCCCTGCGGTTTGACTGCAGTTCTGATCAGGCCGGGCATCGAAATCTGTTTACTTACGGAACTGCTACTGCAGGATGGGCATTTGAGATCACTGGCGCCGCCCATTTCGTGCTTGAGTTCAAAACGGTGTCCGCAATCTTCACAGGCGTAATCATAAATAGGCATAATGTTCTCCTGATAATTAATCGGGCGATATAAGTTCTTCGATATTCTTCCAGAGCCGCTTGACCTCTCCGGCTGCCGGTCCTTCGTCGTATTCCACCAGCGGGACGCCGTGTGCGACCGCACGGTTTACAGCGGTATCGAAGGGTATCTCCCCGGCTACATTGATCCCAACATTCGCGCAGTGTTCTTTTATCTGCAAAGCCTTTTGCTCGTTGATATCGTATTTGTTAATACACACTGTGGCGGGCACTTTAAAATGGCGGCAGACCTCGATGACTCGCTCTAAATCGTGTGCGCCCGATACCGTCGGCTCGGTAACCAGCAGCGCCAGATCGGCGCCGGAAAGCGATGAAATCACCGGACAGCCTATGCCGGGAGGTCCGTCCGTGATAATAGTAGAATAGCCTTTATCCGCAGCAATTTTTCTGGCCTGTTGCCTGACCAGCGCAACCAGTTTGCCGGAGTTCTCCTGCGCTATGCCCAGGCGGGCGCGTACCAGTGGTCCGTATTTGGTATCGGAAATATACCAATGGCCGGCCTTATTTTCCTGCATGGTAATGGCATTGACAGGACAGATACGTGCGCAGAAACCACACCCTTCACAAGAAACGTGGCTGACCTGGAAATTATGAATAGCGTCAAACCGGCATAACTCCTGACACAGACCGCATCCGGTGCAGGCGGTTTCATCGATGTGGGCGATCTGACCGCTCCAGAATTCCTCTGTCTGCCTGTCGGTTGGTTGCAGAAGAAGGTGCAGGTCGGCTGCGTCCACATCGCAATCCGCCAGCACTTTATTGTGCGCCAGGGCAGCAAAACAGCCGGCAATACTTGTCTTGCCTGTTCCGCCTTTGCCGCTAAGCACAACGACTTCTTTCATGTAAAGCTTCCTTGATTTCAGTGTATACGTTCGTAAATGCATTCTGCCATTGCGGTATGCCCTCGGCCAGTGTGACACCTTCAGAGTAGAGGTGGGCTATACCCCTGTCGAGCGGTATGTCGAGCAGGACAGGTATGCCTTCACGGATGCAATATTCATGTACCAGGGTTTCCCCGCTGACAGCACGATTGACGATCACACCGCAGGGGATACACAGTTGCCTGACCGTCTCAACTGCAAGTTCCAGATCATGCAGTCCGAAGGGCGTCGGCTCTGTGACCAGCAAACAGTAATCGCTGTCCTTAATGGTTTCAACTACGGGGCATGATGTGCCCGGTGAAACATCCAGTATGGCAAGGCTATCACGATTGATCTTTGTTTTAACCCTGCGGATAACGGGGACGGCCATTGCTTCGCCGACGGTGAGCCTGCCCTGAACGAATTCGATGTCACCCGCATTTCCTGACTCCACAACGCCCATCTCCCTGCCTTCTTCGTAGATGGCACTTTCGGGGCAGAGATAACTGCAGGCGCCGCAGCCGTGGCATAACTGGTCGAATACAAGCACGCTACCGGGCACCACGGCTAAAGCCTTGTAGGCGCATACCCGCGCACATTCCCCACAGAAGTTGCATTTGGCATAGTCCACCTTCGGAACGGGTATGCTGACCGTTTCGCTGGTTGTAATGACCGGTCTGAGGAAAAGGTGATCGTTGGGCTCCTCGACGTCACAGTCGAGTAACTGCACCTTTTCCTTAGCGCTGATAGATATAGCAAGGCTGGTGGATACAAGTGTCTTGCCTGTTCCGCCTTTGCCGCTGGCAACAGAAATTATCATTCAACCTCTGGTTAGCTTTGTGCCGCATTTGGGACAGCTGATGTTGTAACAGGGTTTACCCGCCTGGTGTGCCACTTTAGCTCCGCATTGAGGACAAACACATTCTCCACCCGGCCCTGCGCCGGGACGACTGCCTCCCATTCTACCTCCACCCATTCCTCTGCCGGCGCCTCCGCCAGCACCCATGCCTTTACCTCTGCCTGCGCCTCCACCAGCTCCTCCACCAGCTCCCGTCCCTCTTCCTGCGCCACCTTGCGGTGGACCTGTCATATCTCCTCTTGGCATTGTCTTACCTCCTTTCAATACTTTTACACTTTTTATCACTAACCGGCAGATAGACCATGGTGAGGTTGTACAGTAGCCTGACCGATGGCATTGAGTTTACCTGTTTTGTAATCATTGATGGCATCTTTTACCTTTCCGGAAACGCCGGTGTAGACCTCAACACCGGCAGCCGAAAGAACCTGATAGGCATTTGGCCCGCAGTCACCGGTCAATACGACTTTTGCGTCGTACGTTACTACCGTCTGGCCGGCAGCGATGCCGGCGCCGCCTGCGGAAGCATTGTTCGCAACCGCTACGAAATCCATCGTATCCGGGTCGACAAAGATAAAATAGTCGCACCTGCCGAAACGCGGGTCAACATCGGCATCGAGCCCCTGTCCCGTGGCGGTCACTGCTAATTTCATACTTTTCCTCCTAATCTATTCATTTAGCCTGTCTGGCAATACCTGGGTTAGCGTTTCTCCATTTGATCGATCCTTGCCTCCAGATTTTCAAGCTCATTTAACAACTGGTTAATATCGTTTCTTAGCTGTATGATCTCCTGCTGATTGGGCGGCGCCTGGTTAACTGGCCCATAATCCGGTCCGTAGCCGCGGTATGCAAAGCCGCGACCGTAACCCGCGCCGATGTTGCCTGCCGGCGTTACGCAAAAGCCCCTTGCTCCGCCTGTCATGGGGCCAAAACCCCTTGGCCCGGTTCCATCAAATCCTGGCATTTTAATCCCTCCTGTGGTTTATTTTTTCAGGCAATAGTGGGATTGGGACAGTTAAGGCCTCTGCCGTTCAATCTCGCTGATCGTTGCCTGCATCCGTGACAGCCTTTCTTTCAAGGTGGACACAGTGTTTTTCAGGTCGCCCAGACCATAATCTGCGGCAGCGGGTGCTTTACCCTGATAACCGGGCATATAGTAGGCCGGGTTATCGAAGTAATACCCGCACCTGGGAAGGCCTCCACGGCCGCGGCCGATATACGGCCAGGCAGCATTGGCTCCCCTGAAACCTCCTCCCATTCCGTAGCCTCTTCCGTATGGCATTGTTCATCTCCTTCTGCATTTTCAATACACGCTGACCGACCATTTCAGCGGCTTGGTCCTCCTCGATAGCATCTGCCCCCTCTTCCACGCCCTCGGGTTAAATTAATCTCTGTCAGCAAACCTGGTGCGGTAGTATTGCAAACAGGGCATGCCTGTATAGGTTCTGCCATGGCCTGTTCAAGCGGCACATCCCACTGGTGGCCGTTTTCGCAAACGTAACGGTGCGGAATAATTTCGACATTACCACCTTCGATCCTGATTGCTTTACCACTCAGTAGCGCGTCGGCGATCTTTCTACGCGCCGATTCCAGCACCCGCTGAAAAGTGGAGCGGGATATGTTCATACGTCCCGCTGATTGCTCCTGATCGAGATCTTCCAGGTCTTTAAGGCGCACTGCCTCGAGCTCTTCAAAAGACAGGCAGACTTCATCCAGGAACCTCAGCGGCACACCTGCCGGTTTGTAATAATTAATCCCTGGCATGAAGGCGATCCTGCGGCATTTTCTTGGTCGTGGCATTATAACCTCAGACTAATATATTATGGGCATATGCCCATAATCATTATATGTTGTATGATATTTTTGGTCAAACGAGGTATTGCAGTCGGCTGCAGGCAAATCGCAAGGTAATTGACCTCCATATATAAAGGACTTAGAATTTGGTTAGGGAGGTCGGTTATATGAAGAGAAACGAGGGAACGGCGGATCGCGTAATCAGGGTTATCATCGGTATCATTTTAATTGGTCTGGCAATGTATTTTATGGGGTCCTGGGATCTATGGGCCGTCATTGTAGTCGGTATACTGGGCCTGATCGCACTGATAACGGGAATCACCGGATATTGCGGATTGTATTCCCTTCTGAAGGTCTCCACGATTAAGAACTAGATTGCAGGATGGGGCCGTTGCCATCATGACACCGGCCCCATCCTTGTATAAACGTCGCAGATCTTCTAAGTGCTTATTGATTCTCGGATTATCGCGGAAATATCCATTAAGCGCAGCTTATCTTCCAAGCCTTCTGCCTTGATCGCATCTGTGAACATTACCATGCACCCGGGGCAGGCCACGGCAAGTGTAGAAGTCCCTGTTTGCCCGGCTTCACGTACCCTGGTCCTGGCAGGGCTATCCTTTCCACCAGCCAGGTAATCGGTCACAAAATTACCGCTGCCGCCTCCACAGCAAAAGGCATCGGCCTTATTTCTGCCCATTTCAATGAGATCGATTCCATTCAGGCTTTGCAGGGCACTGCGAGGCGCATCATATACTTTATTGTGCCTGCCTAGGTAACACGGGTCATGGTATGTGACCTTTTGTTTACCAGCCTTAGGCTTGAGCATTTTGTCCTTCATCAGGCTATCCAGCACCTGTGTATAGTGGTGGACTTCGAAGGAATATCCCATGCCCTGGTACTGGTTCTTCATGATATTGTAACCGTGAGGGCACAGAGTGATAACCTTTTTTACATCTAATTCCCTGAATTTATCGATGTTCTTTTTTGCCAGAGTGTTAAATAACTCGGTCTCTCCCAGCGAATATACTTCATTTCCACAGCACTCCTCATCGTTGCCGAGTATACCGAAGGATAGGCCTGCCGTTTCCAGTAAGCTGACCAGGTTTCTGGCCATTTTCCGGCCGTTTTCGTCGTAAGAGCCGAGGCAGCCTATATACAGCAGGAAATCATCGCCTTTCTCATAAATCCTGGTGCTGTTTGCCCAGGCGGCGCGTTCATTCCGCAGGTTTTTAAACGGGTTACCGTAGTTATAAACAGCTTCAAGGAAGCGCTTGACCCTGGCGGGGATTTTCCCCTGCTCCACCATATCGCTCCTGGCGCCGATAATCCATTCTACGATGTCGGGAGCAAACTTCATCGGGCACTGCTCGCTGCAGTTATTGCAGTTGGTACATGCATAGAGTATCTCGGCAAGGTGCTCCGACCACGGCAACTCGCCTTTCAACCAAGCGTTTGTCAGCCACAACCTGCCGCCTGTGGAGTAGGTATCGAACCTGAACCTGTTATATGACGGGCAATTTATTGTTGAGTAGTCAGTGGGAAATTTGCAGTAACCGCACCTGAAGCACCTGTGTATCTGGGCCTGGTATTTCTTCATCTGCGCACCTCCCAGTTACCGGGGTTCATAATGCCGTTGGGATCCAATAGATTCTTAATCTTCATCATTAAATTGAGGGTATCGGGATCCATTTTAGCCATGGTCAACTGCTGTTCATCGATATTGGGTTTCCACATAACCCCGCCGTTTTCAAGAGAAAAATCAGCCGCTTCATCAAGCGCCTGCTTGGCCCTTTTCATCGTATCCGGTTCAGCCCGGTTAAACGTGTAAGAGAAGGAAAACATCATACAGTGCCCGCCGTCGATCATACGGGCAGCGGAGGAGTAGAATAGGTCATATTTCTCCGCCAGTTCAGCCAGCTTCTTTACGTAAACGGGATACTTCTCCAGCGGGGCTATGGGGCCGCTGTATTCAAACCCTCCTCCCTTACTGACATCCGCGAACCTCGTTGTATCTTTGGAAGGCATGGCCAGCATGGGCGCCTTCATTTCGGGGGGCAGGCTGACAAACCCGCCTTGTCTCCTTTCGAAGTATTCCCATAGCGCACGCCAGGCCATTTTCTTTTTGAATTCCACTTCCTCTTCAGTGTCGCCCGTTATATAGAAAAGTATATAATAATTGCCCCTGAACCTGAGCGGTAGCGGCTGTGCGGTCACCACCAGGTCTTCCACCATTTCTGTGCGGCCAAGTTTGCGCATGATTTCGGGCACCAGTTCGGCCTCATCGGTGAGGAAAAGCATGGCATCTCGAATCTTCTTGCAGGGATAGAGTCTCAGCGCCAGCTTGGTGATGATACCGGTGGTGCCAAACCAGCCGAAAAACAGGCTACTCAGATCGGGAAGAGGCGGTCCCTTGGAGAACCAGTATGGCGAGACAGCGCAGGAGCCGATCTTGCATTTTTCACCTGTGGGCAGCACCACCTCCAGGCCGCAGACCATGTCGGAGTTGAATCCGTGTTGCTGCGTAAGGCGTCCCTGGCCGTGTATTACCGCATTCGCTGCGATTGTTGTTATCGGTGGAGAGTCGGGTATGCTGTGACGAAGATGCGGGTAATTCTTTAACAGGTAGCTTTTCAATGTGCCGTGCGTGGTACCTCCTTCCACTATCACATACCCTGCCGGCTCGTTGACTTCCAGTATTTGCCCCATCCGCTTCATGTCCAGCAGAATGCCGCCTTTTTGCGGGATAACCAGGCCTGTAAGTGAAAGGCCGCCGCCTTTGGGGATAATCGGAATTTTCTCTCTGTTTGCCAGCCTGACTATGGCCTGTATCTCATCAACCGTTGACGGCATGACGACATAGTCAGGCTCATGAGGCGGCATCAAGCCCGGGTCCCGCCCGTACAGGTATAGCTCCTCTTGATTGTTGGATACGTAGTCTTTATCGGTGATCTTGCTGAGTTCCTGTAATATGTCTATCATCGCATTTATACCCCTGCTTCCATTTTAGACAGCTGGAGGCTCTGTCCCTCCCCTATCGCCAGCCTGCAAAGATCGATCATGTGTATGGGCTTTAGTCCACGCGCGGCCACCTTATCCGCCAGCGAATCCCAGCAGGCGGGGCAATTGAAAACAACGTATTCTGCGCCTGATTCCAGCATGTCATCTATATTTCTTTTCTGGACATCATCGGCTAGGTCAGGGCCCATGCCCATTCTGAAGATCTCGCCACAGCAAAGCGCTGTCTGTCTGTCGTATTTCCGCTTGATCCTTTCAACGCCGATAGCACTGAAGATATCATCAACAAAATGATCAATCTGCGGTATCAACCTGGTGGAGCAGTTTCTCTGGTAGGCCACCTTCAGATTTAGAGGCTTTACCTGCGATCGGAGTTTATTCAGACGTTCCAGCAGGTATTCAAAATAGTGCACCGGCTTAAACGGCACTTCTATGCCGTAAGCGGGCGCAATCGAAGTATAAGTTGCGTAGCACTCGTCATGGAGGCAGACCAGTTCCTTAATACCTAGCTTCTTGATATTCTCCATGATGATCGGCAACCTTTCACGGATAAGCGATGTTTTTGCGTAGTGCAGGAAAACAGCGTTGCAGAAAAACTCCTGTCCGACTATTACAGAATATTCGATGTCCTGGAACAGCTTGCCGTGTGCAAGTATGTTGAATTGCGGCAGCAGGCAATAGGACAGTGCCTTTTCCTGCAGCATGCCCACCATGTATTTGCCGACGGGCTGGCACTGGTTGACCCACATGGTGATTATCGGCCTGGGAGCAGGCAGTATTCCTTTTTCTTCCTGCCTGTCAACGATCATGTAGAAAGGATGATTGCCGTGCGGGCAGTATTCTTCACAGGCGTAGCAGGTAGTGCAGGCTTCAAGTACAAATGAATTCTCGCCATTAATTATTTTAGACCATTGCTGTTTAGCCGCTTTTACATCAAGCTTTATATACTGGCATTTTGTGAGGCAAGGTACGGATTTGCACTTTGCGCATTTGTCTTTGTCGAATCGAAGCTGAAGCATGGCGCTGCTAACCTCCTGTGCCCGAACTCATATAATGATTTTGCCTATTATACGCTTTGTTGCTGTGCTATATGGTGGGCCGGAAACGTGACGGAGATAATAATTTGGGCGCCTGGTGGACCAGCGTCCCGCTGAACATGGTAAGGGCCCTCTGCCGGATCCGACGCTGAGGCGTCTCACCGGCTGCCATTTGCACCAGCTCGAGCAGATGGTATATCTGCTGGGCTCCCGGGTATAGCAGCGAACCGGAACCAAGCATTTGCAAGCACCCCGCGCAATAAACACAGAGGATATCCGCATTTGTCCGTTTGGCCTCACCCAATCTCTTCAGCGTGGAGCTCGTCAGGTCTATGGTATTGTAACAACTCTCAATACTGAAGCCGCCGCCGATGCCGCAGCATACCATCCTGTCGCGGCTGCGAGGCATCTCAATTACCTCAACGCCTATATGTTGGAGTATCTTGCGTGGAAGCTCAATGTAGTCCGGCTCCAGGAACTTGGAATAACAGGAATCCTGCACCGTGGCAGTCATATTTAGCTTGCGCTCGACCTTGATCCTGCCGCTCTGCAATTCTTCCCAGAGGTGGCGCACCAGAGGTTTAAATTTGGCCTCGAATTTAATGCCCAGACGATCGGGCATTACCCTGGTGAAGAGGAAGGTGCCGGCTGTGCACATCATGAGAACGTTTTTAGCTCCCATATCATTGAAACGCGCCTGCATGCGTTTGCCCTGGGCTTCCGCCAGGTCGTAACATCCGGTGCGGAAGTAGGTTTCTCCGCAGCACCAGGAGAGGCCTCCGCGGATCGGTATTTTGGGTAAAAGAGATGTCTCTGTGAGGTAGGGAACCGTGCAGACATTGCAGCCCGGGTAGATGAATTCCTCGCATCGCGAAAGGTCGTCCCAGCTGGCCAGTCTGGCCTTTTCATCAGCGGGCAGGCGCTGTGTAACATAGCTGCGGAAATTTACCGGCTCCAGCGGCTGAAAGTAGCGTGCCCGTTCCGGCAGGCCGCGACTGCGATAAACTTCCCACCAGTGATGGACGATGGTCTCGCATGGGTTGGCCTGGTTGGGACAGTAGAAATCGCAGTTGAAACAGCCCGTGCAGGCCTTTGACACTTCAGTACTGATCTCTCCCCGGTTGATTTTCAGTTTCTCTCGTTTGGCAACGTCTAACGGCAGGTTAAGCTCCGGACAGCGGGACAGGCATTCCCCGCAAAGCTTGCAGTTTTTAACGTCATGAAACTGGTATTTCCCTGTATCCGTCATGGCTCAACCTCCTTCGAAAATATATGATCGTCCTGACCGTAAAGTGCAGGATGCTGAGGACTATCGCATTACGAAAGGCCGCACTACCGTAAAGGGTATTGAAAAACCTTACCAGGCGTGCTGATTCCCAGCCTATATCTTCCTGAGACATCTCACGGTCGAACAGGCTTAAATCGATATAAAAATGGCGGCGGGCAGCGCCGTTGAAGATCATGCGCATTACATTGGCCGTTATGATAGCGATGATCTGAAAGGCCCTCTGTCGTGTGCGGTGCAGCGGTTTATTTCCCCGGGCAAGATCGACCAGCTCAAGCAGGTGATACAATTCCAGCCTGCTGCCGTAAAGCTCCCTCACCACGGAGAAGATGAAATAGCAGGCAGAGCAGTATGTCACCAGACAATCTGCGCCCGCCTGTTCAGCTTCCTTCAAACGTTTGGAGCCATGTTCGATCAGGTCCAGCAGACTGAATTTGCCGGCGGCTGCGCCGAATCCACAGCACAGGGCGTCCCGGCAATTATGCGGCATGTCCACCAGGTCAGCCCCGCAGGACGATGCTATTTCCCTGACTGCCCGCCACAGGCTGTCCCCCTCACTTTTGGAGAAGCAGTTGTCATGTATGGCGATGCGCAGCCGGATGGGTGCGGTCAGCGACAGACTGCCTGATTGTAATTGTTGGAGCAGCCATTGTTCCAGAGTGACGACATCGGTGTTTATATTAATACCGAATTTCTCCGGCAGGATGCGGGTCAGCATAGCGTGTTCTGCCGCCATCATGGTTACTACACGGCGGGGCTTCAATTCCTCGAGAACTTTTTTAATCCGCTGACCGGCCTTCTCCACAACATCCAGCAACCCGAGCTGGTAGACATGCCCGCCGCTGCACCAGAGGCGCTCATCCCCATAGACCGTCAGGCCTTTAAGCACGGAGTTATCAGTCAGGTAGGGAGAAAAAGAGCTGAAGCAGCCGGTCAGCAGGATATCTCTGCCCTGCTTGCCCTCCATCCTTCTCCATTCCCTGATCTGATCTTTCTCATCGGTCGGAAGCAACGGGTACAGCTGGCTCCAGATGGAAGATTGATCGCCCGGTATTACCATGCGGGCGATGGCCGGTAGCCCCAGCCTCAAATAGCGTTCATGCCAGCGCAGCAGGATCAACTCATAAGGGTGGCAGCTATTGGGGCAGTAGGAGTTGCACGAAAAGCAGGTGGTGCACCTGTCGAGCACGTCGCTGTCCAGGCCGAGGTTGAGTCGCTCTTTGGCAGCGCGCGCCTGATCCGGGCTGAAATTCAAGACGGGACAACTGGAAAGGCAGGTGCCACAAAGCCGGCAACAACTCGCGTCGAAAAAATTCTTATTGACCACCGCGACCTCGGCAAGATTATAACTTACAGGTGATATGGTTACATAGTCAGGTTACAGGCAAATCCTCGATACATTTTATCAGTTTGGTGAATGGAAGGCATGGCCTGTAAGGGTTGCGATGAAATGCCTTTACGCTTAAAAATATGCAGTTATTTAGCTTTAACAGCGATTTTACTGCTTCCTTGAGTTTTGGTCCTATGCTCCTTCCCAGTTGATGAATTGACCTTTTACGTCCACCATGGCGTTGGCTATGAGGTCAACCAGTCCGCCGTAATGAATGCCGTGCTTTTCTGTGAGCTTATAGCGTGAGAGCAGATCGCGTATCATCCCCTTGCAATTGGAGCAGGGTGTGCATACGTATTTGTGCATATCGGGGTTCATAACATCACGAAACACCGTAAGTATCTGTTTTAGCTTCATACGGCCGGAGACCGAGGATCGCCAATCCGAGAAGTTATTCGAGTCCATGATAGCGAAACCACTGCCGCCGCCGCAGCAGTAATTGTCCACGCCATGCGGCTCCATCTCGCGGAAATCAGTGCATATCTTCCTAAGGATTCGGCGCTGCGGCTCCACGATTCCGCTCAGGCGTACCAGGTTACAGGGATCGTGCAGGGTCACGGGAAAGTTGTTTTTAGATCTGTCCAGCTTGATCTTATCGTGTAACACAATGTCCTCAAGCAATGGTATGGCGCTCTCGCGTGCAATATTAAGATCGCCGGTCAATACACGGTCCGATACTACAAGCATGGTCTTGTGAGCATGTCCGCATTCCCCGACCATCATGCGTTTAACCTTCAGGTCCCTGGCTGCCTGTGCATGTCGGGCTGCGATGCGCGCCAGCTGAATATCGTCATACCATACGCCATAATTGACCGCATCATAGGCTACCAGGCTGCTTGAAAGCGTCCAGTCTATGCCTGCCGCCGCAAATATTATGGCGAATGCTTCGATGTTCTCCGGCCAGGAGATGAACTCGCCTGCATTATGCAGCAATAATATATCAGATCCTTCCTTATCCACCGGTATCTTGATAGGTTTACCGGTGATCTCCTCAATCTCTCCTTCGATGAAATTGATGAAGCTGAACAGCGCCTTGGGTGAAGTTCCCGTGCTTGATCCGACTTTTAGTTGTTGGACGGTGCCAAGTTGATGCAACTCTTTGGGCGCTATACCCATCTCCTGGCTGAATAGTTTGCGCAGTTCGTGTGTAATAAGGCCGTTGTCTACACCGATAGGACATGATTGCGCGCACCGGCGGCAGAGTGTACAACGATAGGACAGCTCTGCCAGCCTGGCGATGGTTTTATAATTAAGGTCGATGTCGCTGCCAGTGAATTTAGAGAGTAGTTTGCCCTCTTTCTTGAGATATTTTCGGATGATGCGGCGTAAAACCTCGGCCCGGTAAGTGGGACGGTAGATCTCCTGCCTGCCGCTTTCGGTGAAAATCGGACATGCTTCCGAGCAGTTCTGGCATTTGGCGCAGTTCTCCAGCGAAAGCATCAACGGCTGGAGAAAGGTCCAGTTGTTTTTCTTTAAAAGCAGTTTTTTCAGGCCGGCTATGAATTTCCTGACAAATTCCTCTTCCTCTTGTTTGCTCTGCGGTTTTACCAGTCCGATAGCTGATACACCATCGAGCGAAGCATCAAATCTGGCCAGTTGCTCCCCGGTCAGCTGCTTTATACCCGGTTCGTCAGCGGGATCATCAAGCGGAGAAGGCAGATGGGAAAGGTCGGCCTTATCGATGTCGACCATCCGGCCTTCAATCTTGCCTATATCGCTGAGCGTTATTTTTTTCTTCATTTCGCTGTTTTGTCGGTGGCGCCGCTACTTTGAACTTGCTCTGACCATCTTTGTCCTGTATGGATATGGGGCGCCGACCAGTCGGTCGACTGATCAAGCTGTGCCTGCAGTTTCTTCTCCAGACCGGTGCCGGGTTTATTCGGCTCATCATCCCAGCGCACCTTGTGGTATGTGAAATATTTGGCTACATAGTGCATCATGCGAGTAAAAGGCATATAAGCCAGCAGCAGGCATGACAGCACGATATTGATTGTCATAATGGGTCCCTTCTCCGGGAAATTAAACGTGATCAGGCTTTTTACATAGCCCCGGGCTACATCAAAGGAGG
>Ga0116202_10000214_pt1 | contig 30494 bp, 32 predicted proteins | sample LakKivw325mmetaG_FD_94479 | JGI IMG/M metagenome (GOLD analysis project Ga0116202, IMG submission 94479) | Anoxic lake water microbial communities from Lake Kivu, Rwanda to study Microbial Dark Matter (Phase II) - Lake Kivu water 325m metaG | ecosystem: Environmental > Aquatic > Freshwater >... | reverse complement strand
GAGTCAGATAATGCCGCAAGCCCTGGAGCTCAGAGTTCCGCTGAAGATAGACATCAAGACGGGTAAAAACTGGGCCGAGATGTCGTAGTCGCTGGTTACCTATAAAAGCCTTAAAGCCGTTCTTCCAGGTCTTTGGCCGCCTTGGTCAGCACAGGGTCCGTAGAAAGTTCAATACACTTCTCCAGATCGGCTCTAGCCTTGTCCGTCTGGCCAATTCGACCGTAAGCCAATCCGCGGTTAAAATATGCCTTGGCCAGATTGGGGTCGAGTTCGATGGCTCTGGTGAAGTCGATAATGGAGGTTTCGTACTCATATTTGTCGCGGTACATAAGGCCCCGGTTATCGTAGGCCACCGCCAGATCGGGGTCGAGTTCTATTGCCTTGTTGAAATCGACGATGGCCTTGTCGTACTGCATCTGGCCGCCGTAAGCGACCCCCCTGCCGTTATAAGCCAAAGCCATGTCCGGATCGAGTTGGATGGCTTTATCGAAGTCCAGTGCGGCAGATTGATACAGTCCCTTCTTAAGATACACATTTCCGCGTCCGTAATAAAATTCGGCGTTTGTCGGCTCCATCTCAATCGCCTGGCTGTATGCCGTTACAGCATCGTCATATTTGCCCTGCTGATAATATTGGTCTCCCTGAGCAGCATATTTTTGGGCATCGCTGGTACAGGCCGCCATTATAGGCATTAGCGCCATCAACAGGCTAAAAATAACGAGAGATATCTTTCTAGTTTTCATCAGTTGTCTCAAAATCAAAATTATACCCAGCAAATGATGAGGAAACAAGTTTAAGCTTAAGCTGTGGTTGTCCAGCCGGGCGGACAGGTCTGAAAACCCGCCCCCCACATTCCTCCATGTTGCTTCCGCTCGTGGTGATCCCCAAACTCCGTTCGTGGTGAGCTTGCCGAACCATAACGGAAGCACAAAATCGATTGTGGCTATACGTGGTATTAAGTTACAATAAACGTTAATAGCCCAGCCAGTCAATATAAAGGTCATGAACCTTGCCTGAACTGCCTGAAGTAGAAACCATCAAGCGTGAGCTGTCTCCGTATATAACCGGCCGCCGGTTTACCGATATCGACATTCGCGATGCCAAACCGATAAAAAAGCCGGCAGTCAACGAGTTTCGTCGACAGCTTACGGGGCGAACCGTAACCAGCCTTGAGCGCCGGGGCAAGTATCTTATTTTTCGCCTGTCCAGCGGCTTTGTGCTGGTAATTCACCTAAAAATGACCGGCTCCCTGTTGCTTAATCCGAAGCAAACAAATCATTACGCCAGAGTTATTTTCCACCTTGATAACGGCAGCCAGGTCGTCTTCACCGACCGCAGGCGGTTGGGCGCCATATGGCTGGTGCCGTCCGAGGGGGTGGTAATCCGAAAAATGGGACCGGAGCCGCTGGAGTCCAGTTTTACCGCGGACAGTCTGGCCGAACATCTGGGCCGGCGCCAGGCACCCATAAAGGCCGTCCTGCTGGATCAGGGTTTTATCGCCGGCATCGGTAATATGTACGCCGATGAAGCCTTGTTTGCCGCTCGAATCCATCCGTTGCGAAAAGCCAATAGCCTGTCACCGGAGGAAATACGAAATCTTCACCGGGCTATCATTGATATTTTGCAGTCTGCCATAGATAGCAAAGGGGCCAGCATCGATACGTACGTCCGGCCCGACGGCACGTTGGGTACGGCTCATGATAACTTCCGCGTAGCTCATCGCGGGGGCCAGCCATGCCCGGTGTGCGGGACGACCATTGAGCGACTGGCTATAAGAAACAGGGGCAGCTACTTCTGTCCCCACTGCCAGCAGCTTCAACCGTCGACAAGCTCAGGAAAAAGGGAAAAGAAAAAGACCTAAGAAATACCGTTTAAGGCGACCTTCAAACGTTTCAGGCAACACTCTTTGCCGAGCACTTCCATCGTCTGAAACAGCGGCGGCGTCGCCGTTTTTCCGGTAACCGCCACCCTCAGCAGGCCGAAAAACACGCCTGTCTTCAACTTGAGCTCATCAGCGAGCGGCCTGAAAACGGCCTCCAGCGACGCAGCCTCCCAACCCTTAACTTCCTTTATGGCCGTAATCGATGTCTTAAGGATTTTGGCAGCTTCGGCTTTATCTAACTTGCCCAACAGCGTACCAGCGTCGTACTCCAACTCGTCAGCAAAGAAGAAATCGCTCAGTTCCGGCACTTCAGCCAGCGTTCTTGCCCGCTCCTGTACCAGGGGCATGATTTTACGAATATAGTCGATATCCAGCGGGCGCTTAATTTCGGGGGGCAGGCCTTTCTCCAGAAACGGCGTCGCCCGCTTGATGAGTTCCTCGATGTTCAAACCGCGCAGGTAAACGCCGTTCATCCACGCCAACTTGTCCTTATTGAAAATAGCCGCCGTCCGGCTTATTCGCTCCAGGGAGAAATTCTCAACGATTTCATCTCTAGTCATAAGTTCTGTCTTATCGTCCAGCGACCAGCCGAGCAGCGCCAGAAAATTGAATAAGGCTTCGGGCAGATAGCCAGCTTCGATGTATTCCGTTACGGATGTGGCCCCGTGGCGCTTGCTCAATTTCGACCGGTCCGGCCCCAGAATCATGGGCAGGTGGGCAAACTGCGGCGGCTGCCAGTCGAATGCCTGGTAAAGCAATACATGTCGGGGTGTACTGGACAGCCATTCATCGGCTCTCAAAACATGAGAAATCTTCATCGAGTGGTCGTCGACGATGTTGGCCAGGTGATAAGTGGGATAGCCGTCTGACTTGAGCAGTACGAAATCATCCAGCGTGCTGTTTTCGAAAGTTATTTCACCGCGCAGCAAATCGTTAAATGACGTCTGCCCCCCTGTGGGTGTTTTGAAACGGACCACGGGCTTAACCCCGCTGGCTTCCCTTTCCGCACATTCTGCGGCTGTCATATTTCGGCAGAAGCGGTCGTAGCCGGGGGGCTGCTTTCGTTTCATCTGTTCCTGCCGCATTGCTTCCAGTCGTTGTGGAGAGCAGTAGCAACGATAGGCGCTGTCCTGTTTCAGCAGTTTATCGGCTGCCTCGTGATAGAGCTCAAGCCGCTGCGATTGAAAATAGGGGCCCTCGTCCCAATCCAGCCCCAACCATTTCAGGCTGTCCAGGATAACTTCGGTGGCGCCTTCAATTTTTCGGGCCACGTCCGTGTCCTCGATGCGCAGCACAAAAACGCCCTGGCTATGGCGGGCAAACACCCAGTTGAACAAGGCGGTCCTGATGTTTCCCAGATGGGGGTAGCCAGTGGGGCTTGGGGCGAATCTAACTCGAATTTTATTTTCAACCATAACTGGCATGGCCTCGAGCATACGGTCCGGTGAGAACCAGCTGTCTCACCGGCAGTTTGACTACATAAGTGTCGGCAATCTTGTCGTGCACTCCTTGCTTTCTACTATCAAAAGCCACCCAGACAAAACCCAGAAACAAAGTAAGTGTAGACACAATATACCCCAGGCAGCGGCGGATGGCACATTGCCACTTCACTGGAGAGCTGTCGGTGCGAATTACCTTTATTCCAGCCGCCATCTTGCCGGGAGTCTGACCTCTCCATACCCAAAAACCCAGCCAGTAAGCAATCGAGATAACCACACCGGCAGGCGCCCATATCACGGGGAGCGTAAAGAAATAAGAGAGAATAAAAGCAAAGGACCCTAAAACTAAGAGGTCAATAACGCCCGCCCCGAGCCTGATCCAGAATCCAGCATATTCTAAGGCGAACTCTTTTGGCTTCTTGTCCAACCCTGGTTCCTTCCAAAAACGGCAGCCTTACTCTAATCCGGTGGATTTACTCTTGGTATCGGGCCCTTATCAGATTTAATGGATGGATAGAAGGAAACAGCAAGGGACAGGTGCCGGATTCTGAGCAAAGCGTTATTTCTTGGTCAGGATACGGTACATACCCTCGAGTTCGCTCAGGCGCCTTCTCAACCGGTCGGCCAGTTGTTCAGCCTGCTTCAGAGCGTTCCTGACATCTTCCATATCGCTCTGAATCTTGAACAGCATTTCATTCCGCTTAACGGCCGAGTCAGCGGCGAAGGTCTCCAGATTCCCAAATTCGCCGGACTTATCCATTATCTGCGAGTATAAGTCCCCCTGAGACCCCATCTGATCTTTCTTAATTTTCTCGAAAGGTCTGTCAGCGCCCTTCATACCATACCTCTCTTAGGGTACAATTTAGCACATTGAAATATATTAAGCAATGTTAACAGTTCAATGTCCAGTTCGCGACAACGACGCCAGGAAACCTTTAAGGTCGGGAGGCAGCTCACAGCTAAACTCCCTGTATTGTCCGTCGATTAATCGAAAACCCAGACGGTAGGCATGTAGAAACTGCCGCTTAAGATATGGCGACCTCACGCCATATTCCGCATCACCGACGACCGGGTAACCGATAGCCGATAAATGAACCCGAATTTGGTGCGTTCTCCCCGTTTTGGTAGTTATGTCAAGCAAAGTGTAACCGTCAAGATATTCCTTAACTTTAAATCTCGTCCTCGCCTGCCGGCCGGCAGTGACCACAGCCATGCGCTTGCGGTTGGACGGGTCCCGGCCCAGAGGGGCATCTATGATGCCTTCGCCCGGTGTTAATTTTCCCTTAACCAAAGCCAGGTAACCCTTTGTTACTGAGCGGACTTTGAATTGATTCATTAGATATTGCTGAGCCCGGCTATTCTTGGCAACTATCATCAGTCCCGAGGTGTCCCTGTCCAGGCGATGCACTATGCCCGGCCTCATCGTGTCCCCGAAAGAAGCTAAATCCGGGCACCTGGCTAAAAGGGCGTTTACCAGTGTATGCGCCGTGTGTCCGGGTGACGGATGAACGACCAGCCCCGCCGGTTTACACAGTACCAGCAGGTCGTCGTCTTCGTAAATAACGTTTATCGGGATGGTTTCCGGTACCAACGACACTTTCTCGGGAGGCGGCAGTTCAACGTATATATTGTCTCCCGGGCTCAATTTCTGGCTGGCTTTAGCTGTTGAATCATTGACCAGGATGAAGCCCTCTTTGATCAGCCTTTGAAGAACAGAGCGGGAAAGGTCGGGATATTTCTCAGCCAGATATTTGTCCAGTCTGACCGCCGGACCGGTTACCTGCAGCGTTCTAACTTCTGTTTTTAGCGGTTTTTCCATCCGACTTACCGAATGTAAAAAGTACAAATACAATCAGAACGATGCTACCGATGCTTATGGCGGAATCGGCAACGTTGAACGCTGGCCAGTGAAAATCTCCCCACAGGTGAATGTCGATGAAATCCGTAACGTAGCCCAAGCGAAGGCGGTCTATGAGATTACCCACTGCGCCTCCCAGGACAAGACTCAATCCGCTTACCCCGAGCATATTCGATTTCGAGAAATAGCGGTAAAACAGGAGAATGGCCACAATACCAACGGCAGCAATCAAGGTCAGCAGGAAAGCCTGATTTACGAAAAGGCCGAATGCGGAACCGGTATTCCTTACATTGGTCAGTGTGATACGGCCGCAAACCGGTATGGTTTCATATAGAGCGAGGTTTGACCTTATCCAGAGCTTGGTTACCTGGTCTAAGGCGACTACACAGGCAGCGATTAGGAGGAATATCCCTCCCCGCCACCCGCTACCTCGCCAGCCTGCCCCTGGCATCCTTCGCCTGGTTGGCTTTACATTGAAGGCATAAGCTGGCCTGAGGTAATGCCTCCAGCCTGGCCAACTCTATCGTATTTCCGCAAATATCACATATATCGTAGATACCGGCTTCATATTTCTTAATGGCGTGCTCCACTTCGGCCAGCGCCTTGGTTAGCCTCTGTTCCAGGGCCATCCGCTTTTCCATCTCGAACGCCTCGGTAGCGCCTTCCTCCCTCTTGCCGAAAGGGCTACCCTCGCGCTGCCGGTCGGCAGATTTTTCTTCAGCTTTCAGCCTCTGGAGTTCCGCCTGCAGCCGCACATGTTCTTTCTTTAGCTGCTCATATAGTTCGGTTAGTTTAGACATAGCTTTAATACGTTTGAGTCTTGTGCGAATCATTCTAACTTACGTCGAATACGAAAGCAAGCTAATCTAGCATCATGCGGAGCTGCCTGATTGTACTCGCTGACTGGCTGCGCCAGTGATTATTGGCAAAAACAAAGGTCTTCTGGGCAAGGCCGTTTAATCTGGTTATTCGCGGTACCCATTCTTTCAACTCTTCGGCAGAATAGGTGTAGTCATATCGCTCGTAGGCATGTTCGTGCTGCCACCATTTAGCGGCGTTCCGTCCATGGAAGCGTACATAGGCGATATTGCTGGTGACCTCAGCCACAGGAGGCAGCAGATTTGGCAGCTGCGGCTCGTCGACGCAGCAAAAACCGAGGTTGTGCTTGCGCAACCAATCAAACATCTCTGGCTTCAGCCATTGAGCGTTGCGGAACTCCACAACCACTGGTACGTCCTTTAGTTTTTCCCGGAACAGCTTCAGATAGCCGGCATTTTGGTGATTGGCGCCGAAACTGAAAGGGAACTGAGCCAGCACGCAGCCCAGCTTACCCGAATCGACAAAAGGTTGCAGCATGCTAACGAAAGCTTCAAAAACTCCGTTGTCCGGATGACGCTGGTGAGTTATTTCCTGGTTGGCTTTAATAGAGAACACAAAACCTTCTCCGGTTTTACGAATCATCGACTCCAAAATAGAAAGCTTGGGTATGGCATAGTAGGTGGAATTAAGTTCCAGGGCATTAAACTCACGGGCATAAAAGCTCAGCCAGTCTCGCCTCTGAATGCCGCGGGGATAGAAATTATCTGCCCAGTCACTATAGCTGAATCCGGACGTACCTAAATAAAGCATAGCATATTAATGACAGCCGGAATGACATGTACATATTGTGAAATACATCAACCGGCAGGCCAGAACAATCTTTAACTAATTAACCGGACGGGCACTACCTGTTTATTAACGCCAGTACGCCCCATACAATGAGGAAAATGCCAACTACGATGTTAAGCGGTAAGATATTAAAAAGAATCAGTACGCCGGCTATGATCGCAATTATCGCCGCCACGACTCCGCTTATTTTGAAATTAGTTTTGGCCATGAGATTACACCTCCCGATATTTGATTATATCGACCATATTATTGATTTAAGCATGTGCTGTCAATCCAATTTAATATATCAAACAATAGAAAAGCGGCGGTCCGATTTTTTAACCAGCCCACCGCTCTGTTAGCTAATAAGAAGGATGTGCCTATACTTCCCTGAACTCGCCCTCTACGGTTCCTTCCTCGCTGCCACCAGGAGGAGGTTCGCCTGGCGGTGGGCTGCCGGATTCTCCGCCGGGTGGAGGCGTAGCGCCGCCCTGCCCGTAGACAGCGGAACCGATTTTCTGCATGGTGTTAGACAGGTCCTGCGTGGCACTACGCATGTAGTTGGCATCGGTGCCCTGAAGGGCCGACCGTACTGCAGCAATCTTACCTTCCAGTTCCTGTTTTAAGTCAGCAGGGATCTTGTCGCCCTGCTCCCTCAAGGTTCTCTCAGCAGTATAAACCAGGGTATCTGCGGTATTTCTGGCTTCCACCTCTTCCTTCTTTTTGGTATCTTCCGCCGCGTGAGACTCTGCGTCCCGCTTCATTTTCTCAACGTCATCTTTGCTTAAGCCGCTGGAGGCAGTAATAGTTATTTTCTGTTCCTTACCGGTACCTTTATCCTGAGCTCTAACGTTTAAAATGCCGTTAGCATCGATATCGAATGTTACCTCAATCTGGGGCACACCCCTGGGCGACGGCAAAATGCCGTCGAGCATAAATCTGCCCAGCGTCCTGTTGTCAGAGGACATGGAACGCTCTCCCTGAAGGATGTGGATTTCGACGCTTGGTTGATTGTCGGCAGCAGTGCTGAAAACCTGGCTCTTCGAGGTGGGTATGGTGGTATTCCGAGGAATAAGAGGTGTGGATACTCCACCCAATGTCTCAATTCCCAGTGTCAGCGGAGTGACGTCGAGTAAAAGAATATCCTTGACATCACCTTTAAGTACGCCAGCCTGGACGGCCGCCCCCAGAGCCACCACCTCGTCAGGATTAACTCCTTTTATGGGTTCCTTGCCGAAAAATTGGCGTACCATATCCTGTACCTTGGGCATTCTCGACTGTCCGCCGACCAGAATCACGTCTGTTATCTGGGCAGTGGTCAGTTTAGCATCAGCCAGGGCTTTGCGGCAGGGCTCGATGCTTTTCTCCAGCAGGTCCATGGCCAGCTGTTCCAGCTTGGCCCGGGTAAGGCTAATATTCAAGTGCTTCGGCCCAGAGGCATCCGCCGTGATGAAAGGCAGATTTATCTCGGTCTGCCCCACGGTAGATAATTCTCGCTTAGCCTTCTCTGCGGCATCCTTGAGCCGCTGCAATGCCATCCGGTCCTGTTTCAGGTCGACACCTGACTCCTTTTTAAACTCGTCACAAAGCCAGTCCATAATTCTCTGGTCGATATCATCGCCGCCCAGATGCGTGTCGCCGTTGGTCGACTTAACCTGGAACTGTCCTTCGCCCAGTTCAAGAATGGATATATCGAAAGTACCTCCACCGAGGTCGTAGACAGCGATAGTTTCTTCACCTTTTTTATCCATGCCGTAAGCCAGTGCTGAAGCGGTCGGCTCATTCACGATGCGGATGACATTCAACCCTGCAATTGTACCGGCATCCTTGGTCGCCTGCCGCTGGCTGTCATTGAAATATGCAGGTACGGTGATTACGGCGTCGGTGACCTTCTCGCCCAGATAGGCTTCGGCATCTACCTTCAATTTCTGCAGGATCATGGCTGAGATTTCGGGCGGACTGTATTCTTTACCCCCCATTACTACCCAGGCGTCGCCGTTCTTAGCTTCGACTATTTTGTATGGGAGCCTTTTTGTATCGTACTGTACTTCCGAGTCTTTGAATTTACGTCCCATTAACCTCTTCACACTGAAGATGGTGTTATCCGGATTGGTAATCGCCTGCCTTTTAGCCAGCAGCCCTACCAGCCGCTCACCTTTCTTATCGATAGCTACCACCGATGGTGTCAGCCTTTCCCCTTCAGCATTCGGGATAATCTTGGGCTCGCCACCTTCGATAACGGCCACCAGACTAAACGTAGTTCCTAAATCAATACCAACTGCCTTAGCCATTATGACCTCCTTTGTATACAAAATTATTAATTATCATTCTCATTTTCCCTATTTTTTATGAGTTTTTACTCTGCAGCCTTTGCCGGTTCAGAGCCAGGTGCCCCTTCCCCGTTCCCTACCACCACCTGAGGGGCTCGAATCAACTTATCTTTGAGTACGTAACCCTTTCGGACCTCACCCACTATAACGCCCTCGGCACCCGGTTGTTGAGCTACGGCCTCATGCCGGCTGGGGTCAAAAACCTCGCCGATGCATTTCACCTCGGTGACGCCGTACTTTGCCAGAACATCCTGTAACATTTTTTGAATCTGTTTAAAGCCGATAAGCCAGCTAAGCCCGTGACCCTTGGGAGCCGACGCCTGAAAAGCACGGTCGAAAGCATCCAGTACCGGCAGTATATCCGTGATCAATGCCGAGTTTGCCCAATTTATCAGGTCCTTTTTTTCTTGATCCTCTCGCGCCTTATAATTTCTGAAATCCGCCTCTGTCCTTTGCCAGTTGGCTAGGTATCTCTCTGCTTTTTCTTTCTCCTGTGCTAGCAGTGTTTCTAAAGACTCCGCTCCCTGCACTTCAACCTCGGCAGACGCCTTATCATCTAAAGTATCTTTTTCCTCCGTAGCCAACAAAGCCTCCTAAATCGAAATTTTAATCGTTACGGCTGACGCTAGCCACCAGGTCGCTCAATATTCTGGATATGTATTCTACTGTAGAAATTGCCCTACGATAATCCATACGGGTCGGGCCGATTATACCGATGGTGCCACCTATTCGGTCAGGAATTCCGTAGGGGCTAAAAACCAGGCTAAAGTCACGCAGCGTGGCATTTCTGTTCTCTTCGCCGATCACGACCTGCACGCCCAGCCGGTCGGAGCGGCGGCCGAAAGCTGCGCTTAGCCAGTCTCTGGTTTCCATCAATTCCATAATGTTCAGCATCCGGTCTTTTTGGGCAAACTCGGGCTGTCCTAGCATCAGCCGCAGTCCTTCAAGATAAGGTTGCTCGTATTCGAGTTCGTCTTCTGCAGACATCATATCTATCACAGCTTCTGTCACCCGAACTTCTACAGATGATAAGCCCAGCTTCACAGCAGAAATTTCTGAGCTCGTTAAGCTGGAAAAGACCGCATTAAGTTTGTTGCATACTATCGCCAGCTGTTCCTGGGTTATCGGCTCCCTGAATGATAAAAGTTGACGCTTGAGTATCGCTTCACTAAGAACCAGCACCATCAAAGCCATGGATTCCTGCAATGCCACCAGTTCCAGATGTTTAAATCGGCACTGCCTCGGCTTCGGAACGGTAACCAGAGCAGCATTCTTTGCCAGACTGGCCGTTATGGCAGCCGCGAGCTTCAACCATTTCTCGAACTCCTTTTCCACCTCTCGAAAAAGTTTTAGTATCCTGTCCTGTTCCTGCCGGTCAAGCTCGGTCTTTCTTGACAATGACTCGACATAGTGACGGTACCCTTTATCCAATGGGATGCTGCCCGCAGAAGTATGAGGACGTGCTATATAACCTTCTTCCTCCAGGTAGGCCATGTCATTACGAATGGTGGCCGGGCTTACACCCAGCTTATAGTTTCGAAAAATCGTTTCCGAAGCCACAGGTATAGCGGTATCGATATATTCGCTGACTATAATTCTTAGTACAGCGTCTCTTCTTTCAGTTAAACCCTTCAGCATTTTTAGCACTCTCCCCCTAAGACTGCTAACCACTATAATTTACCACTATATGGCCAATATGTCAAAAACAATTTAGATAAAAAGTGAGGCGGCCCAAAAGGCCGCCCCTTTTAACACTATATTTTAAAACTGCTCTACCTGTATCCTTCAGGAAGGGCTGGAGCGCCTTCTGAATAGGTGACTTCCAGAACGGCATCGGACCACTGAATAAATTCAGCTATATGATTGCCGTTAGTTACTTTCTTTTCAAAAAGCGCCTCAATCTGAAAACGTGTATCGGCTGCCGCAGCAAGATTGATGACCTCTTGAGTCACGTCTATTGAGGTCGGTGCCTTTGTCTGTAGCGGGACATGTATCAGATTGCTGCCGCTGAAGCTAAAACTCGGTAACTGGCTACCGTAATTAACCTTCCAGAAACGTAATCCGCCGAGTCCGGTAACGCTCGAGAATGGATCTCCCACAACACTGGTCGTTGTAAACGTTATCGTGGCGTTCTGTACGTACTTACCTGCCAGACTGAAGATATCATAGCTCCAGTACGCGTGGTAACCAACATCGTTTGCATCATCACCCGCTATCGTCCGCGTGGTATCCCTATCGCCGGTAGAACTTACGGTACCGGTCTCCTGTGGTATCGGTGAGAAAGACACTGTATTCATCGCCGCAGCCACGGTAAGGGCAACATTGCCTCGGCTCTCTCCTCCCTTGCCGTCGCTGACAATTACCGTTACGTTAAAGGTCCCGCTCTTGCTGGGAGCTACCCAGGTGACCTTATCGCCCACTCCGGTGATGCTGCCGGCGCTGGCCTCCCAGCTATAGGTCACCGGATCGCCATCGGGATCGCTGGCTATGCAGGTAAGCAGGGCAGTACCACCGAATAGCACTCCCGATGGGCTGGCTGTGAAACTGGAGATAATGGGTGCCTGATTAGCGCCGACCGTTATATTGACGCTGGGGACTGTGTCGAGGCCCCCTTCCCATCATCTACAACTACTGTTACGATGTACGTACCGTAATTCGGAGGAGCATTCCAGACAACAGTCGGCCCCGAACCGGTGAAATTACCACCCGTAGCCGTCCAGTTGAAGTTGAGCTGGTCTCCGTCCGGATCCTGGGCAATACAGGTAATCTCCGTGTTAGCCGATGGATAAAGCTGCTGGCTTTTGGCGACCAGGCTAACAATTGACGGCGGTTGATTCCCGGTGGGTGCCGGCGATGCGGCACCACCACCACAAGCGGCGCCCCCTACCACAATAACCGACAATGTAACGACAAGAAAAGCGAAGACAATCTTGTGCATTTTCATCTCAACTCCCCTCCTTATAATTTAAGAATATCAGAAGTGCGTTGTGACAACAAGACAGAAAACAGTAAAAATGGTCTGGGTCTTCTACTTAGTATTGACGGCTAGGTCGTAGCTAATGACTTTCCAGGCATCAGGACCGATGGTTTGGACACTGAACTCCCAGGTATCATTAGGCCGTAAGTTCTGCTTCACTGCGGAACCTGTAGCAATGAGCTTCTTGTCCTTATCATAGAAATTGACGGAAATAGTAGCCGAATTGATATCGGTATTTGTTACATTCTGGGCTCTGCCGTGCACAATTGCCACGCTCTGTGGGCCTCCCCCGGAGAACTCATGCACCGTAAGATTCTGGTCCAGAATTTTAAGTCCTCCGCCGCTGGCACAACTAACCGAAGCGATAACTAGACAAAAAAGTAAGGCTATCGATACAATATATCGTTTCATAAAATCAGCTAGCCAGAGCACAACCTGTTTAAATTAATCATCTTCCGCAACAGTGTCTGACCGGCCTGGGCACGACGTGCATTGTTACAGTAGCTTGGTCGCTGGCGCCTGTGCCATCACTGACCGTCACCATGACATGGAAATCGCCGTATTCATTAGGGCTCTGCCAGCGCACTGTAGCTCCCTCACCCGTGATGTTTCCACCATCGGTAGACCATACATACTGCACTGTATCCTCTTCCGGGGCTGAAACCATGGCTGTTATATCGGAGGCTCCCTGCGGGTAGACACTACTAATTTCTGGTTCCAGATTCGTTACAGCCACGGTCTTATCAGTTGCTGATTCTGTACTAACCAAACAGGCGTTGTTAAATATCAGCAGCGCTATCACCAAAGCAAAGCAAATTTTATATAGATGGCTCTTCACAGCTTTTACCTCCGCAGATAAGTAGCGAAAGTATATAGGAGGATTGATATTTTGGCAAGACTAAGTTCGGCGGTTAAGATTCGGGCAATTGTAGAGGAAATTGAATTTGTCGATAACATAATATAAACTATTAACAATTCTTAAACGTTCATTTGAGCCATTGGGGCAAAAAACGTTGACGGAAACCAGAGCGGAACTGACTAAGGAAATCCTCAGCCTGCAGCAGATGAGTCATTCTTTAGGGCGGTACGCCCCTGAGGCCTGGATGGAACTAGACCTTACTATTGGTCAATTAAAATGCCTGTTCTTTATCGATTCTCAGGGAAGCACGAATTTTAGAAATCTGGCCAAGGCTCTGGGAGTCACCCCACCGGACATAACCAGACTAGTTGACCGCCTGATTGAACAGGGATTCGTCAGTCGTCGCGAACACCCTGATGATCGCCGCATGCAGCTTCTGCAGGTCACAAAAAAGGGTACCAGCCTATTGGCCAGGCTCAGAGAAAATAAGACTACTCACTTACACCGCATACTAGCTAACCTCAGTGATGCGGAACTTATAACGGTGGCGCGGGGGCTTCGGGCCCTGGTCGAGGCCGCCGGTCTGGAAGGAGAAAATAAAAGATAAATACATCGTGTTCAGTTGTTTAATCTATAAATGTCCGATTATTCTTCAGGAGCTATTGAGATGAGTAAAAAAGTATCAGGCATAATTCTATGTGCTTTGCTTTTAATCCCCGTCATACTAAGCGCGTGTGCCTCTAATAAACCCTTAACCGAAATGCAGGCAGTAGCCGCAGCCCAGAAAGGGGACCTTGAAATTAAGGTGGAAGTGAGCGGTTATATCGAGATGCCGACTGCAGTAAATCTTTATTTCGATTCCACCATGTTCACTCCACCATACAGCGCCAGAATCGAAAAGATATACGTTAACAAAGGAAGCCAGGTTAAGGCCGGAGCTTTACTCGCCAAGCTCGATGATGCGACCCAGAAACTGGCAGTCGAATCTGCTCAGTACTCTCTGGAACTGGCAATAAATAATGTCGTTCAGACAGTCTGTTGCGGTGTAGTGAAAGCTCCCACCTTCTACAGCGATGCGGTGGCCTTATACCGTTTCCAATTCGCCACCAGCGAAATTCAGAATGCACAGTCCCTGTTAAAAAGCGGGGAATTCGAGTCAGCCGCCTCTCAAATCGCACTGGCAAAATTCGACATCGATGCCGCCAAAAATGTTTACACCAACCCGGAGTACGCCAGCCTAAGAGCCGAGTTAGGCGAGTACACGAAGGAAATAGTTACAAGCTTCGATGCAGACACGGCTATCGCCAGACTAATCGGCGAGATCGACCGAATTTCGATGATTCGGAACCAAATTAGCTCAGGCAACTATACTGAGACCGGCAAGATGCTGGATTCGCTGTTGAGTGATATGGCGGAAACCAACGTAGTTGTACAGCGAACGACACATTCGCCGGCAGCCTATACCTGCCCGGATACCTGCACCGGATTCACTATCATCAACGAAGCACTGGCTAAACTCGAAGAAGCCAAACAAATGGCCAGCTCGAATGATGCAGATTCATTAAAGTTTAATGAAACTCTCCAGATAGTTATACATGACTTGGAGCTCGGGGATAAGGTGTTACAGGAAAATGTGTCTACATACCGTCAAGGACTAAACTTAAAATCAGAGCGTGACTACAGCATAAACATTCAGACAGCACTGATTAATCTGGACCGGGCTAAGCAATCACTGCTGAAGACCGAGCTGCTCGCTCCATTCGACGGGGAAATTGTGGATGTTAACCTTCATGCGGGAGATATGATCACTCAGAGGTACTCTGTGACCGGACTTCCTATCGACGTCTATGTATTGAAACTTGCTGACACCAGTGCTGTTACCATGATTGGTTCAGTCGATGAAATAGATGTTGGGAAAATTTCAAAAGGACAAACGGCGACCGTTACGGTCGACGCCCTTCCGGGTAGGCCCTTTGAGGGCCAGGTACAGTTTATTTCGCCATTCGGTACGCTGCAAACTGGCATCGGCAATTATCAGGTGGAGATCGCCCTGAACCCTGAAGCAGCAGCATATCTGACCGGAGGAATGACCGCCACAGCCGAGATACTGGCAAATCAGCGTACCGATGTCTTACTTATTCCGAACGACGCACTTCATACAAAGGATAATGAAAACTGGGTTTATGTGATTAATGAAAACAAAGTCGGACAGTTAGAACAACGACAGGTTCAAGTCGGTTTAAAAAGCCGGACACAGACGGAGATTATTTCCGGCTTAAATGAAGGTGAAAAAGTGCTGTTGGGAGCAGGATATACTCCGGCCAGAACCTTAAACAGCCCTAACTAACGACGCGAACTACTTCGGAGGCAACTATTATGGCAAATAAATTTGGCGACAGAATGAAATCAATGCTTTCATCCAGGACGGGGAAGATTATTTTCGTCACCGTCTGTGTGTTTGTCATTGCTGGCCTGATTGTGGGCGCCTACCTCGGTTATGAAAACTATAAATTTGTGAGTAGCAGCAATGCCAATATATCGGCGCCGTTAATTTCTGTTGGTGCACTGGTGCCGTGCCAGGTAATAAGCCTCGATACCGACTACGGCAGCTATGTAGAAAAAGGGCAGAGAATCGCGGTGGTCGGTGCACCACGTTCTGATAACCCTGTAAACATGCAAGGGCTAAAAGATATTCCGGTTGGCCGCAGTAATGTCGAATCTCCGGTTAACGGTTATGTGGCTGCCGTCTGGACCTACCCGGGTGCCGTAATCGCTGCCGGACAACCGATAGTAACCGTATATGACATATCTGAGACATGGTATTAGCCAACGTTACGGAGACTGAAATTTATCGGATAGAGCCTGGTCAGGAGGTACAGATCACGGTGGATAGTCTGGGTGGCGCCAATCTGAAAGGACACGTGGAAGGCATCGCAGCGGCAACCGCTGGCACCTTCTCGATTATACCGCCGAACAACACCACGGCTAATTTCGTAAAGGTAGCCCAGGTCGTCCCGGTAAAGATTACCATCGATAATCCGGCAAGCTATATTTTAATCCCCGGAACTTCTGTAGAAGTAAAGATATCCATTAGATAGCGGAAAAGAAGCACCCATGCCAGAGACTGAATGGAAGATCCTTCTGGTTGCCGTGGCCGGCACCTTCATGGTCATCCTCGACCAGACCATTATGAATATTGCCCTGCCGCACATAATAGCCGTATTCAATGTTCCTACCGATCATGCACAACTGGTAATTTCGGCTTATCTAATGGCCACTGCCATTACCACGCCGGCTGCAGCTTACCTGTGTAATCGTTTCGGTACCAAACGAGTTTATATATTCAGCCAGGCCAGTTTTCTTTTCGGGTCGATCCTGTGCGGTATTTCCTGGAATGCCGATTCACTAATTTTATTCCGCATACTGCAGGGACTTGCCGGAGGCCTGCTAAGTCCGATAGCGATGACCCTTCTTTTTCTTAACGTGCCGCCGCAGCAGCGCGGCACAGCCATGGCTATTTTCGGAATTCCCCTCATGCTCGGGCCGGTCATCGGGCCTACACTTGGTGGCTATCTGGTTACGGACTGGTCCTGGCGTATGGTTTTCTACGTTAACGTGCCGGTAGTGCTGGTGGCTATTCTGCTTGGCTGGGCCTGGATTAAGGAAACACCATCTATGCCGGCAGGCTTCGATTTCAAAGGATTCGCACTCGCGGCCACAGGATTCAGCACCCTACTTTATGCCCTGTCTTATGCGCCTACATGGGGTTGGCATGATATACGCATCATCGGATTGTTGACCCTGGGAACATTGTGCCTCATAGCTTGGATTGTGTTGGAGTTGAGGTCCGACACGCCGATGCTCGACCTTAGAATATTCAAAAATAGCGGCTTTTCCCTGGCTACCGGATTGACGTTCGTAACCACGATAGGACTTTTCTCTATAATTTTTCTATTGCCGCTATTTCTCCAGAACATTAGAGGCTTATCGGCGCTGCAAACAGGCTTACTTATGTTACCAGCCGTGCTGGGTTCCATTGTTACCATGCCGATAGCGGGTCGACTTTATGACCGGATAGGACCAAAAATACCGGTTGTCGCCGGATTGATTGTAACGGGAGTAGCCACCTTCTGGATGCGTAACCTCGATGTGACCACGCCGGATAACCTCTTAAGGCTGATCCTCTTCGTCAGAAGCATGGGGATTGGGCTGGCCATGATGCCGGTAATGACGTATGCGCTGGCCTCCGTAGAACAGAAAATGACAGCACAGGCATCTTCAATCATGAATGTCAGCCGGACCGTTTTCGCTTCTCTCGGCATCGCTATCTTTGCCACCATGCTTTCAAATTTCCAAAAAACGAACCTTGCCGTCATTTCGCAGACGTTTACCCCAGGCTCGCCGGAGACGATGCATTTCGTTTCAATGGTACAGGTGTTACTCATGCAAGCCGGCCAGACACTGGAGGCAGCCAGACAGACAGCTGTGTATGTGCTCTACCTGCTGGCCAACGCGCGGGCCGCAGTAGCTGCATTTCAAGTACAATATGTAATAGCCAGCGTAATCATTTTCGTTGGGATTGTGCCAGCTTTCTTCTTACCGTTCGGACGGCCAAAGGATACCCAACCCACTGCACCAATAGCATAGCTTTCCATCTTCAGACGTAACTCGAGCCTGTTGACCACGGACGAGCGGGATGGTATTATTCTTTAGTTCTCCTGGAGGCTGATATTGTCCGTTAATCCCAAAAAAGACAGCGAGGTTGCTCGCTATATAAAGCTTGAAGCCAAACGGCAAAAAGAAACCATTAATCTTATTGCCGCCGAAAACTATGCCAGCCGCCAGGTACTTGAAGCGCAGGGCTCAATACTGACCAACAAGTATGCAGAAGGTTATCCTAATCGTCGCTATTATGCCGGCTGTCCGAATATAGATGCCATTGAAAGCCTGGCCATCGAGCGTGCTGAAAAGCTGTTCCATGCCGACCATGCTAACGTGCAGCCTCATAGCGGCAGCCAGGCCAATATGGCCGCCTATTTCGCCTGTCTCAATCCGGGCGATACAGTTATGGGAATGAGTTTAAGCCACGGCGGTCATTTAACTCACGGAGCCCCGGCCAATTTCTCGGGCAAGTGGTATAAGTTTGTGACTTATGGACTGGACCCAAGTACGGAAAAAATCGACTATGACGAGGTGGAAAAGCTGGCCATAAATCACAGACCTAAACTTATCGTCTGCGGAGCCAGTGCCTACCCTCGCATCCTCGACTTCTCAAGGTTCCGCAGTATAGCTGACAGGGCGGGAGCTCTGCTTATGGCCGATATGGCACATATCGCCGGACTGGTGGCTGCCAACTTGCATCCATCTCCGGTGCCTCACGCCCAAATAGTCACTTCGTCGACTCATAAGACGCTTCGCGGTCCCAGGAGTGGTTTTATCCTGTGCCAGCAGAACCTGGCGAGCCAAATAGATTCGGGGGTCTTCCCTACAATGCAAGGCGGCCCGCTAATGCATGCCATAGCCGCTAAAGCTATGGCTTTTTTTGAAGCTATGCAGCCCGAGTTTATCACGTATCAAAAAGCGGTCCTAACAAACGCGCAGTTGCTGGCCGCTGAGCTTAATCAGAAAGGTTTGCGTCTGGTCTCCGGCGGCACCGACAACCACCTTATCCTCATCGACCTGACATCTACCGGCATAACCGGAATCGTGGCTCAGGAAGCGCTTGAGGCTGCCGGTATACTGGTAAACAGAAACTCGATACCTGGAGAAACAAGGTCGCCGCAAATTACCAGCGGCATCCGGCTGGGCACACCTGCCATAACTACCAGAGGCTTCAGGCAGAAAGAAATGAAACAGATTGCAGCTTTCGTAATAAAAGTGCTCTCTGATCCCGGGGATAAGAAAATTCAAAAAGAAATCTCCAAGCAGGTCGTTGCTATCTGCAGCCGCTTCCCAGCGCCTGGAATAGATTAAAGTCAATCTGCACTCCTCACACTCGTTGACACTGCCCTTCAACCAGCTTACACTGAAAAATTAGACCTCCTATATCATTTACACTTATAATTCAATATTGCGTGCCAAAATTATGGAACCAAAATTTGCCATCGAAACCAGAGCTCTAACCAAGAAGTACGGTGAGCTAACAGCAGTCGATCAGTTGAACCTTACCGTAGAGCACGGCGAAGTGTTCGGCTTGCTGGGGCCTAACGGTGCCGGCAAGACAACCATTATTTCCATGCTGTGCACTATAGTCAATCCGACCTCCGGCAGTGCTGCCGTAAACGGCTATGACATATTAAAACGGGCTGGTAAAGTAAGGCGTAGTATTGGCATTGTCTTTCAGGACCCGAGCATCGATGACCGACTCACCGGCAGAGAAAACCTGCAACTCCACGCTTGCCTATACGACGTGCCATCGGAGCTGGCCAAAAAACGCATTGCTGAGGTGTTGAACCTCGTGGGATTGGAGGATAGGGCTGATTACGCCATGAAGACCTATTCCGGAGGTATGCGCCGTCGATTGGAGCTGGCGAGAGGTTTGCTTCACCAACCCAGGGTGCTTTTCCTTGACGAGCCTACCCTTGGACTCGACCCTCAAACCCGGGAGCACCTGTGGGAATATATTGAAAACCTAGCCAAGACCACGAAAATTACCATCATTCTCACCACGCACTATATGGAAGAAGCGGACCAGCTGTGCCAGCGTATTGCCATTATCGACTACGGGAAAATTAAGGTGATAGATACACCGGCAAATCTAAAAACGGCTCTAAAGGGCGACGTAATAACAATCACTACGCCTCAACCACAAAGACTGGCAGACAGGTTCGACGAGCTCAAACTAGCTCCGCGGGTGGATGCCTCTTCCGAAGCTTTAAGATTAACCGTCCCAAATGCCGAAAAGCTCATACCCAAATTGATTAAGATCGCCACCGACATTGGAATAGAAGTAAGCTCTGTATCCATTCACCGGCCTACATTGAATGACGTATTCCTTCATTACACAGGCCGCGACATAAGGGACGAGGAAGCCGAGTCCGCAATGAAAAAATTTATGATGATGGGGCGAGGCAGATGAGCGACCTCAGAAAAATTTACGGCCTGTGGCACAGAGAAGTCCTAAGATACTGGCGTGAAAAGTCACGAATTCTATCGTCGCTGATATTGCCCCTGCTCTGGCTGGTAGTGTTCGGCAGCGGACTCAGGGGTATACCGGTAGCCGGCGGGTTGACCTATCAGACTTATATTTTCCCGGGGATACTGGGTATGACGCTTTTATTTACATCGGTATTTTCCGGAGTTTCGGTGATTTGGGACAGGGAATTCGGATTCCTCAAAGAAATTCTGGTAGCACCTGTGTCACGCACCACCATTGTATTAGGCAAAGCGTTGGGCAGCGGAACCAGCGCACTTATCCAGGGCACGTTATTGTTACCGCTTTCATATCTTGTCGGCGTTCACCTGCCACCGCTCTCAATATTAATACTTATTCCCACGATGGTACTTATATCTATCGGACTCGTCTCGGTCGGTCTGCTCATCGCCTCGCTCATGACAAGCATGGAAGGCTTTAATTTCATCATGAGCCTGGTAATCATGCCCATGTTTTTTACCAGCGGCGCACTATTTCCGTTGACTTCGGCCCCCGCCTGGCTGCGATACTTCAGTTACATTAACCCTATGACCTACGGCGTTGACGTATTGCGCTGGGCTTCTTTTAGAGATAGCGCTAGCGTATTGCCGGTTTACATAGAGTTTCTTATACTTTTAGTATTCGCCGCAGCTCTGGTCATAGCCTGTTCCTACACCTTCGCTCGTAAGAAATAGTTTGAGCCCCCATTTCGTAGTTTCCTAGTGCACGCACCTTTCTGCTTCTTATAATAACAGTGGTTTTTACCAAAACTTTACACAGGCACAAAACTACGGCAACATTCCACTGTTAGACTGACATCAGGCTAAGAAGTCACCCGAACCTTGAAAAGAGGGCCCTTTCATGGTTGAAATGTGACTTCCGGTCTAAAACAGGAAAGGAGGATATATTGAAAGTCAAAGTTGCTCTTACCACGTTCATACTGGCCGTAACTTTGGTTACAAGCTTGCCCGTTGTGGCTCTAGCCCAGAATAACGGGGCGCCTCCGCGCCAAGGCGCGCTCGAAGCTCGGGTTGCCGAAATACTGGGTATCGACCTGCAAGAGCTGGAGGCCGCGGTCAAACAGGTCAGGACAGAAACAAATAAAGAAACGCTGGATGCCAGACTTCAGGAGCTGGTAGACAGCGGCAAACTGACCAAGCAACAAGCTGATGAGCTCAAGAGCTGGTTGAATTCCAGGCCCGATGTGCCCGCCGTTCCGCTGGGAAAGCTGGACGAAGCTATTCAGAACGGTACCATAACCCGGGAACAGGCTGATGCCCTAAAAGCCTGGCAGGAAACCCGACCGGATATTCCTAAAATCAGTCCCGAGCCGCTAAGAGAGCGCATCCCGGAAATCAGGGACAACCGCGACACCATGATGACGCGCGTGGCCGATGCCCTCGGGATCGACAAAGATGAACTGGTGAGTGCTTTCCAGCAGGCCCAGCGTGAATTGCGGGAAAGTGCGCTTGATACCAGATTACAGGAACTGGTAAGCCAGGGCGCCTGGACTCAGCAGCAGGCGGACGCTTACAAGGCATGGTTGAACGCCCGGCCCGATGTGCCGCCGCTTAGGCTGGGGCCAGAATTCGAACCACCCGACTAAGAATCTGGAAGGACTTAAACGCGTGTTTAGCAGGCCGTGTAGAATGCGGCCTGCTAAACTTGATATATAAGCATACCGAACATCTTTGATATATAATTACCGAAACATTTAAGTGCATGTAAATGACTACCATACTGGTCGTGGATGACGAACCCAATATCCGGGCATTGGCCAAGCTTTACCTCGAACAGGAGGGATACCACGTGGAAGTGGTTGGTAACGGCAGTGATGCCCTTACTCAAATGGCCTCCATTAAACCGTCGCTTATCGTTCTGGATTTAATGCTGCCTGACATCGACGGGTTCGAGGTATGCCGCCAGATACGAAAAAAAAGCGATGTCCCCATACTTATGCTTACCGCCAGAAAAGAAGACATTGACAAAATAGTCGGCCTGGAACTGGGCGCCGACGACTATATAACGAAACCTTTTAACCCCAGAGAACTGGTGGCCAGGGTAAAAGCCGTTCTTCGTCGTTACAAGGCAGGGTTCAAGTCCGGAGAAGCTTTTGAGTTGGGGAACCTGAGAATCGACCCCGCCAGGCGCGAGGTCACCATAAACGGCCAGCCTGTCCGCCTGCGGACGAAGGAATTCGACCTGCTGACTACGCTAGCCCAAAACCTGGGAGTTGTACTGACCAGGGACAGGCTCCTCGAGATAGTGTGGGAGACGGATTATTATGGTGAAACGCGGACGGTGGACATACATGTAAACCATCTTCGGGATAAGTTGCAGGGTGCTAATGTCTCCATAGAGACCGTGCGCGGCATTGGCTACAAGATGATATTGAATTCTAAATCGCCGGATAATTGAAAACATTCAACGTAGGACGACTATGAGCCTTCGTACACGTCTTATTCTTTCATTTGTATTGATAATAGTCCTGTGCCTGGGCATAGTGGCTGCTTCGCTGGTAGTGTTGCTTGGCGACCAATTAAACAAGATGGCAATGCTACGCGTAGCCGACACAGCACTGCCCATCTACGTTCAGTTTAGAGCCGCAGTCAGAGGTCAGATCCCTCTGAATCAGGCGTGGACCAATCTGCAGGAGATGTCAAAGGAGACAGGGACTTACATCTTTTTGCTCGACTCCGAGGACACGATTATCAAACAGGCGATACCCGAGGATAGTTCCTGGACACCACCATCCAAGCTCGAAATAGCAAAACCGCCTGGCAACAGGCCGGCCCCTTATAGTGGAATTTACGCTGCGCCGGGCGGCGAAACGTTTATTTTTGTCGCTCAACCAGTTGCCGGATTATTTGGACCGCCGAACCCACCAAACCCGCCTAATCCGGATACATTCGTTCTGGCAGTGCCGCGCAGCCAAGCGTTATCGGTCTGGACTGATTTTGCCCGGCCATTTATATGGGCAGGGCTTGTCGCTCTGGCTGTTTCCATAGTTATAGCCGTAGTACTGGCCCGATCCGTCTATATACCGGTGCGCCATGTAACCAATGCCGCCGAAGAAATAGCCAGGGGCAATTACGAACAAGAAGTTCCGGTAGACGGCCCGAAAGAGGTTAGAGGTCTGGCGCAGAGCTTCAATCAAATGTCCAAGGAAGTAAAGCGTTCTCAGCAAATGTTGCGCGACTTCGTGGCTGATGTCTCTCACGAACTCAGAAGTCCCTTGACCTCTATAAAGGGATTTGCTCAGGCCATTGTCGATGGTACCGCCAAAGGTAAAGATGCGCAGCTTAAAGCCGCCGTGGTAATCGAGGACGAGTCCAAACGTATGATGCGGCTGGTTGAAGAGTTGCTTGAGTTCTCCAGACTCGAATCGGGCCAGATAAAGATGGCCAGCGAACAGGTCGATCTGAAAGATCTGCTTCAACAATGCTACGAGATATTTCTCCTGCGCGCCGAAGAAAAGGGTATAAATCTCACAATAGCCGTAGAACCGATGCCTTCGGTTACCGGGGACATCGACCGTCTGGAGCAGGTGTTCAGCAACTTATTGGACAACGCCCTAAAACACACTCCGTCACGGGGCGATGTCACCATCACGGCTCGGCAGCCAAACACGACTTCCGTCGAAATTTCTATTACCGATACCGGTCCCGGAATATCAGCCGAACAGATGCGGCATGTATTCGAACGATTCTACAAAGCCGACCCATCGGCCGGAAAAGCCGGTGCCGGTCTAGGCCTGGCAATTGCGCGGCAGATTGTACTGGCTCATGGAGGAAATATAAACGCCAGGAGTTCGGTAGGCAAGGGAACAGAATTTCTGGTTAGCTTGCCCACGGGTGGCCCACAAATTTCGCATAGCTAGGGCACAAACTGCCAAGCACGCATTCGTTGCAGCGGGGCCGCTGTGCTTTACAGGTCCTTCGTCCGTGCTCTATCAGCAAAACGTGAAACTTATAGACGTCACCGGCTGGCACCAGACCTTCCAGTATCCGGTGCGCTTTATTAACTGTAACCCCGGAATCGATGAGCCCTAATCTTTTACTCAGTCGAAACACGTGAGTATCCACCGGCAGAGCCGGTATACCCAGTGAGAAGAGCAAAACAACGCTGGAGGTTTTCATTCCGACCCCCGGCAGCCGCATCAGCCAGTCTCTGGCTTCCTCCAAACGCATATCCTTTAAAAAGCCAAGGTCCAACGCCCCGCGCTGTCGTTGTATCTCCTCGAGCGCCTGCTTTATATATCCGGCCTTGATCTTCCCCAAACCGCCGGTTTTAATTACCTGGCAAATCCGGTCAACGCTGGCATCGGCCACCTCTTGCCAGCTCGGAAATGAGTCTAGAAGGCGCTGAAAAGCGGGCCGCGAATTTTTGTCAGACGTATTCTGAGAAAGAATCGTCTGCACCAGAACCGCCACAGGACTCCTCTGGGGACGCCATTGTACGTCTCCATATTCCGCGCTTAAAAGTTTTAGAATTCGATTGATATCCGCCACTGCAACCATTATACAAACAACCATTAATAAATCCTAAAATTAAGCCCAGAAATTAAGGACATAACCGGCGGTTTGGTGCTATAATTACTTCACCAAATTAATGGAGAGGTTTATGGATGAACTGAAGGTATTCACCGGCAACGCTCATCCTGCTTTGGCTAAGGCAATATGCGACTATCTGAAGATACCTCTTGGTAAGGCCGAGGTTTTTGAATTCACTAATGAAAATATATTCGTCCGTATACGGGAAAATGTACGCGAACGTGACGTTTTTGTGGTTCAACCTTTGTCTACACCGGTCAACAAGAACCTGGTGGAGCTTCTTATCATGATCGACGCCTTCAAACGGGCGTCGGCTGGTAGAATCACTGCGGTGATTCCTTATTACGCCTACGGTCGCACCGATAAGAAGGACCAGCCGAGAGTACCCATCACGGCTCGATTGATAGCTGATTTGCTCACCACTGCTGGTGCTAATCGTGTCCTGACCATGGACCTTCACGCCCCGCAAATCCAGGGGTTCTTCAATATACCGGTCGACGAGTTGACCGCATTGTTCATACTAAGTAATTTTTGGAAGGAGAAAAAACTCAAGAATCTGGTGGTGGTGGCCACGGATATAGGAATATCTGCGCGTGCCCGGGACATGGCATCCAAGCTCAATGCTCCTCTGGCAATTATAGAAAAGAGGCGGCTCGGTAACGCGGATGCCACTGAAACACTCGATATTATCGGCCACGTGGAAGGCATGTGCGCCCTGACGATAGACGATGAAATCGACACCGCTGGCTCGCTGGCGGGCGCTGTTAAGACGCTATTAGAACACGGCGCGACTGCTTGCTACTCGTGCTGCACACACCCTGTGTTTTCAGGTAAGGCTATAGAGCGTATTTCCGGCTCACCCGTTAAAGAAGTTGTAGTTACCGACACACTTCCCAGCAAAGATAAAAAACCTGATAAGATAACGGTGCTTTCTATAGCTCCGCTTTTCGGTGAAGCCATTAACCGCATACACACCGGAATGTCCATCGGCGCCTTATTCGAGTAATAAAACATATGCTTAAGTGGCTAGGAAGCCTAATTGATTCCAACGAAAAAGAAGTCCGGCGCCTCGAGCCCACCGTAAACCACATAAACTCGCTCGAGCCTGAATTCCAGAAACTCAGCGATGCTGAGCTTCGCGCCAAAACAGATGAGTTCAAATCCCGTCTCAGTAAGGGAGAGACGCTGGATGACATCTTGCCCGAGGCCTTTGCCGCAGTCAGGGAATCAGCCCGGCGCACCATTGGCGAGCGCCATTTCGACGTACAGCTAATCGGCGGCATGGTTCTGCACCAGGGCAAAATTGCCGAGATGAAGACCGGCGAAGGTAAAACCCTGGTAGCCACATTGCCCCTTTATTTAAATGCTCTTGCGGGTCTTGGATGCCACCTGGTTACGGTCAATGACTACCTGGCACGCCGGGATGCGTACTGGATGGGCCCGATATTTCACGCGCTCGGCCTGTCCGTTGCCAGCGTCTATCCACCGCAAAGCCCGGCAGAGCAACTGCCAGCCCGGCTGTATGACCCGGATTACATCGATGAAAAGGACAAACGCTGGCCCCATTTCCGACCCATAAACCGCAAACAGGCTTATCAGGCTGATATAACATACGGCACCAACAACGAGTTCGGCTTCGATTACCTCAGGGACAATATGGCTGTAGATTTATCCCAATGCGTCCAACGAGAGCTCAATTACGCTATCGTCGACGAGGTGGACAACATACTAATAGATGAAGCCCGAACCCCATTAATAATCAGCGGCGCCGGTGAGGAAGCCACTCAGAAATATTACACATTCGCTCGCCTGATACCTCAACTCAAGAAAGACGAGGACTATACCGTTGAAGAAAGGGAACGGCAGACATTCCTGACTGAGTCCGGCATGACCAAGATGGAAAAATGGCTGCGCCACGAGGGATTGCTTAAGGCTCCAAGCTTGTACGACCCTGCTAACTATAGCTTAACGCAATATCTTGAAAACGCATTGAAGGCGCACGTTTTATTCAGGAGAGACCGCGATTATGTGGTCAAGGACGGTCAGGTCATAATCGTGGATGAGTTCACCGGGCGCCTCATGTTCGGTCGCAGGTACTCCGAGGGGCTGCACCAGGCCATCGAAGCCCAAGAAAGGGTCAAGATCGAGAAGGAAAGCGTGACTCTGGCCACTATCACCTTCCAGAACTACTTCCGTCTATATAAGAAGCTGGCCGGTATGACCGGCACCGCCGCCACTGAGGCCGAGGAATTCCACAAGATTTATAAGCTCGAAGTGGTCGTCGTACCTACCAATAAGCCGATGATTCGAGAGGATAATTCGGACCAGATTTACAAAGATGAAGAGACTAAATTTAAAGCTGTAGCCAAAGAAATTGAAAGCATGAATCAGCAGGGAAGGCCTGTTTTGATTGGAACGGTCTCCATCGAAAAGTCTGAATTGTTAAGCGATATATTGAAAAGAAAAGGCGTAACGCACCAGGTACTCAACGCTAAAAACCATGAAAAAGAAGCAGCCATCATCGCTGAGGCCGGCGGGGTAGGCGCCGTTACCGTAGCTACCAACATGGCTGGCCGCGGCGTTGATATCATACTTGGCGGTAAAAAGCCGGAAGAACCGAGACGCGAGGACTTCCCTGATGACGATGAATGGCAAAAAGCTCATCAGTCATGGCAAAAGGAATGTAAGCAGTGGCCAGCGGAGCATGATAAAGTGGTGGATCTTGGAGGACTTCACGTTATCGGCACCGAACGGCACGAAGCCAGGCGTATAGACAACCAGCTGCGAGGCCGTTCCGGCAGGCAGGGAGACCCGGGCAGTACGCGCTTCTATGTTTCTCTGGAAGACGACGTAGTCCGCCGATTCGGTGGCGACCGCATAAAGGGCTTCATGGAGTGGGCCGGTTTTGACGAGAACACGCCTATCGAGCATTCCATGGTCAATAAGGCCATCGAAAACGCTCAGGTCAAGGTAGAAGGTTTCCATTTCGATATCCGTAAACATCTAGTTGATTACGACGACGTGGTCAACAAGCACCGCGAAGTCATCTATGCCGAGCGCAGAAAAATACTCGAAGGCGCCGACCTCAAGACGAACATCCTATCTATGGTGCGTGAAGAGATCGAAAAGATGGTCGCCGCCAGCTGCAGTCACGACTACCTGGAGCCTAATTTGACTGGATTAATCGAGGAGCTCTCTGAAATCATGCCTGTCCCGCCTGAGATAAATCCAGGAACTCTAAAAGGACTGAAGTCAGACGAAATTTGCGATAAGTTGATTGCTTACGCCGAGCAGCTGTATGAGCAGCGTGAAAACGAAGTGGGTTCAGCAAACATGCGCATTGTGGAAAGACTGGTAATGTTGCGCGCCATCGATGGCCTCTGGAAGGAACATCTAACGGAAATGGACCATCTACGTCAGCAGGCTAGTCTGTACGCAGCCCGGCAAATAGACCCCATCGTCGCTTACAAGAAAGAGGGGCATGCATATTTCGAGAGCCTGATCGCCGGCATACAGCACGATGTTGTTCATACAATCTACAAGGTCACTATCGAAAAGAGAGAAGCGCCTGCTCCAAGGCAGCCGCAGAAAGTCGCAGTACCGGTAGGGAAAAAAGTCGGCCGCAACGAACCCTGCCCCTGCGGCTCCGGTAAAAAGTACAAGCACTGCTGCGGCAGATAGGCCTCATGTGATTGGGCGTAAAAAGCCCAATTGCACACAAATCCCGCTCAGCCTATACTATCCATAGACTGATGAAAAACGCCGACATTGCCAGGGTCTTCCAGGATATGTCCGACCTGCTGGAGCTCAAGGGCGAAAACAAGTTCAAGATTAGAGCTTATCAGCGTGCTGCCCGCGCCATCGAGTACCTGCCTAAAGAAATAGAAATCATGCTCGAGAATGGCGAGGACCTGCGGTCCATTCCCGGCGTCGGCGAGGCCATAGCCAAAAAGACCATCGAACTGGTAAATACGGGCAAACTCGGCTCCTACGAAGACCTCAAGGCCCAATTTCCCGAGGGAATTACCAATTTGCTGGAAATACCGGGCGTGGGACCCAAGACCGCAAATAAGCTGTCCACCGAGCTGGGCATCCAGACCGTGGAAGAATTGGAAAAAGCCATCAAGGAAGGCCGTGTAGCCCAGCTATTCCGTATGGGCGACAAGACGGCCGAAAACATACTGCAGCAACTCCAGACTCTACGCCGTAAAGACCAGCGAATACCCATCGGCGAAGCCCTGCCCGTGGTTGACGAGGTCCTTGATGCTCTGCGCTCCTTGCCCGGCGTAAAGAACCTGACCGCAGCCGGCAGCCTCCGCCGCTTCAAAGAGACGGTGGGCGATATTGACCTCATGGGCACAGCAGACGATCCAGAGAAGGTGATAAATGCCTTCGTCAACCTCCCACAAATAAGGCAGGTGATAGCCAAAGGGCCGACCAAAGCTACGGTCATATTGCCTGGCAGCCTTCAAGCCGACCTGAGAATGGTAGAACATGATTCGTTTGGCTCTCTACTTCAGTACTTCACCGGCAGCAAGCAGCATAACATTACCCTCAGGACCAAAGAGCAGAAAAAAGGGTTGAGCCTCAGTGAATACGGTATAACAAATTTGAAGACTGGCAAGCTAGAAAAATTCGCCACTGAAGAAGCTTTCTACAAGCGACTCGGTATGCAGTACATACCTCCTGAAATCAGGGAGGACCAGGGCGAAATCGAACTGGCTGATAAGGGCCAGGTTCCTAAACTAATCGAACTTTCCGATATAAAGGGTGATGTTCATGTTCATTCAGATTGGAGCGACGGCCAGGACTCCCTGCAAGACATGGCTGAGGCCGCCGTGGAACTGGGCTACAAATTCCTGGCCATAACCGACCATTCGGCGGGAAGGGGCATAGCCAACGGATTAACCGAGGAGCGGCTGCGGCAGCAAATCAAAGAAATAAATCTACTGAACGAGAAACTTGGGGGAATCCGTATCTTTACCGGTACCGAAGTGGACATACGCGCCGATGGTAGCATGGACCTGTCTGATAAACTTCTGGCCGACCTGGACGTAGTGGTCGCCGCCATCCATTCAGCCATGAACCAGTCTGAGGAAAAGATAACGCAGCGACTTATCGGAGCCATTAAGAACCCTCATATAGATATTATCGCTCACCCCACGTGCCGCCTGCTCGGCGAGAGGGAACCCGTAGCTGTCGACCTGGAAGCTGTTTTCCAGGCTGCCGCTAAATATGACAAGGCCATGGAGATAAATGCCATGCCCAGCCGGCTCGACTTAAAAGATATCCACATCTTCCGGGCACGGGACCTTGGTGTGAAGTTAATCATAGGCACCGACTCTCACCGCACGGAGCACCTCAAGCTGATGCGCTTCGGTATCGGCATAGCTCGCCGGGGCTGGTGCCGGGCCATAGATATATTGAACACCCGGCCGGTAAACGAATTATTGGAATTTCTACGGAAAAACTGAGAAATGCTGGATACTGCTCAATACGAACAGGTCACCCAGATCAGACTTTGTCGATATCCCGACTTTCCTCCCCATGCCACCGTATCAGCCTATCTGGTAGACGGTCTTCTCGTGGACAGCGGCATCTCGTATACGACCGAAGAGCTAACGGAGTTTCTAAAAGACAAGGACCTCAAACTGGTGGTAAACACCCACTACCACGAAGACCATATCGCTGCCGATGCCCTGATTAAAGAACGCTACGGTGTGGAGGTTTTGGCACACCCGCTGGCCGTAGATAAAATCAACCAGCCGGCACACCTTTATCCCTATCAGGAAGAGGTCTGGGGCTATCCTACTCCCT
>Ga0116202_10000212_pt1 | contig 30699 bp, 27 predicted proteins | sample LakKivw325mmetaG_FD_94479 | JGI IMG/M metagenome (GOLD analysis project Ga0116202, IMG submission 94479) | Anoxic lake water microbial communities from Lake Kivu, Rwanda to study Microbial Dark Matter (Phase II) - Lake Kivu water 325m metaG | ecosystem: Environmental > Aquatic > Freshwater >... | reverse complement strand
CTTGGTTTCAGCCATACAACAAGGGCAAAGGACAGATTTATTATTGAAAACATAGGCACAAGAAAAAAAATAGCTGATATTCTTGAAGTTTTTGTGAATAATGGTGTTGATACAGTAATAGGCCTGATTCAGCGCAGGGTCCTTGCTGAAGCTATAGATGAAGTTCAGAACAGGACAGGAAAAAAAATTATTATCATTTCAACACCTATTTTTCCGGTTAATAAAGACACTCCTGTTAAAGGTTTCTGCACAGATGAGACAAAAAGGATTCTTGATATTGAAGCAAAGGAAAAGGTATCAATATGCATGCCTCATCAGGCAACAACCGATGCTATGGTGGACAGATGCACCCGCACCATAAGACAGATTGATTCTTTGATGAAATTGATCAGAGAACGCGGTATGGTACCGGGTTTAAGCACTCATATGCCTGAAACAATCGTGTATGCTGATGAGACAAATGTAGACACAGAAACATACATAAGTATTTTCAATTCAATGGGATTTTTGATGCAGGTTGAGGTTGACTGGGTGGCGAGAATCATTCAGAATGCAAAAAAACCAGTACTTACAATAAAACCATTTGCATCAGGTCAGATAAGACCGTTGCAGGGTTTGACCTTTGTCTGGAATAATATCAGACCTCAGGATATGGTGGCTGTTGGGGTGATGAGTCCTGATGAAGCAAAGGAGGTTATAGAAATCTCTCTTTCAGTCCTCGAAAAAAAACCGGCAGAATATACATTGCAGGAAACAAGAAGCAAAAAATCAATAAAAACAGATTAAGAAGCATCATCAACAGTAAATGACCTGTGTTCAATAACACGCATATTTTTCCATTTACCCTGCTGGAATCTCGCGAAAAACATCATTGCCAGAGATATAACATAGATTGTTGCAATGGTCCATGCCGCATATATTCCTTTTTGAAGTAAAACTATAAAAACCACAGATGGAACAATCAAGACCAGAACAGAGATAAAACCCACTGCCATCATTATAAATCTGGTATCTCCTGCTCCTCTGAGCGCCGATGCAAAAATAACATTCATCCCATCAAAAAGAGAATAGAAAGCAACAAATCTGAGAAGAATAACAGCAATATGTCGGATATTTTCAAATTCAGATGGATCTGCCCTGAAAGAAAAAGGCTTAATGAAGATATCAGGGATTGTTACATACAAAATAGCAAGAACCAGCATATATAAGAAGGTTATAATAAATCCTGTCCACGCGCATATATGGGCTTTTTCAGGATTGCCGGCGCCAAGATTCTGCCCAACCAGTATTGATACAGCCATTCCAATGCCTATCATTGGCATAAAGGCAAGAATGTTGATGTTGAAAGCAATATTTGTTGCGGCAAGAGGGATTGTTCCAATTCTTCCAAGAAGAAGCAGAAATATTGAAAATCCGGCAAGGTCAATGGTTGCCTGCAATCCATTTGGCACGCCATATTTGATTATCCTTTTGAAAAGCTCAATATCTATTTTCCATGAACTGTAAATCCTGTATTTTGCCTGGTGGCTCTGCTTTGCTGCAAGAAGCAGAAGAAAAATAAGATGAGAGTATGCTGATATCACAGAAGCAAGACCTGCTCCTTTAATGCCGAGGGCAGGAAATCCAAGATTTCCGAAAATCAAAATGTAGTCAAGTATTATATTTACACCTGTCTGGAAAAGGGTGGCAATCATCACCTGCCTGGTCTTTCCCCTTCCCGCAAAAAAACTGGCAACCGCAGCCGAACATATAACTGCACCTGCACCCAGACACAGTGTTTGAAAATACTCAATTTCAAGTGACAAAACATCAGGAGCATGTCCTATTGCCTGAAATAAAGGAACAGCAAATGGAATCAGTACCAGATGAAAAACCGCACCGAGTAGCCCAATATAAATACCCTGCCACATCACTGCTCCTATCCTTTCAAATTGCCTTGCTCCAAAATACTGCGCAACAAAAGTTTCAGTGAAGACTGCTGTTCCGGTAAAAATACTCATGGTAAGCATGTTGAGCATTCCAGCAGGCATAGAAGCAGCAACAGCCTGGGTTGAATACCATGCAAGAAACATCCTGTCAACAAAGTGCTGAATGGTCCATGCGCTTGTCCCGATTATCAATGGAAATGCCAGAACAAAAACCTCTTTGAAGAGAGCAGGTTGTCTGAATATGAATTTTATCGCTGTAAGCATAATTATTTATTTTAGCATTTTTCCAAAAGGCAAAAAGGATTGTTATCATTGAGCGGGTTGTCCTGCTGTTGCTGTAAGACTGATACCCACACGCTCATGAAAAGTCCTGACATTACCTTGTGGATTAATGGTATGAGGACCAATAATCAGCTGTTTGCTTTCTGTGTGTATCGGATGACCGGTGTACGGATAAACAGCATTTTCAGGGAACCTGATTTAATTCATTGTCAATACTGAAAAGACTTTACAGTAAGATGACCTGTTTTTACTGTCAGGTGTGAAAGGCGAACCGTAGAAAAGCAAAAAGAAAATTGTTTTTATCTATCAGAGAAGACAATAATGTCATAATCCTCGTAAAGGTGAAAATTTCTTTTGCTCAAAGCGGCAGAGAAAGAGAGTTCAACCCCCTTGAAGTACTCCTGCGGTAGATAGTATGAGTAGTCATATCTGCCGAAAAAAATGAACCATTTCGTTCCATCCTGAGGAGGAGCAGTCGTCATTGAAAAAGCCGAGAAAGGGATGGCTGCTTCCACTGTCCATCCCTTATCAATATCCTTCCAGTTATTTAACGTGCCACTTAACCTGACTGCACTTTTTATTCCTGAAGAGAAATAAAATCGATCCAGACTTCCACAACCGCGCCTTGGTATGAAGAATTGCAGTTTTTGATTCTTAGGGGAGATATGGAACTCATAGTAATGTGTTTTCTCGGTAAGAGGCTTTATAAATATCTCAAAAACGTCATCCTGGCAGATAGCTTTCTTGCTGGTTTCTATGGCAAAAATATCTTTGTCTTCCAGTTCTGCTCCTATATAGAGGTTTTTATCATCCCACAGGATACGGACTTTTGTCCTGCTGATAGCATATTTTAACTTGCCTTCTGCGTTCCAGGTATAAAAGTTTTCAATTACACTGGCTCTGCTCCAATCTTCTTCTTTTAATTCACCATCCAGTTTTATCGGGTTTCTTGTTTTATAACAAGCAAATTCTTTCCTGGTCTCCTCTCCTGTTTTTTCTTTCTGTTCAAAAGGAATGATTATTCCGGGGAGAATTAAAACTAACAAAATTAAAAATCTCTTTTTCTTCATTTTTCCCCCATCTTTATACGTTCACAAAATGGTTAATCCTGAAATTCAGCGAACTGCCTGACCTTCAATTCTGTAAAGTTCCATCTGCCCGGGTGCAAGCCATTGTCTGATTTTAATCAAATTTTCGCCGGTACCAGGTCTGATTGCACTAATTAATATTTCCTTTCCCATCCATCCGATATTATACATCTTTTCTCCCTCAACCTGTATTTCCATTTCTGTATTCTCACGCTGGCTGTTGTTTACCACCGCAATGTAATCCTTTCCTTCTGGATTTTTGAATTCTGAAATAATCAGAGGAACATTCTGAAAAGAGGTTACCTGTTTAACAATCTCGCTTGTTTCAAAAAGAGGAATTCCTCCCCATGCTTTTTCTACATGGCTGACTTTTTGGAGGACGAGGTCTTTCATTATCATTCCAGTTGACTTGAGAAATGTACGGTTTACGCGACTCAACCATTGAAAAGTTTCGGTTCGCTCCCGGTGTTCGTCAATTGGTGGGACCCGATAGTTGGAGTGAGGTTCCCTCATATAAAAGAAAAACCACATTATACCTTTAGCCCCGTGATCTATGGCTGTATTCAGCTGCCAGCGGAAATCTTTCTCAGAAAAGTCTGGCCTGGTAGTTTCTGCATACGCATCTAAATATTCTGACCACTTTTTATATCCGACCCTTTCTTCAACACCCGGGTAAAAAGGTAAAAGATTTATTGATTGAACAATTTTATAGCCATGCTTGAAATGAATTCAGAAAGTTTCATCTTTTTCAGATTGAATAATCCCTCATCTAAAACTCTGTTATAGGTCAGAGAACCAAACTCAATCCTTACGGCATTTCCTTTTTCAATGGTGTCAATTTTTATTGATTCTGGCATATAGTCAGCGAGGCATGGTTTTTGTGAGGGTGTGTTTTTGAAGTTCAGGGTAACTGTCGCCCTGTCATGCAACAAAACACACTCAGCAATACTCCAGTTATCGGGATTGATATACATCTTTACATCAAATTCATTTTCTTTTTTTGTCAGTTCGATAAGTTTCTTACCTGATTTTTCAACCCTGGAAACAGCCGCATCATAAAACCAAGACTTTATCTGATTAAAAACGGTTTTGAATGAAATTGAACCGAGAATCATTCCAAGACCTTCGTTCAACGCAGAAGGCGGTCCGGGAAGATTTTTACCAGATATTTTTCTTATTTCTGACAGATTATCCTCTATGAGTATTCCTGTCTCTGGCCAAAAGATTGTAAGATTATCAGCATTTCTGTAAATATAGAAATCACCCAATTCTGTTTTACCGGAAAGCATAAACTTTTCAATTTTTCCACCTGCCGTGGGAAGAATCGAGATGAATTTACCCTCCAGCCTGATGGGATTTGATAAAACTTTTCCAAAAAGTTTTTCAGTAAGGGGCTTAAGATTGGCATAATCTGAATCACTGAGTTTTGCGCTGAAAGTTATCGTGCCGGAAACATTTTTTATACTTTCATTGTCCGGCATCTGCTGGATTCTTGCGACAAGTTTCTCCACGACTTCAAATGCTGAAATTGACTTTTCCTGCTGGGAGAATCCGACAGAAGCCAGGAAAAACCAGAACACAAGCAAAGATATCAAAATCTTTTTCAAGGTGCTCCTTTCTATCGAAGTGCCAGTTTATAACGGGCTTTCACAAATATATTCTCATCCATAATAAGACGTTTTTCAAATCTGACCAGTTTTCCGGTTGTCGGAATGTATATTTTCAGGGGTAGAAAACCAGAGATGCCGTCTTCTCCTGCTTTTCCGACGGTTCCGGAAATGGATCCAGAAATCCTTTCAGATAACGCTGCATCCACGTTTCTCTCGAGTCCCTGCTGGCTTGCGATATAAAGCGTTGATTTTGATATTCTGCTGGTTTCTCTTTTTGTTTTTTCCTCTGATGGCGCTTTTTCAAACGCCTTTTTATCCTCATCATCCATCAGAGAAAACCTTTCAACCTTTTCGAGGTTTCCACTGAAACTATCAAGAGTTAGTTTCTCCGGGATGTAAAGAGAATACATCAGGTGCATAACAGGTATATCAACAACCGGCAGGTTGATCTGAAATTCACCTGTTTTTCCAAATGGTATGCCGGGCTGGTAGTATATTACTTCCACAGGTACTGCTGATTCAGATTTTCCCTGAGCTTTGGGTAGCGGCACAAGAATACTTCCGGATTTTCCGGCAAGCGGCTTGATAGGATTATTTGCCACATAAACACTCCACATCTGGCTTTTTTCAGGAAGTTTTACTGTCAGAAATTGTCTTGCGTTGTTTCTTACGTGATAAATCATCCTTGTAATGGTTTTCCCGTCAATTGTTGCGGCTGTAATCGCATTGACTGAATCGCATGTTGCTTCAAGCACAGGCAATTCCTGATATTTTGTGATTCTAACCGCTGCAGAAAAGGGAAGCCGATGGAGTTTAAATGCCAGTGCTGTTGTTGCTGTAGAACCAGGCATTTCCTTTGGGTCTATCAATGATATGTTTTTATACTCGGTGGAACTGACCTCAATATTTTGTGTTGATCCCACAGAGAAATATCCTGTTACCCTTTCCGCATCGGGTACAAGGGGACTTTTGATGTTTATTTCTGCGGTGTCCGGTTTTAAATCCTGCTGGTAAGAGATGTCAACATTCAAACTTCCTTTTGTCTCTGGTTTAAGTTCAATCTGAACGGTTGAATCTGTCTGTTTCCAGTTAAGGAAATTACCGGATACATTATCCAGTCGCACTCCATCAGGCAATAATATTTTCAGTGATTTCACAGGTTGATAGAGAATTTCGTATCGTATTGATGCGTTTGTTCTCATAATCTCAGGCTGAATATAACTTGAAATGTTAGCATTTGCAAAGATTCTTGGCTCAGCGGGTTCTTTTGTCATGAGAGACCACGAAACATCCATGCTGGTGCCAGGTTGAAAGGCAATCTGGACCTCTGTGGATTCTTTTGTGCGGTCTATTTTTATCATGCCGGCACCAGAAGAAAAAACCTGGTAATCCTTCGGTAACGATAGATTCAGTATACATGCTGTATTTGGTATTGACGCAAGACTGAGGGATTCACCCCTGCCTGATAATTTTGCCAGCAGTTTACCTTCCAGCGAAAATGTACCCTGCTGGTTAACAAGAAACTGGTAATATCCATCAGATCCGGTGTAGAGATTTACCGGTTTTCCGTCGCATTTTATTTCTGAAACAATTGCCGGATAAAGTGCATGCCAGAGTTTTACTGCTGTCCATCCATCAGCAGGATTTTTCATGACGACAAGATTTGCCTGAAATTTCAGTTCACAGAAATTTTCTTCCGGCTTTCCCTGGTACCTCACACCGGTAATAATATAGTCAACAGGCGGCTTTACAGGTGGTTTTGCAGGCGCTGTAAGTTCAAGATACTTCAAAAACATTTCCCAGGGGATACTGATGTTTTTTACACCGGTCTGGGAGGTCAGAAATTTAGCAAAATCTATCCATGGCATGGAAATCTTTGCATCTTTAATGAGATTTGAAAATTCATCCACGGGCATTGAAACCGAGGAGCCTTTTATCTGTGGTAAATCCTTTATCGTCTGCGCTCCGCAGGCGAAAGAAAAAAATACGGCAACGACGATAATCAGAATCCGGGCTTTCTCAAACATTTCAACCTCCTCTGTGAAAATTCAATCGCAAATTCAAAGGGGGGGGCAGCTCATAAGCCGGGTTCTGTTTCACGGCAGCCATTCATCTTGGCCAGGAATCGCTTCCTGACTCGAGCAACCCACCCGGGTCTAAAGGGCAGGCACCAGACCCTGCTTGGTTTTTCTCCTGGTGGGGTTTGCCTTTGCCACAGACATTGCTGCCTGTGCGGTGAGCTCTTACCTCGCCATTTCACCCTTGTTTCAGTGTTAACTGAAACGGTATGATTTCTGTGGCACTTTCCAGACCTTACGGTCTGCTCCTGTTAGGAGCCACCATGCCTGCTGGAGCCCGGACTTTCCTCCCTGTGATAGCAGGGCGGCTGCCCGGCTGCCCCCATATGTGTCAGAGAACACTTCTTTTTCTGCCCGGAAAGAACTGCTGAATTCATTATTTTTACTTACTATGTTAGACAATTTCTGAATCTATCAGGTTTATCAATCAGAAAAGGCATTGTTCAAGCTGGTTCTGCGCCAGTGAATGTGCCTGATTTTTTTCATGAGGGACATAAATTATTTCAGTTTTTTTGAAAACCTTCAATATCTCACTGGCAATCAGATGCATCTTCTGCAGATTGGTATCCTTAACTTTGAAATTTCCATTGATCTGCTGAATAACAAGGTTACTGTCAGCTTGAATCGTGAGTTTTTCTGGCATATGTTTCACACATGCTATCAATCCAAGTATCAGTCCCAAGTATTCAGCGATGTTATTGGTACCCTCTCCTATGAATCTGCCTGATTTTTCAATTAATCTTCCATTTTCGTCAAGTATTACATACGCGCAGGCGGATTTTCCTGGATTTGGCCGGCTCGTACCATCAAAACAGAGAATAAGGGATTTCATTCGGAAAGGATTCTACCGCAATTCTCGCATTGAACTGCTTCTGTTTTTCTTTTTACTTTTTCTATAAGGTAACCAGGGATATAGACATAACAACCATTACAGATGCAGCCGCTGGAATCCTCTGTAATCCTGCATATGGCTATACCGTCCTTTTTTGAATTTTTTATTCTGGTATAAAGAGCAAGTAATGACCTGTCCACAGCTGCGGCATATTCTTCTCTCTTCTTTTCAATTTCGCTTTTTTCCTGTTTCAATTGTTTCAGGTTATCTTCAATCTCGTTTTGCTTTCTGGCTTTAAGTTTATTATGTTCTTCCAGTTTTTTTAAAAGAAATTTTTCTTTTTCTTCAAACTCCTTTTCTTTTTCCATATGCAGCAGGATTTCGTCCTCAATAGAAGACTTTTTTTGTTCCAGATTTTGAATTTCATGCTGTAAAGCCTGGTATTCTTTGTTGGTTTTAACTTCATACAATCTTGATTGCAGGCTTTTTATCTGTTCTTCAACTGTTTTGAGTTCTATGTCCTTCTGCCTTCTTTCAACCTTCATATGAGCGGAAGTTTTCTTGAATTCTTCTGTTTCCCTTTGAATGGAGATGTCATCTTTTTCAAGTGCTTTAATCCGTTCGGGTATTTCTTCAAGACGTGTTTTTATATCCTGCAGTTTTATATCAATTTCCTGTAGTTCTAAAAGTTTTTCAAGTTCTTCTTTTATTGTTGCCATGCACTTAATTTTAGCAGATTTTGTATTTCAGTCAACAGTTTCAGCAGGGATATTGAAAAAATATTTCGTTCTATCATATGTTATAATAATAATCATTCGAAAAAGTTATCTACCGGAAATTTATATAAAACATCCTGAAATTGGTTTGACAGCAGTCTGTAGAACCATTGAAATTTTTGATCGGCTTAAAAATATTTGAAAAACTTGATTTTTGCGGTTGAGTTTTATGATATGTGTCCGAAGAGTAGGGGTGAGAAAAAATGAAGAATATTCATTTATTAAAAGAACTCAGGCACCATCTTCCTTTTTCAATCCTGAGTGTTTGTTTGGGTTTGATGGTTGTGGGAACACTAAATTTTATTGCAAATATTTTCAATATTGAAAATACTTCTGCCTCTTCAATCTCCCTGTTTCATGTTTTTCACCCGGTACATCTGCTTTTTTCAGCCACTGCCACCACTGCAATGTTCTGGCAGCATGAAAGAAAAGTTCTCAAAGCAATTACAGTGGGTTTTATTGGTTCTGTTGTTGTGTGTGGAGCAAGTGATATTATTATTCCTTTTGTTTCAGGCACCATACTTGGCGCCCAGATGCATTTTCATCTATGTATAGTTGAGCATTCTGCTCTGGTTTTGCCTTTTGTTGTTTTGGGAATACTTGCCGGATTTCTGGCGCCGGGGACACTTGAAAAGCAGGAAGGAGTGATCTTTTCCCACTCTCTTCATGTGTTCACCAGTTCAATAGCATCAATTCTCTATCTTATCGGATTCGGGCTTACAGACTGGATCAGTCGTATCGGTGCAGTTCTTGTTTACAGTGTGATTGCGGTTATTATTCCCTGTTGCACAAGCGATATTATTTTTCCACTTATGCTTGTTGAAGGAGAAAGAAAACACTCTCATTGAACTATACTACCTTATTCTCTGACGGGTTTCTTACAGGGAACTGAATCGTGAATGTGGTTCCTTTTTTCAATTGTGATCTGACATAAATGTTTCCATCATGTTCTTTAACCACCTTCTGAACAATCGCAAGACCAAATCCTGTTCCTCTTGAACCTTTGGTTGAGTAAAAAAGGTCAAAAATCTTTTCCAGAGCATCTTCAGGAATACCTTTTCCATTGTCTGATATTTCAAACTCAATAATTCGCGTTTCAGGCCTGTATTCAGTTTTAATTGTTATAACTCCTTTACCATCCTCCACTGCATCAATAGCATTTATCAGCAGATTTGAAACCATCCTGTCAATTCTTTCAGGGTCCATGGCTGATTCAGGAACACTGTCATCGTAATTTTCAATGATTTTTATATCTCTATCCCTGAATGACTCCTTAACTATTGAAACAGAATCAGCGATTACCCTGTTTAAATTTGCGAGTACCAGATCCGGTGCCCTGTTTCTGGCATAATCAAGCATTGAAAAGATCATTGACTTGATTCTCTGATAGCTCCTGTTCAGAATACCCGCACCTGTTTCTATTTCCTGAAAATCACTGTTTTTAAGACCACTGTTTATCATTTCCACGCTGCCCTCAAGACCTGTAAGAAGATTTTTTATGTCATGGGAAATGGTACCTATTGTTTGACCCAGTATGACAAGCTGTCTGTCACGCAGGATTTTTTGATTGAGTTTGAAATTGCTCAGAGCAAAGCTAACCATTGTTCCACCGGCAATAATAAGCGTTGTTTCTTCAGGGCTGAAGGTTCCGTGAGATTTTTTTCTTCCAACAAAAAAGATCCCAAATTTTTCGGATGTTGTTCGCAGTGGCGTGATTAAAAGGTTGAATTTTCTGTTTCCAATTTTTGTGTTTTCATAAAGCTGCACTTCTCCTGCATTGAATTTTTCTTTTGCGAAAAGATAAAATTCTTCCGGAAATGAAAAATTTTCAGGTGCGAATCTGTATCCGGGTACCAGTTTGTCTTCTTTTTCATGTTTAAGAAAACCGATTACAAAGTCCACTTTCATAAATTTCTGTATCTGGGTACCGAGGATATTCAATAATTCAAGTTCATTTGCAAGTGTTGCCATGCTCTCTGCAAGATTATGTACCAGAAGGATTTCACTCAGGAAAGGATAAAAACTTCTCTCAACTGTTTTCATATTTTCAAGAAGCCCATCAACAAAATTATCAACTTCTGAAATTTTTTCTTTTGTTGAGGCTCTTTGTTCAAGGTCCTTTATGAGCAGATTAAACCTGTCGGCAAGAAATTCAACCGGTTTTATGACAACAGGATTCACAACCGCTTCAATCGGTTTAATAACCATTTCAAGCGCTTCAGCAAAAAGATTTTTTTCTTTTTTCTTTTTCATTGTTAAAATTCTTTAAGTGGATAGCGCCAGCCTTGTTTTTTAGAGCGTTTCAATAACCGCTGGCTTGTATCATAATTATGGTGGGCGGTGCAGGATTTGAACCTGCGGCCTCCTCCGTGTGAGGGAGGCGCTCTTGCCCCTGAGCCAACCGCCCTTTTTCTATTCTACCATATTTTAGATAGAAATGGAGATATCCTGTTTCCCTGTAATTCTCTGAATGATCAAAAGCGAGATAAAGCTTACAAGCATTCCGAGGGTTCCGAGCGCTGAAGCAACATAAGGTCCATCGGTTACCCTTCCTGCAAGCTGGTATATCCCTTTTGCAATGGGGAAGTATTCCTGCCTGCTCACAAGTATTAAACTGCTTGAAACCTCCATCATAGAAAAGGCGAAAGAGAATATGAAACCTGCAATGATTCCGGTTTTAAGCATCGGTACGGTTACACTGATCAAACTTCTCAGTCTTGAAGCACCCAGGTTAAAAGCAGCCTCCTCGCAGGAAATATCTATCTGCTGGAAATTTGCAACAACTGCTCTTATCGCAAAAGGTAATCGTCTCAGTATATAAGCGACGATGAGAAGAAAAATCGGCCATCTTCTTGGATCCAAAAATGTTTCTGAAAAAGCCAGCACATAAGAAAAAGCGAATACAATTCCTGGTACCGCCATGGGGAAAATAACAAAGCCTTCAAGGATATTTTTCCCCTTAATGTTAGATCTTACCAGTACCAGTGCTGTGAAAACACTTATCACGACTATAAACAGACCGGTCAGCGCGCTATAAATAATACTGTTTAACAGGCTTGTTCTTGCTACCGGATGGTGAAAGACTTCCCAGTAGTATCTGAGAGTCCATTTATCAGGAATTACTGTGAAGAACCACCTTTCAGAAATAGAGTTGAGGATAACAGATATGTGAGGAAGTACAGAAATAAGAAGAAGAACACCAAACGAGAAAGATACCAGTACTTTTGTGATTGCTGAAATCTGCATTTGTTCCATAGGTGTTTTATATCTTACAATGCCAACAAATGACATTTTTGATAGAAAATAGCGGCTGAAAAAGAAAAGCGCGATGGCGATCATGCATATGAATATAACCAGCACATAACCGGCTGGATTGGAATGTATATCTGTGAGGGACTGAAAGATAAGAACCGGAATCAGTCTTGGATAATCAAAAACAAGGGGTGTTCCAAGGTCTGTCAGAGACCAGATAAAAACAAGAAATGCTCCGGCAAAATATCCAGGCAACACCAGCGGGAAGATAACCTTTCTGAATGTTTGAAAAAATGATGCACCGAGATTTTCTGCTGATTCAATGCATGATGTTTCAACATTTTCAAGAGAGGAAAGCAGATTCAGATATATTATAGGATAAAGGTGAAGAACCTGAAGAATAAAAATGCCGGTCAAACCTGTGCCAAGAAAATCCAAAGGTTTTTCAATAATGCCAGATTTTATCAGAAGAAGATTAACCGGTCCAAAACGGGATAGTATCTGTCTCATCCCTATGGCAGAGACAAAAGGCGGAGCCACCAGAGGCAAAAGGAAAGCTTTTCTCCAGAAATTTTTTGCAGGAAGTTTTACAATCCACATTAAAATTGCAGGAGGGAATGCAATGATACTTGCGGCAATAGTCACTGCCATGGCAAGCAGGATGCTGTTTAAAAAACTCTCTCTGACCGCGATGTTTGACCATACAACCGGAAAAAGATGTATGGATATGTTTGTGGATTTCCAGAACAAAAATAATACAGGGTATCCTGTGAAAATAAGGAAAAAAAGCAATATTGTAAAAAAAATTGATCTCATCAACAGTTCCTGAAAATCAGAATATCTTCAGATTCTATGCCGACCAAACATTTTTTCATTTCATCAGGTTTGAATAATGCCGGTGAAAGTGCGGCTTTGAAACACACATCTGATTTTTTTAAAACAACATTGATAAAAGAACCTGTGTATTTATAAGAAACAATTTCACACTCAAATTTATTAACAGGGTTTCTGTTAACAGGATACTGCACAAATTCAGGTCTGAAACAGATGATAATTTTTTCTCCCTGATTAAATGATTTCTGTGTGACAACCTGAATATCACCCAATTGTGTATCAACGATACACCTGCCTTTTTCAACCTGTTTGACCACACCTGAAAATTCATTGAGCTGACCGAAAAATCTTGCTGTTTCAGGATGTTCTGGTTTTCTGTAAAGTTCCTCCGGAGAACCGGTTTCAATTATATTTCCATCAAGCATTATGGCAATCACATCGGCAAGGTATACTGCTTCTTTCTGATCATGTGTGACATATATTGTTGTGATGCCAAGATTTCTATGAAGCGACTTGATTTCGTGTCTGAGTTGGTCCCTGAGATTGGCATCAAGATTGCTCAGAGGCTCATCAAGCAAAAGTATTTTCGGTTCCACGACAAGCGCCCTCGCAAGGGCAACCCTCTGTTGTTGACCGCCTGAGAGCTGCTGGGGTTTTTTTGACATATGCTTTTCAAGATGAATCATCATTAAAGCCTTTCTGACCTTTTCTTCAATAACCTGAGGGGGTAGTTTTCTTAATCTTAATCCAAAAGCAACATTTTCAAATACAGTCATATGCGGCCATAAACTATAGTTCTGAAAAACCATTGCCATGTTTCTTCTGTTAGGAGGTTTTTGGGTGATATCTTCTTCCTCCATAAGTATTCTGCCGCTATCCGGTTTAACAAAACCCGCAATCACCCGGAGAAGTGTTGTCTTTCCGCTTCCTGAGGGTCCCAGCAGCGCGAAGAACTTAGTTTTCTCTATATCAATTGAAACATTATCAAGCACAGCGGTTTTGTTGTATTTCTTAACTATGTTCTGTACAGAAAGCTTAATTCTGTCATTCATTGTTTATCCTCTGCATGGATTTCCACAAGATCCATGTCTTCAAGAATATAATCTCTTCCTGCAATGAGAGGATTTCCTTCACCTTTTTTCCATACCCTGGCGTATCTGAAGGTTTTGACAATATCCTTATGGATTGATTCAGCAAGATCTTCCAGTGTTGACTTGGCTGCAATTGTATAAGGGTCTTTCATTTCAGCAGGTTTACCCGGTATTTTTGTGTAAATCCTTATGATTTCAAGTTTCTTAAAAAGTTTTTCGCCCATATAATCGAGATTAATGTTCTCTTTTGCTGAAATGGTTATCAGTTCATCTCCGACCGGATAGAGTTCACATAACACATCCTTTATCTCCTGCCATCCCGGCATATCAATTTTATTACCGGTCCAGAGAATTTTTTTATTAAATTCCCATTTCCCCTCATTTTTTATTCTGAACTGTTCCAGAACCCTCATTGCATCTTCCATTTTTTCAAGGATATCATCATCAGAAAGATCAATCAGAATCATAATCAGATCAGATTTCTGCATCATATCACCGAGCCATTTTTCAGATACACCTGATGCAAGGGCAGGGGTATCAACCATCTGTATCTGTATATCCTGGTAAAGAAACATTCCGGGTTGAGGAATTTTCGTTGTGAAGGGATACTCTGCAATTTCTGGTCTTGCTTTTGTTAATGAAGCAAGAAGTGTTGATTTACCGGTATTTGGCGGACCCGCAATAATAACCTGTCCTGCGCCTTCTTTTTCAATTGTCGGGACAGGGCTGCCCCTTGATATGACTTTTTTTTCTGAAGCCTCCTTTCTGAGTCTGGCAATTTTTGATTTGAGTTCTTTCTGAAGTTTTTCCGTACCCTTATGTTTTGGCATGATTGCCATCATTTCAAGCAGAATCTGAATTTTTTCTTCAGGAGTTTTTGCTTTTTTCAGTTCAGCTTCTTTGGTATGATAATGTGGAGGAAGATTTGCAACCATATTTTTCTCCTTCACACCCTGTTAGATAAACTTGATTTCAAAGCCTCGCTTAAAAATTTTCCTGTATAGGACTTCTTATTTTTTGCTACCTCTTCCGGAGTCCCTGTGCACACTATCTCGCCTCCTTTATCCCCGCCTTCTGGTCCCATATCTATGATGTGGTCGGCAGACTTTATTACCTCTATATTGTGTTCAATAACAACCACGGTGCTTCCTTTTTCAACAAGCCTGTTGAGCACTGTAAGAAGTTTTTGGATATCAAAAAGATGCAATCCTGTTGTTGGTTCGTCAAGGATATAGAGGGTTCTTTCATTTCCTTTTCTTGACAGTTCTGCGGCAAGTTTCACTCTCTGAGCTTCACCGCCTGAAAGTGTTGTTGCGGGTTGCCCCAGTTCAAGATATCCCAATCCAACATCGCACAGTGTCTGAAGTTTGACCGAGATTGAACGTATATTTTTGAAAAATTCTTTTGCTTCCTTAATCTTCATCTCAAGAACCTCAGCAATATTTTTACCTCTGTATCTTATTTCCAGTGTTTCCCTGTTATATCTTTTTCCACCACAGACCTCACAGGGTATAAAGATATCAGGTAAAAAATGCATTTCAATTTTCGTGATACCCTCTCCCTGACATGCCTCGCACCTGCCATCTTTAAGATTGAAACTGAATCTGCCCGGTTTATAACCTCTTATTCTGGATTCCTGCGTGAAACTGAAAAGTTTTCGTATAAGGTCAAAAGCTCCTGTGTATGTTGTAGGGTTAGACCTTGGTGTTCTTCCGATCGGCGACTGATCTATGATGACAACCTTATCTATATGTTCAACCCCTATAATTGCTTTATGCTTTCCAGGCACAACTTTGCTGCTGTAAAGAATTTTTCTCAATCCCTGGGTTAACACATCATCAATCAAACTGCTTTTTCCGGAGCCGCTGACCCCTGTCACACATACAAACAGACCAAGAGGGATATCAACATCTATGTTTTTTAGATTATTATGTGTAGCGCCGACGATACGGATGTATCTGTCATTGGTCCTGCGTCTTTTTTGAGGTACAGGTATAAATTCCTTTTTTGCCAGATACCTGCCTGTTATGGATCTTTCTGAACCTATTATTTCCTCAATTGTGCCACAGCCTACTATTTCCCCGCCATTTTTTCCAGCTCCAGGACCCAGGTCTATTATGAAGTCAGCATTTCTCATCATTTCTTCATCATGTTCAATCACAATAACCGTGTTGCCAAGCGAACATAGATGTTTGAGGGTTTCTATAAGTCTGTGGTTATCTCTGGGATGAAGTCCTATGCTTGGTTCATCAAGTATATAAAGGACTCCAACAAGTCCTGAACCAATCTGAGTTGCAAGTCTTATTCTTTCAGCTTCTCCACCTGAAAGTGTATGTGTCATTCTGTCAAGGGTAAGATAATCAAGACCAACTTCCTCCAGAAATCCTATTCTGCTTGTGACTTCTTTCAAAACCTGACTGGCTATAATCTGCTGCCTCTGCGAAAGCACAAGATTGTCAAAAAAGTTTTTTACTCCTGAAACACTCATCCTGCATATATCCATTATTGATTTTCCACCTATTGTTACAGCAAGCGCTTCAGGTTTCAACCTGTCACCATTGCAGGATGGACAGACAAGCTCTCTCATATATTTCATAATCTCTTCGCGTCTGAACTCACTTTCTGTCTGATGGAAAAGTCTTTCAAGATTTGGTATAACACCTTCATAACCTTCCTGCTGGTCTCCATAGAGGATAAAATTCAATTCTTTTTCACTCAACTGGTCAACCCTTGTATCAAGTGTTCTGCCGATATGTCTGAGCATACTTCGGAGAAGTCCCCTGTAATAGAAAAATATATGCCTTCCACCTGTATCCTGCCATGGTTTTATTGCGCCATCTCTGAAAGTTTTCGTTCTGTCAGGAATGACAAGGTCAGGGTCTATTTTCATCAGAAATCCAAGTCCCTTGCATTCAGGACAGGCGCCATAAGGACTGTTGAAAGAGAAATTTCTTGGAGCAAGTTCCTCAAAGCTTATACCGCAAACTGGGCATCCGAATTTTTCATTAAACAGAAGATCTGTTCCATTCTGGTTTACTATGAGAAGCCCTTTACCTATTTTCAAGCCCATTTCCACGCTTTCTGCTATTCTCTGCCGGTCAGAGACTGTTTCAAGTTCATCTATGACAACCTCTATTGAATGCGCTTTATATCTTTTCAGAGATATTTCATCGTCAAGGTCAAAGACCTTACCATCTATTCTCACCTTCAAAAATCCTGTTTTTCTTATCTCATCAAAAACCTTCCTGTATTCTCCCTTTCTTCCCCTTACAACCGGTGCCAGAAAAATGAGTTTTGCTTTTTCCTGCAGTGAGCTGATTCTATCTATTATTTCACTTGATGATTGTCTGGTTATGGATCTGCGGCATTTTGGACAGTGGGGTTCTCCTATTCTTGCATATAAAAGTCTCAGATAATCATAAATTTCAGTGGTCGTGGCAACAGTTGAACGGGGGTTTGAAGTTGATTTTCTCTGTTCAATTGCGATTGCTGGAGGCAATCCGAATATATGGTCAACATCGGGTTTTTTCATCTGTTCAAGAAACTGTCTGGCATAAGCAGAAAGGCTTTCTATATATCTGCGTTGTCCCTCAGCATAAAGAGTATCAAAAGCAAGGGAAGACTTTCCTGACCCCGAAATACCTGTAATTACAATGAATCTGTTTCTCGGTATTTTCAGCGATATGTTTTTCAGATTGTGTTCCCTTGCGCCCTGAACAACAATATATTGAGTGCTTTCTTCAGGAATAACATCTAAACCTGTCATTTCCTTATCCATCTGGTTCCATAAGGGGTATCTTCTAAAATAACTCCCTTACCTGAAATTTCATCTCTTATCCGGTCAGCAAGAACAAAGTTTTTCTCACGCCGCGCCTGTTCCCTTTTTTTTATAAGAAGAATAAGTTCGTCAGGAAGTTTTTCTTCTTCGGGTTCTATCACTCCGATTACCCGGTCAATCCTTTTCAAAAAAGAAATTATTTTTTCTGCATCCTTTGCTACAAGTTGCCCTTTCTCAAAAATTTCATTCACATCTCGCATCAATTTGAAAACTTCAGCCATGGCAGCAGAGATATTGAGGTCATCTGCAAGTGCGTTAAAAAAACCATCTGATGCTGCATCAATGATTTTTTCAATTTCAGAAACAGGATTCCCCTCAACATTCAGCGCAAAAGAAACCCTCTGGTAGAAAGCCTGAAGATGATTCACTGTTTTTTCCGCCTGTCTCAGGGATTGCTCTGAAAAATTAAGAGGATCTCTGTAATGGGTTGTCATGAGGAGATACCTGATTCCAGAAGGATTATACCCTTTTTTTAACAGGTCCCTGAGGGTGTAAAAGTTTCCCTTTGATTTTGACATCTTTTCGCCGTTGACAAGAAGGTGCGCGCAATGGAGCCAGTAATTAACAAACTTTTTTCCTGTCGCTGCTTCGCTCTGGGCTATTTCGTTCTCGTGGTGGGGAAATATATTATCAACCCCGCCTGTATGGATATCAAAAGTTTCTCCAAGGTATTTCATACTCATTGCAGAGCATTCAATGTGCCAGCCGGGTCTTCCTTTCCCGATTTCAGTTTCCCAGAAAAAAGGCTGGTCCTTTACGGCTTTCCATAGAGCAAAATCTCTTGCCTCATCCTTTTCATATTCATCTGCATCTGTGCTTGTGGAAATAAGTTTTTCAAAATCATATTGCGATAGCCTGCCATAGGAAGGGAACAGACTTATTTTGAAGTATACTGAACCATCTTTGTGGTAAGCATAACCCTTTTCTATCAGCGTTTTTATCAATGATACCATTTCAGGAATATGCTGTGTTGCCCGCGGGAAATAGGTGGCTTTTTTCAGGTTAAGGGACTCCATATCTTCAAAGAATGCCTTTATATATCTTTCTGTGTACCGGTCAAGAGAAACCTTTTCTCTTATCGCGCCTGCTATTGTTTTATCATCAATATCCGTGATATTCATAACCCTTATAACCTTATAACCCGCATATTCCAGAAATCTATGGAGAAGATCCTCAAACACATATGCACGAAAGTTTCCTATGTGTGCAAAATCATAGACAGTGGGTCCACAGGTATACATTTTTACAATACCCTCTTCAATTGGTCTGAACAATTCTTTTTTTCTGGATAAGGTGTTAAAAAACATTATCATTGTCAGCCCTTCCTTTTTATTAATGGATCTGTAAAAACATCTTTTTCATCAAAACTCGGAGAGGAGAATTCAGATACCACAGCACCATCTTTTCCTGCCTGAAACCAGTGAAGTGTATCAGGTGGTATTGTGTATTGGTCTCCTGGTTCAAGAACAATCTGGTTAAAAACCGTAAAATATTCCTTTCTGAATTCAGGTACAGTTGCCTGCATTTTATCAGCAGGTTTACCGGGAACCATCAGATAAACCTTTCCCCATCTGCATCTGAATGTTTCCATTTTTCCAGGGTTTTCATTGCTTAATGGTCCGTGTTTGTGTTCAGGACAGGTCTGGCCTGGAAGGAGAATGATTTCCTTTGCGCAATATCTGCTGTTATTGACATAGACAATGATTTGAATACCGATTATTTCAGGTTTCCCGAGACCCAGATCAGTGATTTCAAGTGAATCAATTTCATCTTTTCTGATAACAATGCCGGCTTTTTCCAGTATTTCAATTGTTTTATGTTTTATTTCAAGAAGCTTTTCACCTGTAATCATGAATTGTCCTCAATGGTTTTGAGAAAATTTTCAATTCTTCTTGTGCTGAGTTCTTTACCGAGCAGCTCAATCAATTCAAAAAGGCCTGCTCCTTTTGTCTGACCTGTCAGTGCAAACCTGAGTGGATGGAAAATTTCACCTGTCTTGAGATTTCTTTTTTTGCAGAAGTTCCTGATGAGTTCCTCTATTTTTGATTTTTCAAAGGGTTCAAGCGTTTCAAGTTCAATTTTTATTTCAGACAGGAGTTTTTCGGATGTTTGATTTTTTATTTTTTTTACAGTTTCGCTGTCCCATGAAATGTTTTCTGTAATAAAATATCCTGTTCTTTCAGGAATATCCTGAAGTGTTTTGAATTTTTCTTTTTCCATTTCTATCACTTTTTCAATGATATCTTTTTTTTGAACAATCTGAGATTCGCTGTATCCAGCCTTTTTTAGAAAATCCAGAGATAATTCCAGAAGTTCTTTTGAAGATTTCATTCTGATGTAAAGCCCGTTGAGCCACAAAAGTTTTGCGGGATCAAAGACCGCATTTGACCTGTTGCATGCTTCAAGCGAGAATTCTTCTATCAGCTGCTGTTTTGAGAAAACTTCCTGATTATCCTTGCTGCTCCATCCAAGCAGTGCAAGATAGTTGAATACCGCTTCAGAAAGATAGCCGGTTTCTCTGTACTGACGAACACTTGTTGCACCATGTCTTTTGCTCAATCTGGTTCTGTCGGTTCCAAGAGTCATTGACATATGCGCAAACATCGGCGGTCTGTATCCAAGTGATTCGAAAATGAGTATATGTTTTGGTGTGTTTGAAAGATGGTCTTCTCCCCTTATCACATGTGTGATCTGCATGGAAAGGTCATCAATTACCACAGCGAAATGAAATGTTGGAATTTCATTTGATTTCATGATAACGAAATCATTGAGGGCACCTGCTTCAAACAGTACAGTACCCCTGATAATGTCATTTACAATTATATCCCTTTCTGGAACCCTGAATCTGATAACGGGTTTTCTCCCTTCTTCCTGAAATCTGGAGATCTGCGAATCCGTAAGATTCCTGCAATGGTTATCATAACCTGAACTTTTCTGCTGGTCCCTGCACCTGTTTTCAATCTCCTCTTTTGTACACCAGCATCTGTAAGCCTTTCCTTCTGAAATCAGTTTTTCTGCATAATCTCTGTAGAGATGTAATCTTTCGGTTTGTATGTAAGGACCATAGGGTCCTCCGGTATCAGGACCTTCATCCCATGATAGTCCTAACCATTTAAGGTCTTCTATGATGCTTTCCTTGTACTCTTTTTTTGACCTTTCTGTGTCTGTGTCTTCTATCCTCAGTATGAATTTCCCGTTGTTTTTTCTGGCAAAAAGATAGTTAAAAAGCGCTGTGCGGGCATTTCCAATGTGAAGATAGCCGGTTGGACTCGGTGCAAATCTCACTCTTACCATTTTTCTCCTCCAGTAGCCTGTGGCATATACGATGTAATATAATAATTTACCTGTTTTTACTGTTTGTGTCAAAGAGCACCTGTTTTGACATTTATGTAAATTCAAGTATAATTCAATAGAGAATATAAACTGACAAACTGTGGAGGAATGATGTTGAGAAAATATGAATTTTGTTTGCTTCTGGCACCCGAACTTGATCAGGATGGACTTGAGAAAGAGACAGCCTCTATTTCAGAAATTATGACTTCAGCTGGCGCCAGTGTCATTCATAGGGAGTTGTGGGGAAGGCGAGGACTTATGTATCCTGTAAAAAAGAAAAAGGAAGGTTATTACTATCTTTTTTACATTGAGGCTGAACCAGAAGTTTTGAAAAAAATAGAAGATGGACTCAGACATAGAGAAAGTGTCTTGAGAGTTCTTTCCATTGCAAGAAAAGAATTCTCGGGGTTGATTAAAGATGGCAAGTCTTAACAAGGTATTCTTAATTGGAAGATTGACAAGGGATCCTGAACTGAGATACGTGCCCTCAGGTACTGCTGTTGCGAGCTTCGGACTCGCCATAAACCGAGAATATACAACAAAAGAAGGTAATAAAAAAGATGATACCTGTTTTGTTAATCTTGTTGTATGGGGAAAAAGAGCAGAGATATGTGCAGAATATCTTAAAAAGGGTTCCATGATTTTTGTTGAGGGTCGTTTAAGTTATAGAAAATGGGAAACACAGGATAAAGAAAAAAGGTCAACGATTGAAGTGCATGTGGAAAATTTCCAGTTTCTTGACAGATCCGTACCATCGGATATACAAGGAGAGGTAGAAAATGGATCAGAAGACGAAGGATTCAAAGAAAAAAACCAGGAAGAGACGGGCCAGGGGATGTAAATTCTGCGAAGAAAAGATGCATGAGATTGATTACAGGGATATCGGTCGCATAAGAAGATATATGAGTGGAAGAGGCAAAATTCTGTCTTCAAAACTCACAGGAGTCTGTGCCAGACATCAGAGGTCTCTTACAAGAGCGATAAAACGAGCAAGATACATGGCTCTTTTACCATATATTCAGACCTGAGGAGAAGACGCATGAAAATTATTCTCGTAAAAGATGTTAAGAATCTCGGTCACGAAGGTGAAACATATGATGTTAAAGACGGGTATGCGAGAAATTATCTCATACCAATGGGATTTGCCATTGAAGCAAGCAGGGAAAACATGAGAAAGATTGAGGAAATTAAACGAAACGCAGAAATAAGGAAAGAAAAACTTTTGAAAGAAGCAGAAGCCCTGCAGAAAAAATTGAATAAGATATCGGTTACCATTGAAGCCAATGCAGGCGAAGAAGAGAAATTATTTGGCGCTATTACAGCAGAACATATAGCCGACTCATTACAAAGCCAGCATGACATTCAAATAGACAAACATCAGATTAAGATGGAAGAACCCATCAAAAAACTTGGTATTTATAAGGTTCCTGTACATCTTATTGGAGAAATCAAAGCAGAATTGAAGGTATGGGTTGTTTAGAAACAGGAAACTGTTTAGTTTTTAACAGGTTTTGGACTATCGGCAGTTTGTCTGTTTGATTGCCCAGGGACGTTATGGCCAACAGAAAAAGCACACCTGTCAGTGATCAGGTTCCACCTCAGAATATTGAGGCAGAGAAAGCGCTTCTTGCATCAATGCTTCTTGAAGAAGATGCCCTGATGAGAGGTCTTGAGATTGTGAGGAAAGAGTTTTTCTATGATAACCGTCATCAGTTGATTTTCAATGCCATTCAGGAACTCTTCGACAAAAACATTAAATGCAACTTTATAACCCTTACAAATTATTTTCGAGAAAAAAACAAGATTGAACTTGTTGGTGGCATTGAATATCTCACTTCTCTTTTTGATCTTGTTCCGACTGCGGCTCACATAGAAGATTATATAAAAATTGTGCGCGACAATTTTGTGTTACGTTCATTGATAAATATATCCACCAGGATAGCCGCAGAGGCGTATTCATGTCCGCAGGATGTTGATGTTCTGCTGGACAATGCAGAATCCATGATGTTTGATATTTCGAGCCATATGATGTCAAGAGAGGCTTACCCGATATCCAGACTTGTTAAAGAAAATCTTGACCTATTTGAGAAAATCCACTCAAAGCAGGAACATGTTACAGGTTTACCCAGTGGCTATATTGACCTTGATAACATTACATCAGGTTTTCAGGGGTCAGATTTCATCGTTATAGCGGCAAGGCCTTCAATGGGTAAAACAGCCTTTGCCTGCAACATTGCCCAGAATCTTGCCGTGACTCAGAAAGTGCCTGTATTGATCTTCAGCCTTGAAATGTCAAAGGAGCAGCTTGTTCAGAGAATGCTCTGTTCAGAAGCCCGCATTGATTCCACCTTAATGAGAAAAGGAATTCTTTCTGATAGGGAGATGGGGAAATTGATTCAGGCTGCGGGTATCCTCGAACAGGCTCCAATTTTCATAGATGACACACCATCCCTTTCCATATTTGAGATTCGCGCAAGGGCAAGAAGGCTTAAATCCCGCGAGGATATTCAGCTTATTGTGGTTGATTATCTTCAGCTGATGAGAGGAAGGGGAAGGTATGAGAACAGACAGCAGGAAATTACAGAAATTTCCGCTTCCCTGAAAGCGATGGCAAAAGAACTTTCAATTCCTGTGATTGCGCTTTCGCAGATGAACAGGCTTATAGAAAGAAGGGAGAAAAAGGAACCAATGCTGGCGGATTTGAGGGAAAGTGGATCAATCGAACAGGATGCAGACCTTGTTATTTTTATTTACAGGGATGAGCAGTATGATGAATCGGAGGAAATGAAAGGAGTGACAGACATCATTATAGCAAAACACAGAAATGGACCGACAGACCGTATTAAATTGACCTTCCTGAAGAACTGTTTGAGGTTTGAAAATTTTTCAAGATTTCAACCAACATGACAAGAGTTATAAGTTTTCTTGGATGGCTTATTCTTGAATCCATCCTGTACCTTGGAGAAATATTCCTTATTATCTTTAGGTCTTTCATTCACATATTTCCTGACGGATTCAGAAGAAAAAAACTTTTACTTGAACATATGGTAAAAATTGGCATAGATTCTTTTCCTCTTGTTGGCATAATCGGAGCTTTTACCGGAATGGTCATGGTTATGGAGACTGCTGTGATACTTAAGAAATTTGGAGGAGAAAGTTTTGTTGGTGGCATTGTGAGCGTGTCAATGGTCAGAGAACTTGGACCCATCATTGTTGCTCTTATTGTTGCCGGAAGAGTTGGTGCATCGGTTACTGCTGAAATAGGAAGCATGAGAATAACAGAACAGATTGATGCTCTTGAGGTTTTTGGCGTCGATCCAGTATCATATCTTGTCACACCCAGGCTTATTGCCTCTATTGTGATGGTTCCGATTCTGACCCTGATGGCGAATTTTCTCAGCATTATTGGTGGTTATATAATCGGTGTGTATCTTGTTCACATAGGTTCCGGAGTTTATCTCTATCAGAGTTTTGAATTCATTAAGATCAGAGACATTTTTGTTGGCATTGTGAAGTCATTTGTTTTTGGCGTGCTTATCATTGGAACCTCATGTCTTGAAGGATTGAAAACCTCAGGAGGTGCTGAGGGAGTTGGGATTGCCACAACAAGAGCGGTTGTGAATTCTTTTTTTCTTGTGATTCTTGCCAATCTTGTTCTTACAGCAATTTTTTATTTCCTGTGAAATGGTTATAGAAATTGAAAATCTGAATGTGAGTTTGAAGGACAGGGAAATTCTCAAAGGGATCAATCTTACTGTCGGCGAAAGAGAGAGCGTTGTTGTACTCGGTCCATCAGGGTCAGGAAAAACAGTTTTTCTTAAAAGTTTACTCGGTTTAATTAAGCCATCTTCGGGTAAATTGAAGGTTCTCGGATATGACCTTTTTAATATTACCGCAGAGGAACTTTTTGATTTGAGAAAGAAAACAGGAATGGTTTTTCAGAATGCAGCTCTTTTTGATTCAATGAGGGTCTGGGAAAATGTCGGTTTTTCGCTGCTGGAGCATTCAGACCTGTCCGAGGAGGAAATTCGCAATCAGGCGCAACAGGCTCTTCTGGCGGTTGGCCTTTCAGATGTTCTTGATAAAATGCCGGAAGAGTTGAGTGGTGGTATGAAAAAAAGGGTTGGAATTGCAAGGGCTCTTATGATCAAACCTCAGGTTCTTTTTTACGATGAACCCACAGCAGGGCTTGATGTTATCACAGCTACCAGTGTTATGAAACTTATAGAAAACATCCACAGAGAATTCAATACAACCGATCTGATTGTGACGCATGACCTTTCAATAGCTCGTAATTTTGCTGATAAAATAGCGGTTATTAATGAGGGTAGGATTCTTGCTGCTGGAAAATGGGAGGAACTATTGAAGTCTGAAAACGAGTTTATAAAATATTTCATGAACGCTGGAGCCGGTTATGAAAACAAAAGATTTTAATCTTCAGTTTAAGGTTGGTTTATTCATTTTTCTGGGGCTGATCATATTTTTTGTATTTGTTTTTTCACAGGGTAAAATCCTGCGCGGAAAAGGATATGATATCAAGGTTGTGTACAACTATATTGGTGGGCTTGATCCAGGAGCTCCTGTCAGGGTGAGTGGTTATCGTGTTGGAGAGGTTAAGAACATAGAGCTTTCAATGGAACAGGATCGTCCGCGTATCATCGTTACCATTCGTATCAAACCTGAAATCCGGCTCGGACGACACAGCAGGTTTATGGTGAGAAACTATGGAATTATTGGCGAAAAGTATATGGAAATACTATCCACAGGTTTGAGAGACGTTCCACTGATAAGCCCTGGTGAATCAGTGAAAGGAGAAGACCCTCTTCCCCTGGAAAGATTTTTGAGTGCGGGTGAAGACATTCTTAAAAATCTGAACAGCCTGCTGTTGTCTCTTAATAAAATCACAGAAGACGAAAATCTGAAATCCGAACTGAAAAATGTTGTAACATCCGCAAACATAACGCTGTCAAAAGCTTCAAATACATTTGATAATTTCAGTCTTCTTGCTTCAAACCTGAATAAAACATCTACACAGATCAATGAAACGATTGCAGAAATAAGACCGGATTTAAAGCAAATCGTTATGAATGTTAATACATCTGCAGGTGCGATAAACAATATCATCGAGAAAAATAGTGAGAATATAGATCGCATTATATCAGGTCTTGAAAAATCAACATCGGAACTCGAAAAAACCCTGCCTGAAATCAGGAATGTCGGCGAAACATTTGTAAAAACCGGCCAGCGAATTAACGGTTTTTTTGAAAAGATAGAAACCCAGGGATTGTTTGCAGATCTGGTGTCAGATACAGAAATTGCCAGGGAAATAAGAAATACAATTGCCAGTCTCAAGCAGACTTCAAGAGACCTTGATATTGTTTTCATCAAGCTTGGATATGCCAGCGATCAGATTTATTCTGTCATTTCTGACATTCGTTCTGGGAAAGGCACAATAGGAAAACTTGTGGCAAAGGATGACCTTTATAACCAGATTTTTGATATGGTTCAGGATTTGAAGGCGCATCCGTGGAAGATTTTATTTAGAGGAAAATAGTGACAAAAGATAAGAAAATTTTTTCCTGTGAGGAATGTGGATATACTTCAACAAAATGGCTCGGTAAATGTCCCGCCTGCGGAGTATGGAATTCTTTTCACGAAGAAAAAAAGAGCAGGCATCAGGGTTTTTCTGCATCTGAGGTTGCCAGGCCGGTTCTTTTGAAGGATATCAAAGCCGATAAAAATATAAGAATATCAACGGATATCGGAGAACTTGACCGCGTTACAGGTGGAGGATTGGTACCCGGCAGTGTCATTCTGCTGGCAGGTGAGCCGGGCATAGGTAAGTCAACGCTCGTGCTTCTGGTGGCTTCAAAACTTGCCCGCAGAGGAAAAAAAATTCTCTATATATCAGGTGAAGAATCACTGGGGCAACTGCGGATGAGATCAGAAAGACTGGGTGTGGGAAACACAGAAAATCTTTTTTTCCTTCCGGAAAATGAAATAAGCGCAACAGAAGATGCTTTTGAATCAGTTAAACCGGATGTTATTATTGTTGATTCCATTCAGATGATTTATGATTCAAACTTTGATTATCCCTATGGCTCAATATTTCAGGTCAGAAAGGCGGCGCAGTTTTTCATAGAACGCGCAAAAAAGTTTGAAAGTCCTGTTTTTCTGATAGGCCATATCACAAAAGAAGGCAGCATCGCCGGGCCAAAAATGCTTGAGCATCTTGTTGATGTTGTTCTTTATTTTGAGGGTGACAGGCTATCAAACCTCAGGGTTTTGAGAGGAATCAAAAACAGATTCGGATCAACAGAAGAAATAGGCGTATTCAGAATGGATGAAAATGGTTTGATTGAAGTTCCGGATTCAAGCAGGATTTTCCTCACCAACGATACCACCAGTCAGCCAGGTCTTGTCATTTTTCCATCTCAGGAAGGGAAAAGAACAATACTTCTTGAAATACAGAGTTTAATAACCCCGAGTTATCTTGGGGTTCCAAGAAGGACATTTTCAGGATTGGATTACAATAGGGTGAATCTTGTTCTTGCTGTTTGTGAGAAAAAACTTCGGATGAATCTTGGTTCCAGAGATGTATACTTTAATGTTTCGGGTGGATTGAAGATCACCGAGCCCGCAGTGGATCTTGCTGTTGCGATCGCCTCTATTTCTTCATACAAAGATGTGCCGCCGTTATCACAGGCGGTTTTTATCGGAGAACTCGCTCTAACCGGAGAAATAAGGCCGGTTCAATATCTTTCATCCCGCCTCAGGGAATCTTCAAGGCTTGGATTCAGATACGCATTTGTCCCACATGGATCAGGAAATATTTCAATTCCAGGAATGAAGATACTTGAAGTGAAGTGGCTTGGTGATGCGGTGGGTCTGGCATTTGAAAAGGGTTGAATGCATAATACCTGTTGATGTATAATATCAAAAAAAATAGAAACAGGAGGTTTTAATGGGTCTTTATTTCATAAGGGCAACCTTTGTTCTTATAAGCGCTTTTGCTGGTTCAGTTTTCTGGATGGAAAACAAACTGAATGGTGTTATTGCGGGGCTCGTGGGCAGTTTAATTGTTGTCGGAATTGAACTTTTAATGCAGAAGATTCCTTTCAAGAAGTTTATCATGGGTGTTTTTGGTCTGATAGTTGGTTTAATTACAGCAATACTGATTGCTAATTTTGTACTTCTTGTTCCGTTTGCATCTCCCAGACAGGAAGACGGTGTCAGATTTGTTTTGTATTTCATTTTCAGCTATCTGGGAATTATGATAGGCATCAGAGGTGTTGGAGAGCTTGGTTTTCTTTTTCCGTATCTGCATCAGTTCAAGGCTGAAGCCATGAGAGCTATTGTCATTGATAGCAGTGTGGCTATAGATGGCAGAGTGCATGAACTTGTGATGAGTGGATTCATAGAGGGAACAATTATTATACCGACGTTTATAATTAAGGAACTTCAGGAACTTGCCGATTCAGCCAGTGAAATGAAGAGACAGCGAGGCAGACGCGGACTTGATACCCTGAATAAATTGAGAAATGACAGCAATTTTGATGTCAAGGTTTATGATGTTGATTATCCTGACATAGAAGAGGTTGATGCAAAGCTTGTAAAGCTGGCATCTTCAATCGGAGCAAGGATTCTGACAAATGATTTTAACCTTACAAAGGTTGCAGAGGTTAAAAATATTAAGGTGTTGAATCTTCACAATCTTGCGACATTGATGAGAGCCAAACTGATGGCTGGCGAAACACTCCAGCTTAAGGTTGTGAGAGAAGGTAAAGAACACGGTCAGGGAGTTGGCTACCTTGAAGATGGTACAATGGTTGTTATAGAAAATGGCGCAAAACATATTGGAAAGACAGTGGAAACTGTTATAGATAGTACCATCCAGACAGTGAGTGGCCGCATAATTTTTGCCAAGCTGAAATGACTGGATGTATTATTGTCGCCGCAGGCAGAGGCACGCGCTTCAAAAGCAGAATGCCAAAAACTTTTTTTCTATTAAAGGATAAACCATTGCTTCAATACAGTCTTGAAACATTTTCAAAGTGTGAAGCAATAGACGAAATAGTCCTGGTTGTTCAAAGGCGATTTTTAAAAAATAAATATGTTTTGAACTGGAAGAAACATTTTCCAAAGATAAAATCTTTTGTTGCCGGAGGCGAATTCAGAGAAGAATCTGTTTTAAATGGACTGAAAAAATGTTCGAATAATTGCGAGGTGATTCTCATTCACGATGGCGCAAGGCCATTTTTAACCTGCAATCTGATTAAAAGGGTGGAAGAGGCTGCTTTGAAATATGGCGCCTGTATTCCGGTATATCCGGTCAATGGGTCTGTAAAGATTGTGAGAAACAGAAAACTTGCCGGAACGATATATGAAAAGGATGTGGAAATTGCTCAGACCCCTCAGGGTTTCAGAAGAGATATTCTTGAAAAAATCTTTAAAAAATACAGAAAAGAATTGAATAAATTTCCTGATGAATCGAGTATGTGTGAAAAATACGGTTTTCCGGTTCACACAATAAGGGGTGAGTCAACAAATATTAAGATTACAAACCGACAGGATTTGAAAATTGCACTTGCCCTGCTGGCAGAAGACCATTGAAGATTTTTACAGGGGGAGATTAATATGTCCAAAAGCGGTGTTTGTTTTCCTCAGGGCTTCATAAGCGCAGGTATCAACTGCGGGATAAAAAAGGCCAGAAAAGACCTTGCTGTTATCATCTCTGAAAGAAACTGTGATGTAGCCGCCTGTTCAACAACAAATAAAGTGAAATCATATTCTCTTATCTGGTCTTTGAAAAATATAAAAAATCCAATCAAAGCAATCCTCATTAACAGCGGTAATGCAAATGTTCTGAGTGGAAGCAATGGATGGGAAACTACATGCGAAATCATGAAAAAATTTGCTGAAATTGTTGGCGTCAGCACGGCTAATGTGCTTTTTGCCTCAACAGGTGTTATAGGTAAGCCTGTACCTGCGGAAAAAATTACCGGCAGCCTTGAAAAACTGGTTTCCATGGCTTCAGAAACAGGTGGCACAGATGCCGCTGAGGCGATTATGACAACTGACAGATTTTCAAAGCAAATAGAAATTGAAACAAAGATTACAGGAAGGAAAAAAGACTGTTATGTAAGGATCGGCGGCATGGCGAAGGGTGCTGGTATGATATGCCCGAACATGGCAACAATGCTTGCTTTCATCACAACAGACGCTGTTATTTCAAAATCTGCGCTCAAAAAGGCGCTTTCAAATGCGGTGGATAACAGTTTCAATATGATTACTGTTGATAATGACCAGAGCACGAATGACTTTGTTGTTTGTATGGCAAACGGACTTGCAGGAAATGAAACGATTCACGAAGGCACAGAGAGTTACAAAATATTTTGTGATGCCCTGTCAGATGCATGCGTATTTTTAGCAAAGAAAATTGCTGAAAATGGAGAGGGTTCTGATAAATTCATTGAGGTTAGGGTTGAGAAAGCATGGTCAAAAAAGGACGCAAGAAGAGTCGCAAAAAAAATTGCAGGTTCAAATCTTGTTAAAGCCGCAGTCACAGGCGCCTGGCCAAACTGGGGAAGAATTGCTGCTGCTGCTGGTTCTGCCTGCAGCAGATTCAACCCTGAAAAGATGAAGATTTGCATAGGCAAATATCCTGTTTTTGACTGTGTACCCTGCGAGATTGATGAAACGATTTTGCGGGAAGAATTATCCAAAAAACAGATACTCATCACTGTCAGTCTTAATG
>Ga0116202_10000209_pt1 | contig 30952 bp, 22 predicted proteins | sample LakKivw325mmetaG_FD_94479 | JGI IMG/M metagenome (GOLD analysis project Ga0116202, IMG submission 94479) | Anoxic lake water microbial communities from Lake Kivu, Rwanda to study Microbial Dark Matter (Phase II) - Lake Kivu water 325m metaG | ecosystem: Environmental > Aquatic > Freshwater >... | reverse complement strand
TCCATTATTACCAATACCTCAGCCGAGAAGCTCAGCCTGGTTGAAGGAAAAGCTGCCTACGCGATTATAAAAGCCTCCAACGTGATGGTGGGGGTGGATTGATCAACGCTCCAAATGGCACATAATTGGATACACGGGCTTGAAACCTGCCTGGCTGGTTGAAAGCGGGCAACCCGGTGCAGCTTTATTCTCATGTACCTCACTTCATTATTGAGCCTGGATGCTCGGTTTTATCCGCGTCCCAGGGTGCTGCAGCTTTAATTTCGTCGCTGTAAAGCGATGCCCTGACAGCTTCTGCCAGCTCCGGCAGTACATCGGCGGTGGCTGCCAGCAAACCGAAACACCCGGTAATCATCATGTCACCAAAAGGTGCCGGGAAATACGCCCGCATGAACTGATCGTCTTTATCTCCCTGATTATTTGAGAAAATACTCCTTCTCGGTCCGGTGATTACTACGTCAAAATCCCCGTCGCCAAGTTGTAGAGGGGATGTGTCATACATCAAGGCTCCATGTCCCTGGTCGTTGAATACTTCTTCCCGCTGGATGGTGCCCCTGGCCAGCCTGAGAAGTAATTTATTTAATTTGTTCGCATTCACCAACCCGGTATGGTGCTCAAATAGCCCCTCGATCCCCTTGCGACCCATCCTGAATGCCAGGGTATGGAAATTCCCCACATTGGCGATCAAAACGCGCTCCCTAGCTGTAACTTTTCGATCCAGCATGGCACCTAACACTGCGGCCGGTGCAGTATCCATTACCACCAGTGGAGAATCAAGCTCCTGCGCCGAATCAACCACCGCTTGCAAGCGGGTCATAATTCCAGGAACTTCGTCCGAGCGATAGGCAAATGCGCTCAACCGGTTTTGCAGCCGGATGCGCTCGTCCAGGTAATCGAAACGGAATGCCCGGTCCGATATTCCTGCGGGCGCATTTCCATGATCGAATACCCCCACGGTTACAGCATCAAGCCTGTCCAGATCCACGCCAAATGTAGCGAAGGTTTGATAAATCGCCGGGAAATTAAAATCACGGAAACGCAAGCGCCTGACTGCCCCTGGCAATCGTTCAGCTTCGTCACCACTCACAATCTCGATTCCCATTTGCTTTACCGCAGCCAGATCGTCATCAAATGTGCGTGCGGCTTCCGGTGTGGCATATACCTTCAACCCTGCTCGAAGGTGCGCCTCCGTCGCCCACGTGCTAGGCCCGCCTCCCATGGTCACACCTGACAGGAGGATGGCATCACCTTGCCGGGTGGCCTGCCTGATTTTTTCACGCACCATCATGGTGGGACTGGGCACCACCAGCTTTAAGTTGTTCTCCAGGTCCAGGTTGGAGTTATATAAGTAAATATCCTGCGTGCCTGTGCCAATATCGACCGCCAATATTTTCATCCCGGTGAGTTTACCACATCCGCTAATATGGGAAAACCCTGGTATGCAAGCCTGCGAGCAGAAACATAAGGTATACTTTTACAGATTAATGCATTGATCTCATCATGCTCCGGCTCTGCATTGGGAGGCATTTATGAATTTGCACGACGAGAAGAAACGCTGGCAAGAACACACGCTTGGCGCGCAAGGGCGGCATACGCAAGAGCGAAAGTCAGCCTTTGAGACCCCTTCTGGAATTCCACTGCCACCATTCCTGACACCCTCCGTTTCCGATCCCGATTATATGGACCAGCTCGGTTTTCCGGGAGAGTATCCCTTCACACGCGGGGTTCAGCCCACCATGTACCGCGGGCGGCTTTGGACCATGCGCCAATATGCCGGCTACGCCACCTCTGAAGAATCTAATCACCGTTACCGCTTCCTGCTCGAGCAAGGCCAGACCGGGCTGAGCGTGGCTTTCGATCTGCCCACCCAGATCGGATATGATGCCGACGACCCCATCGCTCATGGGGAAGTGGGCAAGGTGGGGGTCTCCATTTCTTCTATCAAGGACATGGAAATCCTGTTTAATCAGATTCCGCTGGGCAAAGTATCCACCAGCATGACCATCAATGCCCCAGCTGCCATCCTGCTGGCAATGTACATTGCCGTTGCCAGGCGCCAGGGTGTGGATAATCAATCGCTGCGTGGCACCATCCAAAATGACATCCTGAAAGAATACATTGCCCGCGGCACGTATATATTCCCTCCTGGCCCCTCCATGCGCCTGATCACCGATGTCTTCCAATACTGCCGCCAGGAGCTTCCCCACTGGAACACCATCAGCATTTCAGGCTATCATATCCGCGAAGCCGGTTCAACCGCCGTCCAGGAAGTAGCTTTCACACTGGCCAACGCCATCGCTTATGTTCAGGCAGCCATCGCTGCCGGCTTGGACGTGGATGAGTTCGCCGGGCAACTTTCCTTCTTCTTCAACGCCCATAACAATTTCCTGGAAGAGGTGGCCAAATTTCGCGCTGCCCGCCGTATATGGGCACGCCTGATGCGTGAGCGTTTTGGCGCACGCCAGGCAAACTCTATGATGCTGCGTTTCCACACCCAAACTGGCGGCTCAACCCTCACTGCCCAGCAACCCGAGAATAACGTGGTGCGTGTAGCACTGCAGGCATTAGCTGCCGTATTGGGCGGTACCCAATCGCTGCACACCAACAGCATGGACGAAGCCCTGTGGCTGCCCACTGAAAAATCAGTCCGCCTTGCCCTGCGCACCCAGCAGATCATCGCCCACGAGTCGGGCGTAGCCGACACCATCGATCCACTGGCAGGTTCATACCTGGTTGAGTACCTCACCGATGAAATTGAGCGCCGCGCCATGGAGTACATTCAGAAGATCGACGAGCTGGGTGGCGCATTAAAAGCCATTGAACAGGGCTATATCCAGGGTGAGATCCAGGAAGCTGCTTACCAGACCCAATTAGCAATCGAAAAAGGCGAGCACCTGGTGGTGGGAGTGAATGCTTTTCAGAGTGATGAAATCCTATCACTCGAGCGGCTGAAGGTCGATCCTGCCATTGAAGACTCACAGCGCAATAACCTTCGTGAATTACGCGCCAGGCGTGATTCTGCCAGGGTGAGCCAGCTGCTCAGCCAGCTGGAGAAGGCAGCTGAGAATCATGAGAATCTGATGCCATTGTTCGTAGAATGCGTGGAGAATGACATCACTCTGGGTGAAATTTGTGGGGTCCTCCGCCAGGTGTTTGGCGAGTATCACCCGCCAGCCTGGATATAAGCTGGCTTTATCTTTCATAAAGGAGCCTTATGACAGAGATCAAGCGTATCCACCATATTGCCATCCTCGTCGAAGATATCGACAAGGCTCTCGTTTTTTGGCACGACCAGCTGGGTATCGAGCCCGCCAGTGTGGCTGAGGTTCCCCAGGAGAATGCCCGCGTTGCGTTCCTGCCTTTGGCAGGCAGCGAGATTGAGCTGCTGCAGCCCATTACGCTTGATTCCGGATTGTCCCGCTTCCTCCAAAAGCACGGTCCCGGGCTGCACCATTTATGCCTCGAAGTAAACGATCTGAAAGGCACGATCGCTCAGCTGAGAGCCATGGGTGTTCAGCTTATTAACGACCAACCCAGGCTTGGTGAAAACGGTAAGCTGTATGCCTTCATACACCCCAAGAGCACGCAAGGAGTGCTGGTTGAGCTATACCAGCTGCCCAATGAAATAGATTGATTACTACTATGGAGCAGGTTGAAATCCTGTACTAATCCCCAAAACAAATGCCTATTTCTCGGGCGGTCATCATGGTATCTGAATTCAAGGGGACAGTCTTCATTCGCTTGGTGGCTGATTCAAGTGGAACATACTTTACCGTGGGAGGGTCAAGGGCCACCATGATGCCCCGCTGCCCTTCAGCGATCGCCCGAACTGCAGCTGCGCCAAATCGCTGAGCAATCAAGCGGTCAAACCTGGTGGGGGTGCCGCCCCGCAGCAGGTGGCCCAATACCACCAGCCGGGTTTCCTTGCCGGTGAGCGCCTGTAATTCATCCGCCACTTTCTCGCCGACCCCACCCAGGCGTTCAGCCCTTCCAGTTTCCTTGCTGATTACCGACACCTCTCCACCGAGGGGTTTTGCTCCCTCAGCCACGATCACGATCGAAAACAGGCTGCCGCGGTCTTCGCGGTCGCGGATTTTTTGGGCAACCTTTTCGAGATCATAGGGGATTTCAGGGATCAAGATCACATCCGCTGAGCCGGCCACGCCACTTTCCAGGGCGATCCAGCCGGCGTAACGTCCCATCACTTCCATCACGATGATGCGATTATGAGAAGCCGCTGTGGTATGTAGCCGGTCCAGGCATTCAACAGTGAATCCACAGGCGGTATCAAAACCAAAGGTGATCACTGTCTTGTCCAGGTCATTATCGATGGTCTTCGGCACACCCACCACCCACAAGCCTTTCTTCGACAGCTCATTGGCGATCATCATCGATCCATCCCCACCCACTGAGATGAGCGCATCGATTTGGTGCAGCCTGAAGGCACGGATCAGCTCATCTGAGCGATCTATCTCGATGATCGTGTCATCCGGTCCTTTGATCGGGTACCTCAGCGGGTTGCCACGGTTGGTGGTGCCAATGATTGTGCCGCCCAGGTGGGTGATCCCTCGCACCCGATCGCGGGTCAGGCGAATCAATCCACCTTCAATATATTGCTCGGGCATCATCAGGCCGTTATAGCCATCACGTATCCCGTACGCTTCCCATCCCCGGTTGATAGCTGATAAAACAGCCGCGCGGATGACTGCATTCAAACCAGGGGCATCACCTCCCCCGGTTGAAATGGCAATCCGCTTGATTTTCACCTCAGGTTCCGCCATGCATTCCTCCTCGCCAAGCTCTTATATTTTAACTCAATCATCATACCTCTTATCCAATCAACCTGGCAAGTAAAAACGCCACTCCCGCGGCTAAACCACCCACCAGCACGGTTTGAAGCCCCGAGCGCAGCGCCCTGGTTCCGGTGAACTGCCCCTTTACAAATCCAAATACGAACAGGGCGATCAGCGTCACAATGACCGATACATATAGTGCGGTATACAGGTCGGGAATTAATATATATGGGCTGAGTGGGATAAAGCCACCCACAATATACGACATTCCGATGGTTATGGCACTGGTGCGCGCCCTCTTAGGATCGGGGTCTTCTAATCCCAGCTCAAATTTCATCATGAAATCCAGCCACTGTTTGCGCTTTTTGCTCATCGTTTCCACAATGGGGGTAATATTCTTCTCCTCCACGCCATAACCGCGGAATACCTCTGCCACTTCTTCTTTTTCCCGCTCAGGCAGATGATCAATTTCCCAATTTTCCCTTCCTAATTCTGTATAATAATGCTCAGCATCCGTTCGTGCTGCCAGGTATCCTCCCAGGCCCATGGCAATTGACCCTGCGGCAATCTCCGCCAGTCCGGCAAGCACCACGATCCTGGTCGCCGCTCCCGCCCCCGAGATGCCCGCTGCCAGTGCAAAAGGCACCGTCAAACCATCCGACATGCCGATGACGATATCACGCACCGTCTCGTTGGCGCGAAAATGACGTTCTACATGAGTTTCTACTGGCTGTGTTTCCTCCCTCTGTGACTCTTCCATTTTTTTAGAATTATTTCCTCCAATTGCGTAAGGTAACCCACCCAAAAATGAATGTGAACATACAGTATTATAACTGCAGGAATATTCATACCCGCTTTCAAAAATAATCCCAGGCATTTTATAACCTTTAATTAACCATTCTACAATTTTTATCGACCGAAATGTTTCAGGGAAAAATGAGGGTACTGTGCGCACAACTTAAGTTCTATGCTTATCTACCTTCCTGATTTTTGATGATTTTAGATTTAAATGAAGCATCAATTACAAGCGTTGAGCAACCCGATGCATAATAGGTAACAATGGCTTACAATTAAGCTATGTTCACTCACGCTCTTACCCGCCTTCCCGGTGAGAATTTCGCCGAGGGCTTGACGACAGTAAACCTTGGACAGCCAGACTATACCCTCATCCAGCAGCAACACCGTAATTATCGACAAGTACTACTTAGCCTTGGCCTGGACGTGCTCGTCCTGCCTGCTGAGCCATCTTATACCGATGCCTACTTTGTCGAGGACCCGGCCATCCTCACCCCAAAAATCGCCGTTCTCACCCGCCCTGGTGCCCCATCACGCCGTGGTGAGGAGCTTTCGCTCCAGCCCTTCATCGCCTATTATCGCCCCGTTTTCCACATCCAGCCTCCCGGCACCCTGGATGGTGGTGACGTGCTGCAGGTGGAGAATCATTTCTTCATCGGTTTATCTGAGCGCACCAACCATGATGGCGCCGCTCAGTTAGCCTCATTTCTAGTCGGTGCCGGGCATACCTCTGAAACCGTTCCCGTGGCTGCAGGCCTGCACCTCAAATCAAGTGTAAGCTATGTGGGCGACAACACGCTGCTCCTGGCGCCAGACATGGCTGAATACCCTGGATTTGCCAGCTTTAAGCACCTAATCCTGGACAAGGATGAGCAATACGCTGCCAATACACTTTTCATCAATGGGTGCCTTATCATGCCAATGGGCTTTCCCCAAACCCATATCAGGCTATCTACCCTCGGTAGAAAAATCATCGAGCTGGACGTAAGCGAAGCCCGCAAGATGGATGGAGGCCTCAGCTGCATGTCACTGAGATTTTAAATCGATGGTCACCTATGCCGCACCAACTGACGATCAATATGGTCAATTTCTGCAAATGATGTGGGAGGATGGGCAGGAATTTTGGGAGAATACCATGCGCATCATGCAGCTGACCTGGGAGCAGTATGCCCAAATTTTCCGCACGCGTGGCGAAGTGCAGGCCATCTACCAGGGCGGCCAGCTGGCAGGCTTTTATTGGACCGAGCTGCGTGATGGCACCCTCCACCTGCACGGAATCATCTTAAAACCCGAGTTTCAAGGAAAGGGTATTGGTACTTCCGTGCTGAACATGCTATCTGAATGCTACTCGGGTAAAGCAGCCTGCATCGAGCTGGGTGTCTACCAGGCCAACGCCGGTGCCATCCGGCTATACCAGAGGATGGGGTTTAACATCATGCGCAGCCTCGATGAGCTACATTTCTACATCATGCAGAAGCCGCTCACACTGCCAGGAAGCGTTGAAACAGGCCATGCCGCTTAGTTGGATCGATGTACGCGACATTTCCTTCAACACATTGCTCTTGCTCGAGCGCGTCCAGCTCAGCTGGTTCTCGGGATGGGTGAATGAGCAGGGTCCTCGCTGCAGCAAACAGCTGCCCACGAATATCTCACCGCTCGAGGGTTCAATTGGTCCATCTTCGAAGAATCCGGTGACGGTGCCAGACGTAAATATTGGAAGCTGATGGAGTCGGTTTTTTAAAATACAGGGGCACATTGATCATGCGCCCCGCTTTTCTTTACAGGCAGGATAGCAGCTTTCTTCTAAATCAAATATTCTCTATTGACCACCCATCCATAATGATCACTTCTGTTCCAACGGGTGCGCCCGGCAGTACTTCACGTAGCGCGTCGCATACGCGTCCCTTCCCATCAACAAATCCACCGCTCTCAACACTCTGGCGAACTTGACCGGATCGCTAATTGCACAGCTGGCGCCAGCCCCAAAAGTTAATGCCAGGAAGGCGGCGTTCACCGTATCGCGCTCCGGCAACCCATATGACACATTACTAGCTCCCACATTGATGTTCACCCCAAACTCACCGCGTACACGCCTGATGGTTTGCAACGTCACCGCTCCCGCCTGGCTTTCGGCCCCCACTGTAAGCACCAGCGGATCAATGATTACATCCTCCGCCGGTATTCCATATCTAGCAGCCGCTTCCAAAATCTTTCCGGCGATCTTTACCCGCCCATCCGCATCCTTGGGAATCCCATTTTCATCCATGGTCAGCCCGATCACCGCCGCCCCACGCTCTTTCACCAGGGGTAAGACCGCCTCGAGGGATACCTGTTTGCCGTTCACCGAGTTGACCAATGGCTTGCCCGGGGTCGCCAGCAGCGCCTGCGCCAGGGCTTTCGGGTTGGCGGAATCCAGACACAACGGCACGTCGAATTGCTCTGCCAGCATTTTGACCACCTGGGGCAGCAATTTTTCCTCTTCCACACCAGGTACTCCTACATTCACATCTAATAGGTCTGCTCCGGCAATCACCTGGCTGGATGCCAGCTCCGTCACATAATCAAAGCTGCTTGCCAAAAGTGCAGCCGCCAACTTTTTCCGCCCGGTGGGATTGATCTTCTCTCCAATGATGGTAAATACACCCTCAGTGTCGATCTTGACTTCCTTGGCCTTACCACGCACCGATGTTTGCATATAGTCTCTCCTCGAATGAATCTACCAGATTATATCCTATCAAAATTGGGGCAGGAATGAAGGGTAAATAGACTTATGATTGTTTAGTATTTACAAAACTTTAAAAACGCTGTATACTTCCCCGCTAATTACCAGAAAAAGGTCGAACAGCATTTGGAGAATTTTGATCTTATGGATAATCACCAGCCAATTGAAGATATCCACTTCATTGAGGACATCGGCTTGTATTTTGAGCAGGTTGGTTTGCCCCGCATGGCAGGCCGTATCCTGGGTGCCCTGCTCATTTCCGATACACCCGCTCAATCCATCACCGACCTGGTGCAAAAGCTTCACGCCAGCAAAAGCTCCATCAGTATCATGGCCCGCCTGCTGGTCGAGCGAGGGCTGATCGAGCGCGTGGCCTCTCCAGTTCCGCGTCGCGATTATTACCGCTTCAAACCCGGCGGCTGGAGTACTTACATGCGCCAGTGGCTGGGGCTTATGTCAGGGCTTCACCAGATCACCGAGCGCGGCTTAATGCTCATGGCAGATAAGCCTGACGAGCTTAAGCAACGCCTGCAAGAAGCGCATGACCTTTTTTCCAGCATCGAGCAGGAATTTCCAGCCATTCTGGAGAAGATTAATAAAAAACATCCTGCCATTCAGAGGTTGTAAATGAGTATTGGACCTACCGTATACGAAAATGGATTGCAGCTCAATCATCATGCCAATGTTCCTGGCCTGGCCAAAGCTGAGGTTCTTGAACGTCGCCGCCAATTTGGTGAAAATCGCCTGCCTGCCGAAAAGATCACCTCGGTCTGGTCGATATTTCTCAATCAGGTCAAGAGCCCGCTCGTCTACATCATCCTGGTTGCGGCAGGTGTATCTCTTGCCGTCAAAGAATATAATGACTTCTCCATCATTATGGCCGTAGTGGTTATTGATGTCATCCTTGGCTTTTTCCAGGAGTATAAAGCCCAACAAACCTACACCGCCCTGAAAGGCCTGCTCAAACCCACCACCACGGTCATCCGTGATGGAGAGCGCTGCGAAGTTGAAGTGTGGGAGCTGGTTCCCGGTGATGTAGTCTTGCTGAATTCAGGAGAGCATATCCCTGCCGATGGTTACATCACAGAAAGTACCAAGCTGGCTGTGGACGAAGCTATCCTGACCGGTGAAAGTGAGCCGGTGAATAAAGATGAAACCGATGGGCAAAACCAGGTTTTCATGGGTACCACAGTCATCACCGGGCGGGGAATTATGATCGTCAACCAGACTGGGCCTCGCACGGAGCTGGGTCAAATTGCCACCAGCTTGCAGCAGCATATCGAAGAGGGTACACCGCTCCAGGTGAGGCTTAAAACATTCAGTAAGACGCTCACCTTCATCGTTATCGGTTTTACTCTGGCAATCCTCATCACCGGGTTGGTGATGGGCAGGGGATTCCTGGATATGCTGCGCGTTTCCATCATCCTGGCGATTGCTGCCGTTCCAGAGGGCCTTCTGATTGCCGTTACCGTCATCCTGGTATTGGGTATGCGCAAGATACTCAAACGCCAGGGACTGGTGAAAAAACTGCTTGCGGTGGAGACGCTTGGCTCGGTGACCGTCATCTGCACCGATAAAACCGGCACCCTCACCGAGGGGCGCATGCGCGTTGCCCGTATTGACCTGTCAGACCAGAAACGTGCCCTTGAGACCATGGTGCTGTGCAACAATCTTGAAGGCCCGGTTGATGTGGCGCTTTGGGAATATACTCGGGCTAACCTGGAGATTGACCCTCAAGAATTGGCAGACGCCTCCCCGCGCATGGGTGAAGAGCTGTTTAGCAGCGAGACCAAGTACATGGTAACCTCTGTTTCTGGCAATGGCTCGCGTGGCTCAATCATCAATTACCTCAAAGGCGCGCCTGAGATTGTGCTGAATATGTGTGATGCCAGCCGCGAAGCCCGTGACCGCATCCTTTCCACTGTGGATGAATGGGCGGGTGATGGCTTGCGCCTGCTAGGCCTGGCATACCGTAATTCGGGGAGCCTGGACGAACATTCCGGCTATACCTGGGTTGGGTTGGTGGGTATGCAGGACCCCATCCGTGATGGCGTCCAGCATGCCGTAGACGTGGCGCATCACGCCGGCATACAGGTGAAGATGATCACCGGTGATTACCGCAAGACCGCTGAGAAGATAGCCCGCACGATCGGCTTGATGAAGCCCGGCGAATATACCCTGGAGGGAGGGCAGCTTTCCACCATGAGTGACAGCCAGCTTCAGGAAGAGGTGGAGCACGTCTCGGTTTTTTCACGCATCCGGCCGCAGGATAAATTACGCATTGTGCGTGCTCTTCAAAACAACGGAGAGGTCACTGCGATGATCGGAGATGGCGTGAACGACGCCCCAGCTCTGCAGCGAGCTAATATTGGGGTGGTGGTGGGCACTGCTTCGGATGTCGCCAAGGAGACTGCTGACCTGATACTGCTGGATAGCAACTTCCGCACCATCGTGGCAGCCATCGAAGAGGGCCGCGTGATCTTCGAGAACATCCGCAAAGTGGTCGCTTATACCCTCTCCAACTCCTTTGCTGAGGTGCTCACCATCTTCACCGCTATGATGTTCCATTGGCCCGCCCCATTGGCCGTAGCACAGATCCTGTGGATCCACCTGATTTGCGATGGCCCCTCAGATATCGTACTCGGGTTTGAGCCGAGCGAAGAGGGAATTATGGATGAAAAGCCAAAATCGGTCAAAGAGCCGGTCCTTGCACCATTAGGATTGACCCTGATCGGTGTGATAAGCATTGGAAGTGCCATAGCAGCCCTGGCCTTGTTCGGCCACTATTACCTGTTCCATAATGACCCGGTCGAAGGGCGCAGTTTGGTATTTGCCTCATTTGCGGTTAATTCCATGATCTACATATTTGCTTACCGGTCCATGCGCATGCCATTGTTGCGCTCCAGCCCTCTGCTGCGCAATAAACCTCTCATCGCTGCGGTTATTTCGGGGCTGTTGATGGTGGTGATTGCTTTTGCCATACCCCAATTGCGCAACCTGCTGGGGATTGTGCCCCTAGCACCAGAACAATGGGGTTGGATCGCCACCATTGCCATCGGCATGTTAATGGTGGTAGAGCTTGGCAAGTGGCTCAGGAATATAATTAAGCATAAAGTAAATCTCTCTCATAAATCCACTTAGTTCAGAAATCCCTGACTGAGGAGCCGGACATGAACGAGTTTCACCTACTCTACCTTTCTCGGGCAGATGTAGTCAAAGTCAATCTGGATATGGCTACGGTGATCAGTTTGCTCGAAGCTGCCTTCCGCGAAAAAGGTCTCGGTAACATAGAGATGCCGCCCAAACCAGGGATTCATACCCAACCAGATGCCTTTATCCATGCCATGCCAGCTTTCATCCCTGCCTTGCAATCTGCGGGTATAAAATGGGTCAGCGGCTATCCTGATAATCAGCAGCATGGCTTGCCCTATATTTCGGGGTTGCTGATCTTGAATGATGCCAAAACGGGCGTCCCCTATGCGGTCATGGATTGCACTTGGATCACCGCCTACCGAACAGGCGCGGCCACCGCCCTGGCAGCTAAATATCTTGCCCGTAAGGAGAGTTCAAGCGCAGGGATTTTAGCTTGCGGCGTTCAGGGTCGCACGAATCTGGAAGCCCTGAAGGTGCTTTTTCCCATTCAGCGTGCCTTTGCCTATGACATCAATCCACAGGTTCAGCAACATTATATTGATGAGATGACCGCCAAACTTCAGATAGAGATCATCGGTGTCAGTGACCCTCGCCAGGCGGTGGTTGAGAGTGACCTGGTGGTCACCTCCGGCCCGATCCTCAAACATCCCAATCCAACCATTCAGCAGGATTGGCTGCAACCGGGGGCCTTTGGCAGCGCTGTAGATTTTGATAGCTATTGGTCAGCCAGCGCCTTAGCTCAAATGGATCGCATCAGCACCGATGACCTTGCTCAGTTTGATTACTATCGCTCCAGCGGTTATTTTCAAACCACCCCACCCCCGTACGCTGACTTAGGCGAAATTGTAATCGGTAAAAAGCCTGCTCGTTCAAACACATCCGAGCGGATACTGGCAATCAACCTGGGGCTCGCTATGGATGACATGGCAGTCGCCCCCGAAATTTATCGGCGCGCCCGCCAGATGGGAATTGGCACCTGGCTATCTTTATAAATGCATGGTGATCACTCACATATTACAGGAATATTGGCCTTGAGCATCAAGTTATGGCGGAGAGATAAAGGATATCTTTATTTTTATTCTAAGATTTTCCCCTCCGGTCGTTGATGATTTTAAAACCACAGGCTGCGGAACACCTTCGCATTACGTTCGCAGCCTGGGTAGTGATTTGAGCGGCAGGTATATCTACCAGCCAGTGGATACCGTTTCCACTGGCTTACTCATTTAGGTTAATGGATTCCCACAGTAGGGGCAGGTTTTCCAATCCTCCTGTGCTGGCTTGCCACAATTCGGGCACATTCGCGCTGGCGCAGGTGGCTGAGCAGGAGGGGTCATTTGTGCTGGTCGATTGTTGCGGAACAAGGCACTGACCAGTGCCACGATGCCAACGATCAGCAAGATGAATATACCCAACCCAATTAATCCACCAAAGATCGCGCCTAGCCCTCTATAGCCAACAATGTGGTGGTATTGAAATGGTTGGACCATGCGAATACCGGGTCCCACCGCCACACCATACCTGGCTGCACCGATAAATGCAAAAACGATCGCTGCAATGATCGCCAGGACAATCACCCCTAAGAAAATGACGAGAATCCATTTTATAGCTCTGGTCATACTTAAACCTCCACTAATTCTGATACTATATAGCATACCACCCCACTGTGAAGAATTTGTGAAGATCCTGTTGTATTAAGTTTAAGCTTAGGTTAAGGAATTTCGCCTGGAATGGGTTTGGATAATCCGTTTGTTTCAAAATGAATGGGGCTGCATCCCGCTTTTTTATGCAGTTCGGTGCAACTGCCCCCAATCGCAATCCAGGGCAATTGGGACAGGATCTTTTTACAGCGGAAACCTGATCATTCACATCGTCAAATATAAACCGATCTCTCAACTGGTTTGAATGGGAATATAATCGCAAAATCATGCCCAATTATAGGGAGATCACCCGATGGAAAATTCCATGTATGATGCCCTCAGCTCTGACTACGACCGTTTCGTAAATTGGCCCAGCCGACTGGCTATCGAGCTGCCATTTATCCTCGAAAAGCTTCAGCAGTTCAACGCCCGCCAGGTGCTTGATGTGGCCACTGGCACGGGTATGCATGCCATCGCCCTGGCGCAGCTCGGTTTTTCCACAATCGGTGCCGATAACAGCGCAGGCATGCTGGCGCGCGCCCGCATGAATGCTACCTCTGCCGGTGTCAGTACCCGGTTTGAGTTGGCTGGCTTTGGGAAATTGGCGGATACCTTCGGTAGCCAATCTTTCGATGCCTTGCTCTGCCTTGGAAATTCGCTACCGCACATGTTATCCCGACCTGAGCTGGACAAGGCTGCTGCTGATTTTGCTGCCTGCCTCAAACCGGGTGGGCTGTTGCTGGTCCAAAATCGTAACTTTGATGCCGTCGTTGGTAATCATGACCGGTGGATGGAGCCCCAATCTTATTCAGAAGCTGAAACCGAGTGGATTTTTCAGCGCTTCTATGATTTCGAGCCCGGTGGCCTGGTGATTTTTAATATGGTCACATTGAAGCGTTCTGCTGGGGGAAATTGGGTGCAACAGGTAACCAGCTCCAGCCTGCGACCCATCTTGAAGGACGAATTGATGGACAGCCTGACCACAGCCGGGTTTACCCGCCTCACTCCCTATGGAGATATGACCGGGTCAGACTTTGATCCTGAAACCAGCCCAAACCTGGTGCTCCTTGCAAGGCTCAAATAGCTGGTAATGATGAAATTGATAGCCAGTCTCCAACTTTTCAGAGAATTTTCGATCAACATTCCATTCCTATTCAGTGCGCTCTACAATATTGGCTGACCTGTCGCCAAAAGATATAATTGCCATTATCTCTTTCATAGCTCAGGAGGGCAAATGACTAAAATCGCATTTATCGGGGCCGGCAGTCTCGGTTTCACCCGCAACCTGGTGCGCGATATTCTTACCTTCCCATTGTTGCAGGATGCCACGCTAGTCCTGATGGACATCGATGCAGAGCGCCTGGACTTTGCCAAAAAATCGGTTCAGCGCATCATCGAGATGGGTAAATATCCTGCGCGCCTCACTGCCACTGTTGATCGGCTCGAGGCTCTGCGCGGTGCCGATATCGTCCTGGTCACCATCCTGTCTGGCAGTACCGAGGTGTGGCGCTACGACATCGAGATACCCAAACAGTATGGCGTGGATACTAATATTGGCGATACACGCGGCCCATCCGGGATTTTTCGAGCCTTGCGCACCATCCCGGTGATGCTGGATATCGCCAGGGATATGGAACGTGTATGCCCCACTGCCATCATGCTCAATTACACCAATCCGATGGCCATGCTCTGCCGAGCCCTGCAGCGCGAGACATCCATCCAACTCATTGGCCTGTGCCACAGCGTCCAGGGCACAGCCAGGATGCTCGCCAGATGGATAGGCGCTCCCTACCATGAAATTACCTACACCTGCGCCGGCCTCAACCACATGGCTTGGTACCTGAAATATGCTTGGAATGGTGCCGATGCATATCCACTCATTCGCAAAGCCATTACCGAACACCCTGAAACTTACAATGAAGAAATCGTCCGCAATGAGATGTTCCTTCACCTGGATTATTATGTGACTGAATCAAGCGGCCATAACTCAGAATATAACGCCTGGTTTCGCAAGCGTCCCGACCTGATCGAAAAATACTGCACCCATGGCACAGGCTGGAATCCCGGAGTATATGCCTATATTTTAAAAGAGTATCAGAATGCCGAAGATAGCTGGAAGTATGAAGCCCAAAAATGGTTTGCAAAAGAAACCCCTATTGAGCTCGGCCGCGGAGAAGAGTACGCTGCCTATATCATCAGTGCCCTGATGGGAGGCGAGCCCTTCACATTCAACGGCAATGTCCCCAATTCCAACCTGGTGACTAATCTTCCCCAAGGCGCCTGCGTGGAAGTGCCGGTGTGGGTCAGCCGCAAGGGAATTGAGCCGGTTCACGTGGGTGCCTTGCCTCCCCAACTGGCAGTCCTCACCAATCTCACTGCCCAGATTGAGGAGATGGCCGTGGAAGGAGCCCTCACCGGTGATGCTCACCTCATTTTCCAGGCGATTGCCTATGACCCTCTCACCTCTGCTGTTCTCTCCCTCGCCGAGATCAGGCAAATGGTCACCCAGATGTTCGAGCAGAATCAAGAATATCTGCCCCAATTTAGATCATTAAAAGTATAATCATCGCCTTAAGGACGGGGTGCGACCCAACCTTATTGGAGGTATTCCATGCCCATCACCGAATTTCAGATCGCCATCGTAGAAGATGACCCTTTCGCCCGTAATTGGATGGCCCTGCTTGCCGCCCGCGATTGGCGTACACGCATCGCCGGTGAGTTTGATACACCCGCCAAGCTCGTACCCCTGCTTCATAACCAGGCCTCCTATGTAGACCTGGTCCTCATGGACACCGATATTCCAGGTGGAGAAGATTGGATTCCACAAATCCTGGGAGCGATCTCGGGCATGAAACATCCTCCAGCTATTTTATGTACCGGCATCCGCGCCAACCCGCAGATTCTATCAAGGCTGGCTCATCCCTCTTTCGTGGGATATATCCTGAAAAATGAGATTAATTACTCGCTTGCCTGGGCGATAGATATCGCCATGTCGGGAAAATGGGTCATTACAGAGGGTGTCCGCTCCTTGGCTGCTTCGACTCACTATCCGATTCCCCGGCCTTGCATGGTGCTGGATGGCAGGAGAACTGTGCAGAGCACACTCTCGAAACATCAAGCAGAGGTATCCCGCCTGGCATTTCTGTTCAGTATGGAGCGCCGTGAGCTGGCAGATGAGCTGGGTATCGTTGAAGATTGGAGTTATGGCCTGGTAAGCCAGATCTACGAAGCGCTGGGCATAAAAGACCTGCTTAGTGACGAAGCATCATTACAATCTTACTTTGGTGACGATCCGCTGCTCCTGGCTCACATCGAAAAAACACGTGCCGCCACCAATAACTCCGTTAAAGCCCACGACCTGGAAACCCTGGCTTTCCACATCATCACCATGCCGGAGATAGTCGAATTGGCTTAATCCTCCTGGTTATATGCTTCCTGATCGATGTACTTACCGCCCTGGATTTCTTGGCTCACCAGCTTGTGGTTCTTATCAAACGTCAGGTGTAACTCGATTGGTTGGAAGCACAGCTTTTCCCCAATTAACACTTTTCGGCAGAAAAACGATGTGGGCTCGTCGCTTTTCTCACCATATTCGGGGGTCAGCTCGTTCCACGTGTCCACCCTTGCCCGTAGTTTTTCACCACAACGGCTGCATTGCACGTAAAAGTACAATGCCCGGTCTTCCTTGGCAGGCGGCTTAGGTATGATATTCCCCAGCTTTTTAAATATGCTCATGAGTTCATTTTAACATAATATAAGTCACCTTAATTCCCATCTTCCAATCATCTTCCTGCGGTATAATCGCTAACTGTTTTGAGGATGCCTTATTGGGGAGTCTGGTTCCCAGTTGCTAAAACATTTGTGCTATAATTAGAGTTTGGCCTGTTTTTGCTCGAGTTTTCAAAGAATTCCCTGATAGGGGATAGAAAGCAATCAGGTAAATCTACAAAACGGATTGTGATTTGCAAATATGTCAGCGAATGTCATCAGGGTGGTTGGCGCCCGTGTCCACAATTTAAAAAATATCACCGTCGAGATCCCTCGCGATAAGCTGGTGGTGATCACCGGGCTTTCCGGCAGTGGTAAGTCATCGCTTGCCTTCGATACCATCTTTGCCGAGGGTCAGCGGCGTTACGTCGAGTCACTCTCAGCTTATGCCCGCCAGTTCCTCGGGCAAATGGACAAGCCCGATGTTGATTATATCGAGGGACTGTCTCCCGCCGTCTCCATCGACCAGAAGGGTATCTCGCACAACCCACGCTCCACCGTGGGCACGGTGACCGAGGTATACGACTACCTGCGTTTGCTGTATGCCCGCATCGGCATTCCCCACTGCCCCGTATGCGGCCGCGAGGTCTCCAAGCAATCTGCCCAGGAAATCGTCGATGTGGTAGCAGCTTTGCCTGATGCCAGCCGCCTGCTGATCCTTTCTCCTCTCGTCCGAGGCCGCAAGGGTACCCACCAGGCAGTGCTGGAGGAGATTCGCAAGGCTGGCTTCGTGCGTGCCAGGGTGGATGGCTTGGTCCACCAGCTGGATGAAGATATACAGATGGATCGCTATAAGATCCATAACATTGAGGCTGTGGTCGATCGTGTGCTGATCCACCACGATCCCGATCCTGAAGAGCATAAAGCCTTCATTTCACGCTTAACCGATTCCATCGAGACTGCCCTCAAATTCGGCGATGGATACATGATCGTCCAGGATGTGACCGATGGAAATAACCCCCGCGACATGTATTTCTCAGAGCACCTGGCCTGCCCTGAACATGGCTCCGTCCTCCCGGAGATCGAACCACGCACTTTTTCGTTCAACACACCTCACGGCGCCTGCCCCGACTGCCAGGGCCTGGGCGGTCGCTTGGAGATTGATGCTGACCTGCTCATTCCTGATCCCGATTTGTCCTTGAACGATGGCGCCATTGCGGTCACCGAGTGGAGTGGGCCCAAAGAGGAAGGCGGCTATTACTGGCAAAGCCTGGAGGCAGCTGCCAAATTCTATGAAATCAATCTGGATACCCCTGTGCGCACCTTGCCCAGTGAAAAACTGGACATCGTGCTGTATGGTACACGCGGTAAGGAAATCCCCATCACCTACCGCCGTGATAATGGCCACGAATACGTCTTCGATCGTGAATTTGAAGGTGTTATCACTAATTTAATGCGCCGTTACAATGAGACCAACTCAGAGTCGATGCGGGATAAGATCGGCGCATATATGAGCATGCACCCCTGCCCTACTTGTGGCGGCAAGCGCTTGCGCCGCGAGGCCATCGCTGTCACCGTGGACGACAAAAATATCGTCGAGGTCACTGAATGGCCCATCCAGAAAACCTTGAGCTGGATTGAGCATCTCTGCAGCGCTTTATCTCCACTTAATTCCCGCCAGCTAACTATTGCTGAGCGCATCCTCAAGGAAATTTCCGAGCGCTTGAGCTTTCTAGTGGATGTTGGGTTAGATTACCTCACCCTCAAACGCTCAGCTGGCTCCCTTTCAGGCGGCGAGGCTCAGCGCATTCGCCTGGCCACCCAGATCGGCTCGCGCCTGATGGGGGTGCTGTATGTCCTTGATGAGCCCTCCATCGGCCTTCACCCACGCGACCACACCCGCCTGTTGCGCACGCTTAAGGACCTGCGCGACCTGGGCAATTCCGTCATCGTGGTCGAGCATGATTCCGAGACCATCCTGTCTGCCGATTGGGTGCTCGACCTGGGTCCCGGTGCCGGCGAGCATGGTGGTGAGGTCATAGCCCAGGGCACCGTGGACAAGATCATCGAAAATCACGCTTCGCTAACCGGCGCTTATCTCTCAGGTCGGATGCAGGTTGATATCCCGCGCGAGCGACGGGCTGGCAATGGCCGCAAGCTGACCATCATTGGCGCCCGTGAAAATAATCTCAAGGACATTAAGGTTAACATCCCCCTGGGGAAGTTCGTGTGCATCACCGGGGTTTCAGGCTCGGGTAAATCCACATTGATGATCGAGATCCTGTACAAGGCATTGGCTGCCCAGCTCCAGGGTGCTCGCATCCAGCCAGGTGAGTTTGATCGCATCGACGGGATGGAGAACTTGGATAAGGTGATCAATATCGACCAATCTCCCATTGGGCGTACCCCTCGTTCCAATCCAGGCACCTACACGAGCTTGTTCGACCAGATCCGCTCTCTTTTCGCCGAGCTGCCTGAAAGTAAGATGCGCGGCTATAAACCCGGGCGTTTTTCCTTCAATGTGCATGGTGGTCGCTGTGAAGCCTGCCAGGGCCAGGGCCAGCTGCGCATCGAGATGCAGTTTTTACCCGATGTCTACGTTCCCTGCGATGTATGTCATGGGGCGCGTTTTAACCGCGAGACACTTCAGGTGCGTTTCAAGAATCTCAATATCGCTGAAGTACTGGACCTGACCGTTGACCGCGCCCTCGAGGTGTTCCAGGCATTCCCCAACATGCTCTCGCGCCTGCAGACTTTGCAGGACGTGGGCTTGGGCTACATCCGTCTCGGCCAACCCGCCCCGACATTATCAGGTGGCGAAGCCCAGCGGGTCAAACTGGCACGTGAGCTTTCCAAGCGCGCCACCGGGCGCACCCTGTATGTTCTGGATGAGCCATCTGTAGGCCTGCACGCGGCTGATGTCCACAAGCTGATTGAGGTGCTCCAACGCCTGGTGGATGCCGGCAATAGCGTGCTGATCATCGAGCATAACCTGGATATCATCAAGGTGGCTGACTACATCATCGACCTGGGTCCCGAGGGCGGAGATGCCGGCGGCGAGTTGGTGGCAGAGGGCTCGCCGGAGCAAATCTGTGAGAACGAAGCTTCTTATACTGGCCAATTTCTCCGGCCATATGTATGCCAGGACGGGAGTATTGCTCCCATCCGGGTTTTAGGATAGCTTTCTACTGCCAACCCTATTCGTGTAATTCACCCCATTCTTCCATCAGGGCATCCAGCTCTTTTTGCACCCGCACGTACTCATTTCCCAGCTTCTGCACCCTGGCCGCATCCTTGGGTGGATTTTCCAGCCGGCGGCTCAAGCTGGCCAGGTCGGCTTCCAGCTGGTCAATTAAGACTTCCACCTCTTTCAAGCGCGCCTTTTTACGTTTCTGTTCGGCGGTAACAGATGGCTTTCGTGGCGCTTCCTTTACCGGAGTAGTGATACTAATCGTTTCTTGCATTGCGATACGCTCTGCTTCCAGCATCTGGTGATACTGGCTGTAGCTGCCGTTGAAAGTGCGCAGGATGGCCTTCTCTTCGTCAATCTCCCAAATTTGCGTCGCCAGTGCATCGATCAAATAGCGGTCGTGTGAGACCAGCAAAATGGTGCCCTCGAAATCCTCCAGCACTTCCTGCAGGACTTCTTGCGATGGGATGTCAAGTTGATTGGTGGGCTCATCCAGCAAGAGAAAGTTGGCACCCATTAATGACAGCTTGGCCAATGCCAGCCTGCCTCGCTCACCCCCTGAAAACAGCTTCACCTTTTTGAAAACGTCATCACCGGTGAACAGGAAGCGAGCCAGATAATCGCGCACGTTGGCCAGCAGCATATGGGGTGCTACCGATTCTATCTCTTCCACCAGAGTGCGCTCGGCTAGCAGGTCTTCATGTGCCTGGGCGAAATAGCCCACCTGGAGGCTGGATCCCAGCTCCACTTCACCGCTCAACGGTTGTATTTGCCCAAGAATTGTCTTGAGAAAAGTTGTTTTACCGGCGCCATTCGGCCCAATCAGGGCCGTGCATTGCAGCCTGCGCAGCTCGATATCACCCGCAGAAAACAAGCTTTTCCCAGGGTACCCAACCTCCAGGTCATGCGTGCGTAGCACAATCTCCCCGCTTCGCTGTTCTGCATGCAGACGCAAGTGTAACTGAGGCGGTTTATGACCGGGCTCGCGCAAGGCCTTGATACGCCGTTCCGCTTCATCCGGGCTCAGCATGCTGGTGCTGGTATCTACATTGCTGCTCAGCTCGCCCCATTTTTTCCTCAGGCTGGCTTCGATCCCCACCTGCTCGATCGCCTGTATCTCCCGGCTCAACCGGCGCAATCGTCCCCTGGCCTGTGAGACATTCTGACCCGAGATATTCCTCTTGATGTATTCCAGGTCCTTCTCCAGGTGCTCTTTCTCCGTAGAAAACAGGTCACGCTGCCTCTCCCAGCGCTCCTGGCGCTGTTGCACGTAGGCTGAATAATTACCCCGGTAAACTTCAAAGCCAGTGGACATCATTTCCCAGATGGTTTCTACTACCTGGTCGAGGAAATAGCGGTCATGCGAAACGATCAGCGCTGCCCCATCCCACTGGCGCAGATAACCTTCCAGCCACTCCACAGCAGCAATATCCAGGTGGTTGGTGGGTTCATCCAGGATAAGCAGGTCAGGTTCTGACAGCAGCAGGCGTGCCAGCAGGGCGCGCGTCCGTTCCCCACCCGACAATCTTACCAGTGGAGTTTGGTATTCATTGGCGGTAAAACCCAGCCCTGATAATACCTGTTGCATGCGGTGGATGTAGGTATACCCGCCGTGGTGTTCGAATTCTGCCTGCAATCGCCCGTACTTTTCAAGCACCTTGCCCGTTTCGTGGGGGTTTGACATTTGCTGCTCGAGCTGTTGCAGCTCTGCTTCTTGCTCGCGCAACCCTCGAAAGGGCAACAGACATTCCTCCCACAGGGTACTCAACGATTGAAGATCCGCTTCTTGTGCCAGGTAGCCGATGGACAAGTTTCGGGCCTGACTTACTTTACCAACCGATGCTTCTTCCTCGCTGGCCAGGATGCGCAACAGGGTGGTCTTGCCGATCCCATTAGGCCCAATTATGGCTATACGGGCATGGCGTGGTATGGAGAGTGAGATCCCCGAAAAAACATCGTGCGACCCGAAGGATTTGGCAAGGTTTACCGCAGTGATCAATGACATAAATGTATGACCGGATATTGCATATGCATGCCTGGAACAAGATTGCGCTCAAATTCGTCCTGAGATTGTGCTGGATGGTGGCATTTAACATGCAACTTTCCATCGGATGCACTCAAGAATCAGGTGCGAAAATGCAATGTTTCTGGATTTATAATTATGCCACAACAGTGGTTTCCAATACGAACTCAAACTCCTCCTCCATGTTATAATCCGACATCAATGGACAGATACAATCCCATCGAGAACCCCCGCAAGAACTCCTCATCCTCCCACGATTCCTTCCCGAGAAAAATAAGCCCGGTGATGTGGGGATTGCTGGCAGTATTTATCGTGACCCTGGCAGCAACAGTTTACCTGACCTACTCAGTCGTGCGTAATGTGACAGCAGCCCGCGGCAATAACTCGCTGACAGGTCCCTCACTTGACGAAACTCCCCTGGTCAATCTGCCTGATGTGAATATCAATACACCCTTGCAATCAGAAAATGGCCCCACTCCCGTGCCCTGGGATGGCGCTAACCGTGTAACCATCCTGGTTATGGGCCTGGATTACCGTGATTGGGAGGGTGAAGGCCCCTCGCGCACCGATACGATGATGCTGCTCACCATGGATCCCGTCTCGAGAACAGCGGGTATGCTCTCTATTCCCCGTGACCTGTGGGTAAATGTGCCAGGCTTCGATTATGGCAAGATCAATACCGCCTATTTCCTGGGTGAGATGTATAACCTCCCTGGCGGTGGACCCGGATTGGCAATCCAATCAGTCCAAAACCTGCTGGGTGTGGACATTAATTATTACGCCCAGATCGATTTCTCGGCATTTGAAAACTTCATCGACCAGATCGGCGGTATCGAAGTTGATGTCCCTTATGAGCTCACCGTTGATCCAATTGGGCCAGGCAATACGGTCACATTACCAGAAGGTCCACAACAGCTCGATGGACCAACCGCCCTGGCTTACGCCCGCAACAGAGAAACTTTCGGAGGTGATTTCGACCGCGCTGACAGGCAGCAGCAAGTGATTATGGCTATCTTTGATAAAATAACCTCCCTCGGTACGCTGCCCAAGATGATCACCAATGCTCCCACGATTTATAACAATCTACGCTATGGGATTCATACCAACCTGAGTATCAAAGAAGCCGTTTCGCTGGCCTGGACAGTGGCACAGATCCCGCAGGAAAATATCAAACGCGGCATGATTGGGCCCAATGAAACCACGCGTACGTTTTCTCCAGATGGCATGGATATCCTGCTCCCTGATATGGAAGCCGTTCGCGCTGTCCGCGACGATGTGTTTTCCACAACTTCAGGAGCTGCTCCAGCTGCCACGACCTATGTCAGCAATCCCGAAGAGCTTCGCCAGGCTGAAAGTGCCACCGTATCCGTGCTCAATGCCACCACCACCCCTGGATTGGCCTCCCAGACCAGCGATTATTTACGGGAGCATGGGATCAATGTGACAGTCACTGGCAATGCAGATGAACCCTCAGATACCACGGTGATCATCGATTACACGGGAAAACCCTATACCGTCCAATACTTGGTAGATTTGCTTAACATTGAGCCCAACAGTATCTATAGCCGGTATGATCCAAACAGCCAGACCGATATTGCCATCCTATTGGGTACAGATTGGGCAGAAAACATTCCCATACCTTGAGATAATTCATGGAGTCTAGAATCCCTACCCCGCTAAAAGTGGGCCTTTTATCATTATTCATCATCGCCGCGGTATTTGCATCTTATGCTGCATACACCAAGTCCTACGATTTCTTCCTGTCATTCGACCTCGCAAAAATCCCTGGTTTGCCAATTCAGTCAAATTCAACTTCGCCTGTTGTGGATGAGGGCACTGTGATTGCCACTCCTTTACCTACCCAATCGAGCGACCCTGCACCTGCGCCCTGGGATGGCGCCAGCCGGGTGACCATCCTGGTGATGGGCCTGGATTATCGCGATTGGCAAGCCGGTGAAGGACCCCCACGCACCGACACGATGATCCTGCTCACCATTGACCCGCTCACCAAAACTGCGGGGATGCTGAACGTCCCACGGGACCTTTGGGTCAGCATTCCCGGCTTCGAATATGGCCGTATCAATACTGCCTATCCCCTCGGCATACTGTATAATGTGCCTGGAGGGGGCCCTGGGCTCGCCATGCAAACTGTGCAAGAGCTGCTGGGTGTTCCAATCGATTATTATGCCATCATCGATTTTTATGCCTTTGAGCAATTTATCGACGATTTGGGCGGCATTAACATGACCGTTTCAACAGAAATTTCGGTTGATCCTATCGGGCAGGCAAACACCATCGTATATAAACCCGGTAATTACCTCTTTGATGGTCCAGCTGCCCTGGCTTATGCTCGGGCAAGGCATACCGATGGCGGTGATTTCGACCGTGCCTTGCGCCAACAGCAGGTAATTCTGGCAATACGCGATCGCATCATTGAGCTGGGTCCGGCCAAAGTGGGAGCCCGTATTCCAAACTTATATAAAGAGCTGTCTGAGGGTATCCATACCAATTTATCCCTCGATGATGCCGTGAAACTCGGCTGGCTGGCCCTGGATATCGATATATCAACCATCCAGCGCGGGGCAATTGCTCCACCCAATGCCGTCACAATGGCCTCGTTCAACACGCCAGAAGGACCGCAAGATGTGCTCATCCCAGTGCCAGACCAAATCCGTGTGATTCGCGACCAGATTTTTGCTTCATCCACCATGGCGAGCCCGGGACTATCCTCGAGTGATACACGCGCTAACATGCAATCGGAGGCAGCCAGCATCGTTGTGTCGAACGGCACCTATGTTGAAGGCCTGGCCGGTGAGACACAAGCATACCTTCAATCTCAGGGCGCCAATGTGGTCGGTACCCAGAACAGCGAATATACCACTTATACGAAAATCATCGATTACACAGGCAAACCTTACACAGACCGTTTCCTGGTGGACCTGATGAGTATCACACCATACAGCATTTCCTTACAGTATGATCCCAACAGCCAGGTGGACGTGCTGGTCATCCTGGGTGACGATTGGGCAGGCAATAATCCCATGCCGTAATGGAGCACCGGCAGGGCCAGGATATGGCGGTTTAAACCTAGCTTCGTTTTATTACGGAAACATCTATTCATCCAGGCAGAACTTTTGTTATTCGTGACCATTAACTCGAAAATTTAACCTGATCTAACTTCACGGGAGAATGCTATGCAAAATCGATGGATGAAGATACCAGTGTTGGTCTTCTTGTCGGTCATTGGCTTATTCGTGGTCTTCCTGCCCAGGTTTGTTTCAGCTTCCGAAAGCGCAGATCCGCCGCTTCCATTCCCGGTTGCACCCGAGCCTTATCCCAGCTCTGATATTTACCCCGCGGAAGTGTACTTGGCAACCAATGAAGATTTACAGGTGTTATATGACCTGGACATCGACTTCGAGGGTTTGAGAACAGTCGATGGCTCGATCAACCTTGCGCCCACTGTTTTTACGCCATCCGTTGCCACAATCTATGTAAATCCAACCCAGGCTGCATCCTTGATGGGAGCAGGCTTGAACCTGGTCCCTATCCCCAATGTGGGCTACCGCAGTTTCCTGGCGTACGGGCCGGGTTCCGGTGCCCCAAATGCATGGCCTACCTTCGAGCAGTATGTCGCCCGCATGCAGGCATTGGAGGCAGCCCACAGTGAGGTTGTTGATCTCGTACAGATCGGCCAATCTGTGCAAGGACGTGGGCTTTATTGCATGGAAATTACCGATAATCCGGGAATAGACGAGGATGAACCGGAATTTAAATATACCGCCAACCACCATGGCGACGAAACCACTGGCATCGAGATGACCATGCGCCTGGCAGAGCTGTTGGCCGGCAGCTATGGGTCTGATCCCGAAATTACCAATATTGTGGATCACATGGAAACCTGGATTTGCCCGATCTATAATCCCGATGGGTACACGAATGGCACGCGCTACAATGCCCATGGAGTGGACCTCAACCGCGACTTCCCCGACCGGTTTATCGATCCGATCGACGACCCGGCAGGGCGAGAGCCCGAAACCCAGGCCTTCATGAATTTCGGCTATGGTCACCGCTTCGTGATGGGTGCTAACTACCACGGTGGAGCCCAGGTACTTAATTATCCCTATGATGCAATTGCCGATCCGTATAATCCCGAGTATGCACCTGATGACCAGCTCTTTATTAATTTTGGCATTGGCTATACTTCACGCAATATTGACCTGTGGAATGGTGGGTGGCCTCAAGGAATTACTCGCGGCTGGGAATGGTACATGATTTATGGCGGTATGCAGGATTGGGCCTACTATTATCGTGGGGAGCACCATGTAACTCTTGAGATATCCAATAACAAGATGCCTCCCTTCGAACAGATGGACACTTACTGGAGTCACAACCGTGATGCCATGCTGTGGTGGATGCAGCGCGCCATGACCGGTATCAACGGCCTGGTGATGGATGCCCATGATGGCACTCCCCTGGATGCCACGGTCACCCTGGTGGGGAGAGATGTACCCAATATCATCGACACCGATCCGGATGTGGGCGACTATCACCGGGTGATTGGTGACGGCCAGTACGATTTACTGGCCGAAGCAAGCTGCTATCAGAGCCAGCAGGCGCAGGTCAGCGTTGTGTCGGGGACAGTGACCACGCACGATTTCTTCCTTTCGCCGGTATCCGATTTGAGCGCTTCATCCAAAACAGTTGCTATCGATCACGCATTGCCTGGTGAGGCTACACAATATCAAATCCAATTGGAGAATACGTGCAATCCGGTAACCGTGAATGTCACCGATACATTGCCATCCCAGGTCACCTGGACAGGCTACCTGACCGCCACGACAGGCACGGTTGAATATGATTCGGGTCAGATTTTATGGCACGGTGAAGTGGGCCAAATCCAGCCCATCACCATCACCTATGGGATCAGCCTGAACCAATGCCTTCCTGCAGACACGAACATCCTGAACATGGCTATAATCAATGACTCGATCAATGATCCCATCATGCGAAATGCGCAATTAACGGTAGAGAATGCTCCACCCAGCATACCAACCACTCCCGTGCCTGCGGATGGGGCCATCGATACACCAACCGATATCTCCCTGGCATGGCAGGCAAGCACTGACCTCAATTGCGATCAGCTTAGCTATGACCTGTATTTTGGCACCTCACCAACACCTGCTCTGGCAGCCAGCGGATTATCCGCTCCCGAGTACTTTCCGGGGCTCTTACTTCCGGGCACGCAATATTACTGGTTTGTAGTGGCAATGGACGGAATCACTGAAGTACCCGGGCCCACCTGGAATTTCACCACCTCGGCGAATGCGCTACACAATTTTTATTTGCCACTGGCGAGGAAGTAGCGCTATCCCAAACTGCCATCAATGACGGAAGCTAATCGATATCTAGCTTATATTTGAAAGAGAGAAGTGAAAAAAGGGCACGGCGAAATACCGTGCCCTGAGACTTAATTTTAGAAAATTAACCTTACCTGCGCACTAGCGGCAACAGGTTGTAATACATCAGCTGCGCCGTCGTGGTCACGTCGGCTGAGGCAGCCACTGCCGGGTCGAGGTCTGAAGTTGCTATCAGGGTGGTTATGTCAGTATCGCCATCCCCGACCTCCTCCGGCACCTGCACCAGCACAGTGATCGTGGCGCTGGCCCCCGCTGCCAGCATGCCGGTGCTATCACCTCCCGGCAGCGTGGCCGTCCATACCCCACTCGCCTCCAGGCTGAACGTGTCGGTGTAATCTCCCATGTTGGTCACCTGGAAGTCGTAGCTCACCACTTGCAAGGGCAAGCCGCTCTGACCTTCAGGCGCCACTACCTCCACAGCCGGGTTCACATTGGCCTTTGTGGTGCCTGTGGCAACCGCCGTGCCTCCCACCGAGCCGGTAGCCGTCAACGTGAAGGTGTCTTCTGCGATGATCACGTCCGGAACCAGCGGGATGGTCACCGTCACCGGCACTGTGGCAGATGCCCCCGGGGCAAGCATGCCCACGCTATCCGGCGCTTGCGTCGGCCACGTGGCATCCACCGCCAGGGTCACTTCCTGCTCCACAGTGGCATCATTGGTCACCGTGTACACATAGCTCACCTGCATGCCTGGCTCTCCCACCTGCGTCTGCTCCAGCGGGGTGATGGACACATCCGGGGGTACCTCGCAGCCACCGAAGAAGTCGATCACGCGCTGCAGCACCGCTTCGCCGTTGGCAGCGTTATTGTAGTACACCGCTACCCACGAGGTGCCAAAAAAGGCAGTTTGCCAATCACCACCATCCTTGTCCACATCCAGGTTATTGCTGTTGTTATTGGCCTTGAAGGCCACCGAAGCTCCCGCCGCAGCATTGACCACGTCTCCATAGTCATAGAAATCCGACGGGTAGGTTAAGCTGAACGGCCCCAGCCCATCCCCAATGGGGTCTCCTGCCAGACCAATGATCGAAGTGGCGTCTCCGTTATCACTGCTGAAGTTATTTATCCCCAGGTAATTCGTGCCAAAGGGTGTCAGACCAAAGTCATACAGGTAATCCTGGCTGTCCAGGAACAGCTTGCCACCCCCATCCAGGTAGGCTGCCAGGTTGGCTTCATCAGCCGCATTCGGCCCCGCCGATGTGCCAAACTTATCTCCTGAGTACCACAGCACCATGCGGTATCCCTGCAATCCAGCCAGGTCGGGGCCGTTTCCACCACCCCCACCCGCATCAAAAATGTTGTACTCATAACCTAAGTCGTCCAGTGCCTGGGTAAAGTAGGGGGTGGTATCCGGTGAGTTGTTATCATCGTCCACCAGCAGGATGCAGGGAAGCGGCTCCATATAGAAATCCTTGGTGATGTCGCTGTGCACGTCGACCACAGCTTCCTGGCTCTGGTGCAGATCTGCCTGGGCCAGCATGTGCCAGGTTCCATCGGCCACTGTCAGGCTGTAGAAGCCTTCCGGGTCGGTGTCCACCGGCGGCACCGGGGCATCGGTGAATTGCACGCTACCCTGGATTGGATCGCCGCTCACCGCATCATACATATGGCCGCTGACCGTGTAAGTGGGTGCTGCCACGAGCTCAAAATCTTGGGTGGTTATTGTATCGGTGACCACTTCAACAGGATAGACAGTTTGGGTCAGGTAACCGTATGTTGAGGCAGTAACCGTGAATGTTCCTGCAGCAACGGTCATGGAATATACACCGCTGGCATCGGTTTGAATATCCCATGTATAGCCTTCATCATGTACAGCATGAATGTCTACGTCTTCAATGGGGTCACCGCTGGTTGCATCGGTCACAGTACCATTCAGCTGGCCGGCACCTCCCATGGCGATAGCCATCTGCACGGCTGCCAATGCGTCAATCGTCCCAAAACCCCAGTCGTTATTCGGGCCTACATCGTAATCACCACCGCAATTCGAGCCACCCTGGCCAGTCAATGGGGCCGCGGTATCACGGATGATTTCGATAGTTTGTTCTACCTGCCCACGCAGGGCAGGCGCAGCGGACCACATCAGGCCGATTAACCCGGTGGCATGCGGCCCAGCCATGCTGGTACCTGACCAACCCCCTTCATAACCGCCACCAGGAACAGAGGAGCGGATGTTCTCACCCGGTGCCATGATATCGGGGAAGTAATAACCCGGGTCGAGTGATGAAGGACCACGGCTGGAAAAGCCCGTGATGGTTCCCGGGAATGGAGGTACATGGTTTACCGAACCGGTGGTCAGCACTTCCCAATAGTCACCTGGAGAGCGCAAGGAGGAGCAGCTGGAGCCTTCGTTTCCAGCTGAAACCTCAACCAGGATGCCGGCGGCTTGCAGGTTATTGATTGCCGTGCGGAATTGGTTTGCCCCGCCACCCCAATATCCCCAGGAGTTATTGATGGCATCCGGTGCAAGGTCGGGTCGTGGGTCATTGTGGGACAAGTCCCATGGCGCCAGGTCCCACTCAAAGCAGGTCAGGAAAGTATCATCATCCCCGCTGCCGCCATCGGTCATGTTTTTACAATGAATGGTCTGGGCACCCGGTGCCATACCGATCTGGTTACTAGCGCCATCATCACCCATCATCGTCCCGGTGGTGTGGGTTCCGTGCCCAAAGCCATCCCACGGGTCAGTGGGATATGTGCCAGTGGCATCCCACCAGTTATAGTTGTTATCGTAGGTGGTGCAGGTTGGTGGATCGACGCAGCCACGATAGCGGGCTTTAATTGCGGGATGTGTTTCATCCAACCCGGTATCATTGCCAGCTACGATCGTCCCCTGGCCGGTAATGCCTAATGCCCATACCTGGTCGGCTTTAACAAAGCTGATATTTGGTTCAACACCGGCTGGCTGGTTCGGGGCTTGAGGATCGATCATTGGATCATCAAGCTGGTAGGTATGATTTGCGCTGATTTGGGATACATCTTTTCGGTCTGCAATGGTCATGGCCAGATCAAGACCGCCTGATTTTACCAGGATGGTGTTGACGATGTAATACGATATATATTCAACGCCTTGCTTGTCCAGGAAAGCGAGCAAATCAGCCTGAGTGCGGTTGGCCGTATCAACTAGCGTTTGGAATACATATGCCCCTTTTTCTTCTTTGGTTCTCAGCCGGTCAGCATCACTCAGGTCAGCTTGCTCAGCCATAGTCACAAAGAAATCCGTTTTTCCCGCGGTCAATTGATCTAGAACCATCGGTTCAAATTTTTCGCTTGCATTCAGCTGAGCTTCAGCGGCTTGAGATGGGCTTGCCAGTATGGAGCCTGAAGAAGTCCATCCAAGCAGCATACCCACAATCAACAAAATTGAAAAAACCTTTTGAAAGTGTTTCATCTTAGGTTCGGACACAAGTTCGGACAAAGGTGTAAAAAATGCAATGGAAACCTCTGACTTGAGTGGGCAAGCTGTCACAAGCTACTCAAGGGGAGGTTTCCATGGACAAGTGTATCAACTTTT